>Ga0182004_10005698_pt1 | contig 10133 bp, 9 predicted proteins | sample Sormic07211540_1_FD_120479 | JGI IMG/M metagenome (GOLD analysis project Ga0182004, IMG submission 120479) | Endophyte microbial communities from Sorghum bicolor roots, Mead, Nebraska, USA - 072115-40_1 MetaG | ecosystem: Host-associated > Plants > Roots > Unclassified | place: USA: Nebraska...
ATTATCAGAGTTCTTAATCGTACCGCTCAAGTGCTCAATGATTTCTACCAAGGCTTTAGGTCTTATAAACATGAAGTCATGAACAAATTCATGTATGACCTCTATGCATGTAAGAACAACATGGGTCCAGTGGGGTGGAAACAGTCTGTATTTTCCTTACAAGTTACATTTCTCTGTGTTCAAAAGGTTAAAAAGTTCAAACTCACTGGATCCATGTGTATAGAAACAGGAATGGTGTATGCAGATTTATTTGGTGCAAATAGTTGTCTTGTGTGTGAAGTTCAATTAATTTCAAAAACAAGTTTCACTCATCAAACTGGCAAGGTCTTATGTGATGACAGAACTCTTAAATACATGACAAGCAATCAGAGAATTCTTATCTCAACACATACAGCATGCAAACATACTTACAAGACCTAAGAAATCAGTCGCTTCCTTGACAGTCTCTCTGAATCTGTCATCATCAAACCATCCAAATTTTGTAATTCGACAAACCAGCTGAATTAGGGACACAATGACAAAGTTCTGCAATTTAGGCCCCCTTGTGGCAAGATAGTTTATGACATAATTCCCTTCACACAGATTACAAAAAAGGTTAGGCATAAATAAGCAACAAGAGATATACAAAAGCAGGTAAGGAAGGAACAGACACAAATACTAATTTCATCTATGATGATGCATAAAGAACGATAAATGGAAATAGTTATCTTTCCAGCAACGTCACAAAAGCAGACAAAGAAAACTTAAGGAGAATAGGAAACTATATAATTTACAATCTTTAGATATGTCGCGAGTATAAGGAAATGAGTCGACAAGAAATAACAAAAGCTTATTGAAAATTACATTGGGACTATGCTGTATGATTGCATGCTGCATAAGTCACAGGCTCACAGCTCGTATTTATTCAACATATAGAGACATAAATGCTAAAGAAGATGCAACTGAACAAAAGCAACACAGCTAAATTTGATAAACATAAAGGGATTTTAATGCTAAAATGTCACATGGATGCAACAGAACAGAAACAATAAAACCTTAACTATAGATGATGCCATGAAACAAGTGTAGAGAAAGAAACATTACGTATATCGAGACGGAGATTCAAAGAAAGACTGCGGTCGGAAACTTGCTTGAGCAAGCTTGAACTCGCCAGCATCAGGGCATATGGAGTTGAGGCATTGTCCAATATGTATTGGCACTGCGAAATGTACTCGCTGTTCTCTGAGAAGCACTTGAGGGTGCTTTCCGCATGCGCTCTCTCAGCCGAGTCTCTAGAATTATAAAGCTTTTCACACAACACCTCTAATTGCGCTAGGCTCTCCATTGATGACATGAAAATGAAGCTTCGAGTTTGCAGTTGACCAAGTATCCAAGATTAATATGCCACCAGGTTCTGAATTAATATCCACAAATTTGCATGAACGCTTGTCACAAGCACCGAATTAATACATTAGGTATTCGGTTGAATAGGAAACTTGAGCTTAGAAGCTAAAATATGTGATTCTAGCATAGGATGAAGGATTGTCACAGTACATTCATATTATTACAGGAGAGAAATATTTGAACAAAAGAGTTTTCTCATGACAGTCTTTTCAATGACGCTTAATCAAAGACACAAGACACAATATAAACAGCTAACTAACGCTTATATCGCCAATACCAGCCACAATTCAGCCTGGGTTACAGTGATCTGCAAGAATGGAAATGCCAAACTTAGCGACGGCCAAACCAGCAAAACAATAGCATAATAACAAAACAATGATTGCTTTCCACTTGATGACACATAAAAACATAGTTACAACAATCTACGTCATACCATAATAATCAGCTAACAATAGCTGCATTTGCTGAGCCATTGTATTTTGTTAGTTCATGCAAAAAATGATAAAATCTGCACAGGTACTGCACAGCATAGGTAAAAGACTATTTATAGCGACTTAACAGGTATCACATAACACAAGAAAAAGGGATAAAGCGACACATAACGCAGGAAAAAAAAAGATCAAAGCGAGTTATGTGCTGCACTTTATAAGACAGTCTACTTGATAGGGCTCCCCTACATTCCGGCATACATATAAACACATAGCACAACAAACAATGAGTTGATCAAAAAATACATGCTGCATTCCCCTAAACACTAGATAGCCTATCATCAGAGATCAGGTTGCATGACATGGAAATCGCTCTAGGATGATGCTCATCCCAGGGGTGGAACCATGCATGGAAACGGCTCCAGGATGATGCTCATCCCAGGGGCAGGGGCGGATCCAGTAAACGGACATGGGTGTACACATGTACACCCAATAATTTTTGCAAAAACTTCGAAGATAGAGGCTTGTCAAATAGCTAAATAGCTTTAGGTTAGGGTTTCGGTGCTCAGCGTCGCACAGCATAAGAGAAGGGAGGTGAAGGGGTGGGTGCTCGTCGCCGGGCGCCGGCAAGACACCAACGAAAGCCTCAGCACCTGGCTTAGGGCGGCGGCGGCCCATCAGTCGTCTGAGAGCGAAAGGGGAGCGCGAGAGAGAGAGGGAACGAGGACGGATGTGGGGGCGATCAGATCCGAATACAGATAGCCAAATAGCTTAGCTTAGGGTTCGTGTGCTCAGTTTGGCACAGGAAGGAAGGGATGAGAAGCGACAGGCATACCTTGTGCGGTGGATGCGTGCTCGTCGCCGGCAAAGCGCGGGACGAAGACCTGAGATGCTAGGCGAAGGGCGGCGGCGGTCGCCCTAGTTGTCGCTCAGACGCTCACGCAAGGTGAACGGGAGAAGAAAGACAGCAAACAGGAGTGAACGCGCACGGGACCATTTCTTCCGGGGCTCTTTTACAGCTAACTTTTCTGCGCGCTAATGGGCCGATGGCTCTCTTTCCTTTCTCCAGGTTTTCTTAGGGCCTTGGGGGAGAGTCAGAGCGGCCCATTAAACTGGTTTAGCACTGTTTGTGTTTGATGAGGAAAAATTCCACCTAACCTCCCTCAACAATTATGTGTCCGATTTAGAGGGTGTTTAGAATTGTTCTGCTCTGCTCCATGTTTTTCAGTTCCACTCTATAGTTTTTAGTTAAACGGTTTAGCTCCAATCGAGAAAAAATAGTAGAGTTATGAAAGCACCTAAAAAGATACTCTACAAACTCCAGTGTTTTATAGAGCTGCCCCACGGTGGAGTTTGTGGAGCAGTCCCAAACATCCCCTTAACTTCCTCAACTAGAAATTTAGATTTTTATACTTCTCTAACTAACTCTTAAAACCATTCAATTATCTTCTGAGCGATTTTAGCTAGTGTGGTATCATGTTAGTCATGCTATGTGGGGCTACATCATCCATGAAAAATATAAACAAATATAAACCGGACTATCTCGATAGTTTTAGAAGGTCAATTAGACTTTATATAGAATTAAAGAGATAACTCTTAGGAACTATCGTAATATTTCTCTGAAAAAATATGCATCAAAAATACAGAAATCTAATTTAATATTATAAAAAATCATAAAAATATTTTAACTTATATGAGACCAGTTTTAGATTTGTCTTAAAACCATGTTATATTTTTTTCTTTCTTGCTTGCTTCGATTTTTTTTTGAATCTTATATGGTCTCTTAAAATTTTAAAATAGGACAAATATGAAATGAAGAATGCAAACTAAGACAAATCCTTATAGACCGCAGCATGAATCAACGCACAATCCGTCATGCAAATTACAAAAAAAAAATGCTCAAAAGCAATGTCTTGCTTAACCATAGATATGTGCATGGAAAATTAGAAATAAAAACTATATAATTCAAGTTCTAATTGCATAGTAACAATATGTATAACGTGGTTTAGCTTTATAGCAACATATTGTCTTCTTCACGAGACATCACGACGATAACGTGTGCAGACTCATTGGACCTTTTGGTGTGTCACTTCTCAGACTCCCAAAACAATGCATGTAACTTGGGCAACAATATCCATGGCCTTGTTTAATTTCAATTTTTTTTGGGAAAACAACATTGTAGCACTTTCGTCATGGAGTAACTAGGCTTAAAAGATTCGTCTCGCGATTTATAGACAAACTGTGTAATTAGTTTTTATTTTTATCTATATTTAGTACTTCATGCATATACCGCAAGATTCAATGTGACAGAAAATCTTAAAAAGTTTTAGATTTTAGGGTGAACTAAACAAGAGTATGGTTCGTCATCACCATCATAGATCTGTGCATGTACCGGGAGCACATGATCGATAAGGAAGGCAATTTGGACGGGCATAGGATGTTGGACTGCATATGTTTCCAAAAACCATTGTGTACATTATGGTGCCTAGCGGCTAGCTTAGAAAAAGATAGAGTGTTTTAAGATAAATAAGAAATTGGTTTCATATTTTTCGAGTTACAACAAAATTTCTATGATTTTTAATATTTATAAATTAAAATGTAGTACTCTTAAATACTTATTTGTTTCCAGATAATTTAGAATTTTTACAAAAAAATATTAGTATTTTTTATAAAGTCTATATGACCTCTATGAAGTATCGATTAAGTCCTAATTACTCTCCTCATGGCGCTATGTTAGCCAAGGCCTTGTTTAGTTCCAAAAGTTTTTGCAAAATCGACACTGTAGCACTTTCGTTTGTATTTGACAAAAATTATCCAATCGTAGACTAACTATGCTCAAAAGATTCGTCTCGTTAATTTCAATCAAACTGCACAATTAGTTTTTATTTTCTTCTATATTTAATACTCCATGCATGCGTCTAAATATTCGATGTGGCGGAGAATCTAAAAAATTTTGCAATTTTTTTTAAGAACTAAACAAGGCCCAAACCAGTTTCTAAAATCGCTCATAGAGGTAAATTGTACAATGTTAAGAGCTGGAGTCTAGAATCTGGTTTTGTAATTGTGTGCAATAAATCTGACTTACTCAGTAGTTGAGGAAGGTCATATGGACTTTTTTGCTTGATAAAGCTTCATCTTTTCTAACGATTTCACCTTAAAAAGCTAGAGATGGCTTCAGCTTTCTAGTAAAGAATTGACATCTCCCCGTTGTAGCTTTCTCTTGTAGAGCCATTTTTCAACCTAGTACTCGTATTTTCTAGAGGTTTTTCCAAGAAGCTAAAAAAGCCAAAGCTAACCTTTTTAGAAGCCCTGACAAAGCGAGCCTTATTCTTTTCCATTTCTTTTTTGGTCCTCTATGGCAATATAGTTTTTCTCATGTGCAAACCAATTTCACTTCGTAATTTGTTATTGATAAGAATACTACTATTTTTATTTTATGCTTATAGCTATTAAACTATGGTTTGGATGAAAAGCTTCTGCAACCCCTAGGTAGTACTTGTTTTATCCATTATCTAAAAAAAAGGTAGTACTTGTTTTACTTGGTTGTGTGGGTACACTATCACTGACTTTAGACGCCAGCCATAGGGTTGAACGTTGGTGTTAATGGTAAAAATGAAATGTTTCGACACCATGAAAACACTATCGACATAGCATCTCTATCTCTATCTCTATCTCTGTCTCTATCTCTATCTCTATCTTTATCTCTTTCTATGTCTCTATTTCTATCTATATAACTCAAAATATAAAGAAAATCCGTCTACCCGACTGTAGTGAATACTCACACCAAAAGTTCTCGCCCCGCCATGGTGAAACCTCTCTCGAATAAATTCTTGCCTTGATATTGTGCACCTAAAAATGGCAACTAGGCGGGGCGAGGTCAAATGTTGTATCCGTGGACTCGCATCCGAAAACCCAAAAACGAAACCTGAACCCACCCCGACAGATTCCATGGAACCTGGGAACTTGGATGGACCGGCAACAGGGGTGAGCATGGGGTGGTGGCCTAACCATTAGAGTTAGGGGCGAGCGATGAACCAACAGGACCGGAGGCGAAGAGCTACAGCGTGTGGTGTTGTGGCGGTGTGGACTGCTGGTGGAGGCGCATATCTACGTCTACTCATCCTCGACCTAGGGGGCAGTATCACATAGAGCCTGTTTGGTTCCCTTCTCATCCCAACCAGGCCAGCTCTAGGGAGCCAGGCTGCCTTTGGCCTCGCCGAATGTATGCAGGAAGCTTAGTTTGGTTGCATGCATATGTAGAGCTAGGCTCGGATTAGATGTTGTTTGGTTGCAAGTACGAAGGTAAGCTATATGAGATAAAAATATTATAAGAGTATGATTATAATTTGTATTTGTGTACGAATACATTATTACAGGTCTTATTTTATCTAATTATATCTTAATCAACTTTAAAGTACACTAATATCACTTGATATTTACTAATCACACACTAATACACCGTTAGCCACGTAAACGGCTGCATATGCCCAGCCTGGCTGGCTAGGAACGGCCGATTCGGGCGTTCCTCCTCGGCATGGCTGAGGGCTCATTTTTGCATGCTCACAGTCTGACCCAAAGCTACATGCAGGCAACCAAACAGGGCTACGCTGCATCTCAAGATGCATATATGGTCTCATGAAGGCAACCAAATAGGGCTTTGTTTAGTTCACCTCGAAAACCAAAAACTTTTCAAGATTTCTCGTCACATCAAATCTTGTAGCACATGCATGAAGCATTAGATATAGACGAAAATAAAAACTAATTGCACAGTTTGTCTGTAAATCACGAGATGAATCTTTTGAGTCTAGTTAGTCTATAATTGGATAATATTTATCAAATAAAAACAAAAAGACTACAGTGCCGAAATCCGAATTTTTTTCGAAACTAAACAAGGCCTAGACCATAGGAGATGGCGAGCCAGGACCACAGGGCGCGGCGATTAGTGGAAGGTTGCAGGGGCATCGAGAGAATAGCCGACGGCGCAGGGTGAAGACGTGCCAATACGCAGTTCGAAGATGTGGTGATGGCGCGATGTTGTGTGCCCCAGCACTCGTGCGGTTGAGAGTGGGTAAAAAGCCAAGAGGAGAGAATAGAGGAGTCCATCAATGATTTTTTTTTTAAATATAGCTAGGGCTGTAAATCCTTAATTGGGCCAATTATGATGGGCTTTTTTTTTGCAGCAGGCTGCTTAAACTTCGGGTCCTGCACCCATGGGCCGTGGGAGAAAAACAAAACCCGACGACACACCCCATTTTGGGGAAAAACATATGGCCATGCAAAAAATGGAAAAAAAAATAGGTTGGACCCAATAGCATGTGGGTTTGCTCATAAAGTTGTTAGGGCCATCGTTGATCATTTTTAATTTCTCCTACCAAATAGAAACTTATGAAACAATACAGCAGAGCTCAGAAAAGATCGAAGAACGCAACAAGATTTTCTCTCTCTCCTCTTTCAATGTGTTTGACTGGCACGAGCCAGCAAGTCAATTAACAGTGCTCTAATCAAGACTTAGAGGCCATACACTGCAACAAGTTTTTGCTGCTTTGGCCCTGCAGTGAGCGTGACATCCCACCACCGGAGACATCGCGGCTCGTCGACAACCTCTGCTTGCCATCGGTGCTCCTGTCACCGTCGTCACTGGCCCATACCGCTTGCCTCTCCTTCGACTTGCTCATCTCCTTACTCACCTGCACGGAAGATAGTACTGTCATTACCGTCTAGGTTTCAACATTGAAAATAGAACTATAGAAGCATGCAAGTTTCATGTCTGAACATGTTTGCAACTCAACAGGGCCGGGGATGAGATCTTTAGAACTACAAATTGCAATAGCAATGGCATAACGTGTCCAATGGGTAAAGCAAATACCCGCTCGTGACAACTGACAACACCTACAAAATACTATCATTTTCACCCTCGATACACTATGAGTGCAATTTTCAATTCATACCCGCAATGCTTGCATTATAAGTAAAGAAACTTAAGAAAAGAAAAGGTTAAAGTATATATCACACATCTAGTTAGTTACCACATATTATCTGAATGAACCAAAAAATTAAGACTCAGTTGTTAAATATATTATTAATTTAACGACTAAACATATAGATACCTAGTTGTATGGAATGTTCCTCTTATTTCTAGCCTCGATAGTCATCTACGGCTGTGATTTGGATTATGGTGAAGAACTAACGAGAATCACTTCTCTATTTACAATATAAGCTACTAGAAGCTAAAAAATCAGCTCCCCACAGCGTCCCACTAATTCATGTTCAATTGCCTCTAAAATCACTTCAAATTTAATTCTCACATATTCCCCACCTTACTCCCCCTAGAGTTAGGCCTCATGAAAGAGAACTCTACCAAACTGACCTGTTACTTGTTCATCGTCAACAAAATAAAATCTCATTTTAAAGAATAATTACAAAGTTTAGTAAAATATATACAATATAAGTACTCCCTCTATTTTTAAATGATAAGTTAGTTGTTTTGACTTTTTTGGGTACATGTATCTAGTAGATATAATATAAAAATAAAAATATGCCTAGATAGATAGCAAAATTAATGTATAAAAAAATCAAAGCCACCTTTTGGAATGTATGGAGTATTACTAATTATCCATAATAAGTAACATGAAATCCATTTTAATAACAAATTTATTTAAAAAGATGTAAACTTACTGATTGTTTGATTTAGACCTTGTTTAGTTCTGAATTTTTTTTGGATTTCGGTATTATAGCATTTTCGTTTTTATTTGACAAAAATTGTTCAATTATGAACTAACTAGGCTCAAAACATTTATCTCGTGATTTACAGAGTTTTTGTTTTCGTCTATATTTAATACTCCATGCATATGCTCCAAAATTCGATGTAACAAAAAATCTTTAAAAGTTTTTGGTTTTGGGTGAACTAAACAGGCCTTGTGCTAAGCGAGATTTATTTTCTTTTGGGCAGGGAAGTAGTAAAATAACAACTGCGTGTCAAGTGCCAATGTGCCATCACATTCAGCGGGCCTGCGGGGCCAGGTCGACTAGCTTACCATGAAGCAGAATCCGGAGAGGCCCAGGTCCGATTCCAGGCCCGCCGACCCGTTGGGCCTCGGCCGTTTCGCCGTCGACGTCGAACCCCGCCTCTCGACGCCTTTAAACGACGACGACGGCGTCGCTTGCGGACCCTTGCTTCTTCCAGCGGCAGGCGTCGGCCGCAACGGCGACGACGACACCGACGGCGGCAGCGAGGTGCTGGGTGCCTGGGCCCTGCGGCCCGTCGTCGGAAGCCCGCCGAAGAAGCCGGCGTCGTCCAGGTCGTCCTGGAACATGTCCACGAACACCTGCTGCAGCTCCTCGAAGGTCTCCTGCACACGTTGGCATCAATTCGGTTAGCGCGCGGATCTCGACGCGCGAGGGACGGCTCCAGATCATCAGCGGCGGGGGCTTTACCGTTGGCGTGGCCTGGCTCATCATGTCGGCCATCTCTCCGAGGAAGTCGCCCATCCCCGACAGCTGCGGACGGGGACGATGCAAAGCGAAGAAAGAAATCCGTCAGCAATCGGATTCCCCTGACCAAATCCCCCCAGGAAAATTAGAGTATGATGAGATCGAGTTGGGCCGAGTAGTTTACGTCAGCCTCGTCGTCGTCGCTGTCGTAGACGCCGACGTCGTAGAGGAGCCGCTTGTTGGAGTCGGAGAGCACTGAACATTCGATCGGCATGGAATGTGAGGAATTCGCGTTTGCGCGGCGGCTAAGCCCTAAGCTATTAATGATCGATCAATGGAGGAGGAGGAGGAGGAGCAGGGGAGAGGGAGGGGGAGACGGGAAGTGATCACCGGAGTAGGCGCCCTGGATCTCCTGGAACCGCTCCTTGGCCTCCTCCATGCGCGCCGGCGAGCTGCCGGACGCCGAGCACCTGTCCGGATGCCATATCTGCATGCGTGCGCGATCAGAATCAGGTGAAAAATAAATGAATAAATTCAGCGAAGGATCCTCGATTCGGAGCGGTTGGTTGGAAGAAGAGGAGACGAGCAGCATTGATTAGATTGAAACTCGAAGGGGAAAAACGTACCATGGCGAGCCGCCGGTACGCGACCCTGAGCTCGGCGTCGGTGCACTCCCTGTTGAGCCCGAGCACGGCGTAGAGGTCGGCGGCGCCAGGAGCCGAAGCTTCTTCGTCCTGGTCCTGGATGTTGCCGCAGTGACTTGTAGCAGCCATGTCGGCTGGCGCCGGCGCGCGCAGAGGCTGCTGCTCTGCTCGACGGCTCAGCTCTGTTCGGGAGCCGCGGGCGGGGGTTTGCAGAGTGGCGTGCAGGAGAGAGAGAGAGAGAGAGAGA
>Ga0182004_10005699_pt1 | contig 10133 bp, 5 predicted proteins | sample Sormic07211540_1_FD_120479 | JGI IMG/M metagenome (GOLD analysis project Ga0182004, IMG submission 120479) | Endophyte microbial communities from Sorghum bicolor roots, Mead, Nebraska, USA - 072115-40_1 MetaG | ecosystem: Host-associated > Plants > Roots > Unclassified | place: USA: Nebraska...
GGCAGCTACAATAATTTACTTGAGGGTTTACACCCAAAGAAACTAGAACTTCCTTGGCGGTTTCTAGTTACACCCAAAGAAATGTGAATTACCTTTGGTGGTTTATAATAACACTCAAGGAAATATAGAATTACCTTGGCGGTTTCAACTAGCACTCAAGAAAATATAGATTTAACTTAGCGGTTTGGTTTAGCACTCAAAAATATGCATTTTCTTGGAAGTTTTATACAACCCTCAAAGTAATTGTATATTCTTGGGGGTCTGAAGGAAATTGCTGGCCCTCGAGGGACCGCTTCGAAGAAGCTCCGGTCGTCCACCTGCACGAAGGCTCCGATCCTCATGCGCCCACGAGACAGGGTCGCATCTGCTTTGGGTCTCGTCCTCCGGCCGGCACCGGAGCCGGAGCCGCTCACCGGACCTCCGTCTCCGTGACCCGGTGTATGCTCGTCTCAACTCCTTCTGTTCCGCTCTTCCGGCCATCTGCTTTGGATGCCGAGTGGAAAGCAAGGTTTTCTTTTTTTGGTAGAAAAGTTTTTTCGGCACCTACAGATAAGAAATTTTAGACATTTTGGAAATTTTAGACTAAATTTTAATAAATTTAAATTGATTTTTTTAAAAAATTGGCGTCATCTTACTATAAAAACTTTCTAATCTATCACTTATCATAAATTTATATAATATCAACGAAATAATACAATATATCGTCGCGGTTGTACAACGGGCTGACGGTGGATGAGCTGCGTATTCTAATGCCATGAAATATGTGAGTGAGAAAATTAAATAATTTTGAAAAAAAATTAGGCTTTATTAAGACTAGGAGATATGGTAGATCATTTTATTATCGTTTAGAGTAATCTCGAAGCGAAACATGAATTTAATCAAAAAATTTGACTGATATAAAAAAAGTTTCAGACCTCAACGAAAAAAGCGAAATTTTAGAAATTTTGATGAAATTTTGCCAAAAAAAAACCCTGGTCACTGGAAAGAAGAAGGTACCAAGAGCATATGTAGTGGCGGCTCTACCTACTAGAACCATCTCTGCACAGGTAATGAACATCATGGATAGAGTTTGGGCTCTCAAACTCTTAGCCCCTAACATAAAATGTTTTGCTTGGAGACTAATTAGGAGGGCCATTGCTACGGGGGCTAGGGCAGGGAATTTGACAAATAAAATCAGCAAAAGTTGTGCTCACTGCAACCTAGTTGAAAACGACGCTCATTTATTTTTCCATTGCAACTTTGCAAGGGCAGTTTGGTTTTCTGCCAAAACTCCTTTGTGCACCTCTATGCTTCCTTCTGAACAGGATGGAGTGCAGGAAATTTTAGCGGCGATCATCAACAGGAACACTCCAGAATCTGTTTTGCTAAGAATAATGACTACTCTTTGGTTCATTTGGAAAGCTAGAAATGATTTTCGATTTGGCAGGAAAAAATAGTCTATTTTGCAGGTACATTATGCGATAGAAGCGGACATTGATGTTTTTGCTTCATGCAGTAAGTTTTCTGCATCATCAGAAAGTGTTTGCAGCGCGCCATATGCACAAAATTCTATTTCTGCAGGTCAACATATTGAGAATGAAGAACCACCGGAGCCTCTTCCATGTAATGAGTTCAGACTTGGCCTTATGGCCAATCAAGCTACTTGCAGGTATCCTATGCTACTCCGGGGTGTCAAATGCTACTCTGATGCATCCACTCTCCCGGACATGTTGGTCTCCGATCCAAGGAAAGCAGGGCTTGGGATTTTTGTCATAGATCCAAGAAACCAAGCCAGGTTCTTCATCAAAGCCAAGATCAGCAATATCACCTCAGTTCTAATGGTTGAGGCAGCTGGTCTCGCCTTGGCAGCCTCAATCATCTCCTTGCTTCAAACAAATGACATTTCATTCTTAACTGATAACCAGCAGCTTGTCAACTTCTTCAATGGCCAAGATCTCAACTCACCCCCTCTTTGGGAGATAAAGCCTTTCACTCAAAGGTTTTTAAATGAAGTATCCAATCAGAATATCCAAGTGCTGAAGATTGCAAGGGGTTTCAATGCTACAGCCCATACACTTGCTACTCAAGCTTTCAGGCACTTAGATGATCAGTGTAATCTACCTTGTATAACTTGTACCAATGAGTCTCATGGTAGCAGTTGCCCTCTGCATGCGGCACTGCAATCTGTAACTTGGGATTCTTTCTCCCTCATTGCAGCTTCTTGCTGCTAGTAATATATAAGTTGCCTTTCGTAAAAAAAAAACACCCTTGAAAATCACATCATTTTTTTGAAATGGCTAATAATACTACCTGTACCTGAATCCAAAAATCACATTATGATTGAAAATATTGTCCACTGATTTATTGTGAGACAAAAATACTATTGACTGATCGAAAAAATACGGCTTATAAGGTAAACCAACAGAGTACTTAATAAGAAAATTAATATATTTTAGGCCTGCTTTTGATATTGACTTGTTTGGCATGTACCTCTGACGGATAAAATGAAATATACTGCATATATATGTCAAGGTGTGAAAAGGCTCTGGACATCAAAGCCGCCGTGTTAGACCAGCAGAGTTCTGAATACCGCCAGTAAACTACCGATCTCATTCTTATATTTTCTCTTAGATTCGTAGGTGAATATATACTGTTAAATATATACATACAAATGTGGATGGTTCCAGTTACAAATATGCATGTGAGAGTGAGACTACATTACCGCCAGTCGATAATGAATTCTTTGTTGAGTAAAACCATATGCATATATATGACATGTTTAGCAATCATTCAAGCGCTCCATGATTCCAAATTCTAATAAATTATGCTTAAAAAAGCAAAATACATGGGAACGAAAGTAGATAATTAAAACAAATATACAAAGAGAGAAAAGATCAAAAAATATAAATTTTGGAATTTTGAATGCATAAAAATACGAAATGAATAAATATAAGTAATATTATATATATAGAGAGAGAGTTATAGACAAGAAAGAAAGACCTAATGGCACAACGTCTTAACAACACCACGCCATCATAGAATGCAATAGCAACATGCCAACATTGTGGCAGACCGCTCTGCCTAGCTTGTAGTATGAGTAGAACCTTGGCCGAAAAACCATGGCAGATCTGTTATAAAAGAAAAACAATACTAAATAGATATTAGATTCAGCTAATAAGTTCAAAACAAATGATACGATACTGTAGGGAGACTTATAAAAACAGACATAATGGCACACCATCTCAATAGCACCAAAATCAAATCTGAACGGATATATCCGACTGATGTCCGAAGGGATACCGCACAAATATTATCGCTCATCGTCAATGTAACGGTCTAATTTCTCCGGTCATAGTAAAAATTTTTATTTGTTAATCATCTAATCTTGTTGGCTACCATGCATTGCATTAAAAAAAAGTACGAGAATCTGACAAGTTTGAGATGTGACATCTACCGAACTTTGGCCGCTAAGGCCTTGTTTAGTTCCATAACATAAAGTCTTTTAATGTCACATCAGATATATCGGCACACATTTGAAGTACTAAACATAGTCTAAAAAAATAAATTACAGAACCTGTCTACAAACTGTGAGACTAATTCATTAAGTCTAATTAATTCATCAGTAGCACATAGTATAGCAATTAGTATCTAATCATAAACTAATTAGGCTTAAAAAATTCATCTCGTGATTTTATAATCAAACTGTGTAATTAGTTTTTCGTCTATATCTAACACTACATGCATGTGTTCAAACATTTGATGCGATGAGATATAAAATTTTTAGATGGAAACTAAACAAAGCCTTAGTTTTGTACTTTCCTATTTGGACCTAGTCAATCTTTTGACCATCAATGGTCAATGCTCAGACGTATAGTGTCACAAAAAAATTATCTGCCACTTACTCGATAAAGCCTTTGTTGAATGTCACACTCGACAAAGAGCCTTTGGTAATTTTTTTGTCGGTAAAGGGTTCTTTGCCGAGTGCCTCAAAGACTTTGCCGAGTGTCTTCTATCGGGCACTCGTCAAAGATTTTGACGAGTGTCTTCGGGAGCCCTTGGCAACGAAAAGTTGCTGGCAATTTTGTAACTGACGGTCGCTTTGCCGAGTGTTCTCTGGGCCAGCACTCGGCAAAGGCGAAAAAAAATTTCCAAAAATTATTTGCCGAGTGTCCTCTTTGTAGGCACTTGGCAAAGATTTTTTTTTGATTTTGTAGGCACTGGGCCAATATACGACCTTTCGACACTTTTTTTATACATTTCAATTTCTCTCCCAGAATTATTATCTCAAAACTCTAATTTAGACCTTGTTTAGTTCAGCCCAAAATTTAAAAACTTTTCGAGATTTTCCGTCACATTGAATCTTGCGACATATGCATGGAACATTAAATATAGATAGAAGAAATAACTAATTGCATAGTTTATCTGTAATTTACGAGACAAATCTTTTGAGCCTAGTTAATTTATGGTTGGACAATAATTACCAAATAAAAATAAAAGTGTTATAGTACCTAACAATTTTTCACCTCTTCAATTAACAAGGCCTTGACTCTCTCGTGAGACTGTGCAGGACGGCTAATGTGATGCTAGGTCGGTTAATATAAAAGCCGTTTTCAAAATAGCTGGAGACAGATTTCAAAAGTTGGAGCAATATAAAAGTCTAGTTTCTCGGTTGAGGGAGGCAAATCTAGGGCCTCTCGCGTAGCCGTTTTCAAAATAGCTGGAGATAAATTTCAAAAGTTTGAGCAATCTAAAAGTCTAATTTCTCGGTTGTGGGAGGCAAATCTAACTTGCATTGTGTAATACTCGAGGGACATTAGGTGCTTTTTCGACTTGGCAATGACTAGGGCCCATTTGGATGGTAGAAACGAATCTGTTTCTCACATGAATCACCAAAAATGCTTGGTTCCACATCGTAAACTTAGTCGTTATGTTTTGAACACATGCATGAAGTATTAAATATAGATTATTTATAAAACCAAATATACAAATTAAGACTAATTTATTAAGTCTAATTGTCCATGATTTGATAACATGTTGCTACTGGACCATATGCTAATGATGGATTAAGTAGGCTCAATAAATTCGTCTCATGATAACTGATAGATTATATAATTTATTTTTTTATTAATATCCGAATATCTTATATGACACTCCATTTAACACCTCAACTTTACTCGCTGGATGGGAGAATCGGAACGGAACCGATTCTTTTTCCTTCGTAATTCGAAGTGGCGACAGAGTAGTTTGACTCAGGGATTCGCCCGTCCCCTCATGCACGCTCGCCCGACCTCTAAGCCTCTGGCTTTGACCACTCCGCCCCGGCACATCTCCGTTGAGACCTGCACGCGGTAAAGTTTATTTAGCCTATCAGTTCACAATCAACCATTCGCATTTCCAGGAATCAAGGTTCATATATAGTAATCTGCACAGACCTCTCCAATGGGCTTCCTAAACCTGACGACTGCTTCCAGTTTATGGTATCAAATCCAGTTATTGGAGACCCCTGAAAAGGATGGTATCCTGATCAAATTTCGTATTGTTATCTAGTAATAGACTGGTAGTGCTGTAAATTATAGAACCTGCTGGATATCTATGCCACTGCTCACCAACTGGTTTAGTTTCTGGACGTGTCTGGTCTGGTCTGTAAGGGTTGATCCCTGTTCAACGACATGCCAAAGGTTATTAGGCCTTGTTTAGTTCACCCTGAAAACTAAAAAGTTATCAAGATTCTCCGTCACATCGAATCTTCTGGCACATGCATGAAACATTAAATACAGACGAAAATAAAAACTAATTACACAGTTTAGCTGTAAATCACGAGACGAATCTTTTGATCCTAGTTAGTCCATAATTGGATAATATTTATCACAAACAAACGAAAGTGCTACGGTACCGAAATCTTTTCACTTTTCGGAACTAAACAAGGCCTAAGTGTAGTTGTTTGTGGTGTTTGTTGATTTCTAATATCTCTGTTTAGGCTCAAATTTTTTGGTTGGATACTGTAGCATTTTCGTTTTTATTTGATAAACATTGTTCAATAATGGAGTAACTAGGTTCAAAAGATTCATCTTGTGATTTACAGTCAAACTGTGCAATTAGTTTTTATTTTGATTTCATATTTAATACTCCATGTATGTGCCGCAAAATTCAATGTGATGGAGAAACTTGAAAAGTTTTTGGTTTTTTGGGTGAACTAAACAAGGCCTTATTTTCATCCCTACTTTCAAATGACAGTTGCTCTACCTGATATATTTCTACATGATCTGTAAGGCTAGACTACTTGCTAGTAATATATAAGGCTACGTGCAGTCTATGTTTGTTTTCAGGTCACATGATCTATACCTACATAAATTGACAAACGGCCGGGATGGTTTCGTATTTCTCACATATATATGGCTGGGCATAGCTGTTGAAGAGGACGACAACAGCTAAGATGCTTAGCCGAAGATTTAAAACAAAGGGCAGGTTTGATACAGTTCACAACAGCTTCATAAGCTGTTGTGAGCTGTTTTTTTTATCAAACATTTATTTTCAAAATAGCTTCATAGGTGAAGTTGTTTTTCCCCTCCTCTCACAAAGATATAAGTTTGGATGCAGCTGAGAAAAGTAGGTTATTGCAGTTTTCTCTCATTTTTTTCTCTCAACTATGCATGAAGTAGTTGGTGAAACTTAAATATTTTTTTCAAAACAGCTTAGCTTCATCTAGAAAGTTCATCTAGAAAGTTGTTTATGAAGTTATTTTCTAAAAAGTTAAATGCCAAAAGACCAAAGATCGATATATACAATACTCCCGGACCAACACCAAAGCCATAGCTATATACTCCGTAAGCTAAAAGCCAACAACGTACAACAGCCTACTACAGTACAATCGGGAGTACTATATAATAAGTTCCCGGGCCGCACGAAGAGGAAGGTGCAATGCAACGACGATTATACGTAGTATTAGGCAGCAGCAGAGCACACAGGCAACAGCGCTAAAGCTTGGCAGCCCCCAGCCCCAGCCATGGATGTCGTCGATGCTGCCACTGCCACTGCCAGCAGCATCATCCTCGCCGGAAACGCAGACAGTACCAGTAATGCAGTAGTAGCCATGCTCATCACCCTCGTTGCCGTCGTCGTCGTCGTCCTCCTCTTCATCACCACGATGTCGTCGTCAGTCGTCGGCACAAGGGGCAGCAAGCAGGGCGATAACAATAAGCTTCCCCCGAGCCCACCGGGGCTTCCATTGCTGGGGCACCTCCACCACCTCATTCGTCCTCCCCCGCACCACGCCTTCCACCGCCTCGTCCGCCGCTACGGCCCCTTGGTGTACCTCCGCCTCGGTCCTTCAAACCACGCCGTCGTCGTTGGCTCCGCCGAAGCCGCGCGAGACCTCCTGAGGTTGGAGGCCAGCATCCCCCAGCGGGGACACTCGGCGGTGACCAGCCTCCTGGCGTACGGCACCGCCGGCTTCGCGTTCGCGCCCTACGGCGACCAGTGGCGCTTCATGAAGCGCCTGTGCATGTCGGAGCTGCTGGGAGCTCGGACGCTGGACCTGCTGCGCCCCGTCCGCGACGGCGAGCTCGCCGCCGTGCTGCGGGAGGCGGCGGCGGCGGCGGGGCGGGGAGGCGGCAGCATCGACCTCAGCGCGCAGCTCATCGCCATGGCCAACAACGCCATCATGCGCATGACGGCCAGCGCGCTGCCCGACCACTTGACGGAGACGGCGCGGCACTGCGCCAAGGAGGTGACGGAGCTCGTCGGTACCTTCAACATCGCCGACTACATCTCGCTCTTCCGCCCATTTGATCTGCAGGGACTCGACCGGAGGGCGCACGAGGTTCACGCCAAGTTCGACGCGCTACTTGAGATCTTGATCAAGAAAAAGGAGGAGGCACGTCGTCGTCCACAACCGACGACGACGCCGACGACGACGGAGGCCAAGGACTTGCTGGATATACTCATGGATGCCGCAGAGGACGAGAACGCAGAGGTGAAGCTCACAAGAGAGAACGTAAAGGCCTTTGTCCTGGTGAGCCTTCGATATCTTATACTTCTATAAAGCTAAACCTCACTATCTATTTCTCATAATATACAAGTTGTAAACAATCTACTATCACATACTAATAAAAATCCACTAGCCCATGCAATTATATTGTAGTGTCCACATCAGCAAAGTCATTTTATTTCTCTCAATATATAAGTTGTCCAACCAAGCAATATGCATCATCATACACAACTAAAATCCACTAGCCATACATCGCTTCCAATCGCTTTCCATCGCCTCCACTAAATATTATTTTTTCTTGATTTAATTCGTTCGAGAGCAATTTAGTCATTAATTACGCACAGGCTCTCACTCCACCACCCCACGCCTGAACTCCCCGGTCTCTCCCAAATCACACACAGCTCGCATGTTTGGCTGCCGCCGCTGCAAGCCTGCTCTCCCTCGACCTTGCCCTATTGCACAGTGCCGCCCTGCCCTCGCCCTTAAACATTGCCGCCACTGAGCCTATAGCTCCTACCTCCTCCCCAGCGCCCCCGCCTGACGTGCTGGCTCCATGCCCCTACCTGTGTCATCATCGCAGACGCCGAGGCGCCCTTCCCCCACTGGTCGCCTTCGCCGTTGACAGTGCTCGCCCCTGTGCCCGCCGTCGATAGCGCTCGCCCCCATCCTCGTCGTTGATAGTGCTCACCCGTTGACCCCCACCCCCCGTGGAGAACTCCTATCCGTGCCGTCATCGCAGACACCGAGGCGGCCTTGGCCCCCACTGGTCGCCTCCGCCGTCGATAGTGCTTGCCCCCGTGCCCGTTGTCGATAGCGCTCGCCCCCATCCTCGTCGTCGACAGTGCTCACCCATTGACCCCCACCCCCGTTGGAGAACTCTCAGAAGTGGAGAACTTAAGAAGATTTCACTTTAGTACTTGAATCATACACCCAAACTATGCTACTCAAAATATTATTTTATTTTTACAGTTATAAATTTACCCTTGTACCCTTCATTAAAAAAAGAAAGGAATTACCACTCCTCTATTTAGGGTTCTATTCCCCATAATTTCAGAGACGGTGGAAGAGGACGTGACGCGTATGATCCACCGACCATAGACACATCTATCGCCTCTCATCGCCTTAATCCCATTGTCTCTCATCGCTTTTTATGTTCTAAGTCCATCGGTTATAGATACACCAATTGTTTCTCATCGCCTCTCCAACCATTATAAAAATATTCATAATTGTAATATCTACGTAAGCAAAACATATAAGTATTTTATTTTGTCCATATCATCATACCATATAATCCACTAATCTGCATTCCCACAGCAATTCTCCTAGTATATATGCATGCGCTGCCGCCGCGTGTACGTGTATATATGTACGTGCATCACTTGCATATATATACTCACAGTAGGTACCTTACCTACGTACGTGTACAGGACATCTTCACGGCGGGGTCGGACACCACAGCAACGACGGTGGAGTGGATGCTTGCAGAGCTGATGAACCACCCAGCCTGCATGGAGAAGCTGCGAGCAGAGCTTGACGCCATGATCGGCAACTCACGGCTCGTCGGCGAGGAGGACGTGGCGAAGCTGCCCTACCTGCAGGCGGTGCTCAAGGAGACTCTTCGCCTGCATCCGCCGGCGGTGTTCGCGCTGCGGGAGACCATCGACACGGTGCACGTCCGTGGCTACACCATCCCGCCCAACACCACCGTCATCTTCAGCGTCTACTCCGTGGGGCGTGACCCGGCGCACTGGGAGAAGCCGCTCGAGTTCAACCCGGAGCGCTTCATGCCCGGCGGCGCCGGCGAGGGCGTGGAGGTCAATGCGCAGAGCATGCAGCTCATGCCCTTCGGCGGTGGCCGCCGTGCGTGCCCCGGCATGGGATACGCCGTGCAGGTCGTGCCGGCGTTCCTCGCAGCGCTCGTGCAGTGCTTCGACTGGTCGGTGCCTCACCAGCAGCAGCCGCAGGGGGGAAGAAACGACATGGCGGCGGCGGCGCCGCCGCCGGCACTCAACATGGACGAAAAGAAGGGGCTTGTCTCGGCTCGGCTGCACCCGCTCGTGCTCAACCCTACGCCGCGCCTCCATCCTATCCCCATGCCTGCCTCCCTTTGCCGGCCTTTGATTTGAGAGCCACGCTCAAGATGGTAACTCCATCTCATATATATATA
>Ga0182004_10005700_pt1 | contig 10130 bp, 3 predicted proteins | sample Sormic07211540_1_FD_120479 | JGI IMG/M metagenome (GOLD analysis project Ga0182004, IMG submission 120479) | Endophyte microbial communities from Sorghum bicolor roots, Mead, Nebraska, USA - 072115-40_1 MetaG | ecosystem: Host-associated > Plants > Roots > Unclassified | place: USA: Nebraska...
ATTTACAGGCAAACTATGCAATTAGTTTTTATTTTCGTCTATATTTAATGCTTTATGCATGTGCCGCAAGATTCGATGCGATGGGGAATATTGAAAAGTTTTTTAGTTTTTGGGATGAACTAAACAAGCCTATGCTATAGTATGTGAAACTCTCGGCAAAGATCTAGTTATTAGTCTTTGTGTGTTTGTAAGACAGTAAATCCGTAGCATTTGATTTTGACTAGACACACAATGCTCCGAACAAGTGTGTATAGGAACCAAATAGACATGCATTTACCACAAGATCTTGTATGGTTTCTTCGGAACTCTTATTGATGGATGTCGTTGTTTGGTACGTAAGGCCATTTCCAAAAATCAACATCTACTTTTTTTGACACAAAAATTAACAGCTACTAGCTCTAAGACTATACATGCTATCTACTCCATCTGTCTCTCCAAGCTTCAATTCCTATAATATCTTAAGAAAAAATTTTAAGTTTTTGACCAACTTTATAGAAAAAGAGTATCAATATCTATGACATAAAATGAGTATCTTAAGAAAATATATTCTATGATAAATTTAATGGTACTAATTTGGTACTATATATAAATCTTAGCATTTTTTCTAGAAATTCGGTCAAAGTTTAAAAATTTTGACTTAAGATAACTTTAAAAATTGAAGTTTTCAATGAGGAGTATTCATATTTGCACAAACTCGTCGTAGGATTTTTTTTTTGGGTGCCGTGCACGGCTTCCATAGCAAAACGACGGCCCATTATTAATTCCAGTAGCCTACCATGCCACGGACAAGGAAAATTGTGGGCGACTCTTGCTCCCATGGTGATTGCGGATTTAACTGACTCGCCTAGCCAAGCAGCATATTTTTCGAACTTGCTTGTACTACTCACATCACACATCAGTGCAGTTGCCATGAGCTTTAATTTGGTCCGAGTTGGGGCTACGCGGCAAATCTAGACGGGGGGATTTCTTTGGGTTGAGCCGTTGAGCCTAACCGGCGGGATCCCCTGCCCTTTTCAAAGCCCCTCCCTAACTAGCCTTAGCCAACCAAATTTAAACCCGATTTGTCTTTGTCTTTCATGATTCATGGATACTTAGTACTCCCTCTATCCCAAATTAGTACTCCCTCTATCCTAAATTATAAGTAATTTCAAAAATTTTGGAGAGTCAAAACATCTCAAGTTTGATCACATTTATGTGATATGATAATAACAATTATGATATGAATAATTAAGTATCATTAGATTCTTCCTTAATTATATTTTCTTAGTATATCCATTTTATGTTACAAATCTTAGTATTTCTCTCTATAATTTTGGTCAAACTTGCAAATGTTTTGACTCTCCTAAAATTCTTAGAATGACTTATAATTTGGAACAGATGGAGTAATAAACAAAGCAATTTGAAACAAAAAAAATAATTTTGTAAACAAAGAAATAAAGAGAGAAAAAAATAGTCTACATGACACATCTTTCATAATTCATAGAAAACATTACTATAAGAAATAAGTAGATATGTATTGTGTAAAGGGTTGCTGCACTCAGGAGCTCTCCATGGCTAACACGCCAATGAAACCCATTGTGGTGCTCTCCTCTCCCTTGCTTGGGACTCATCCGCGTTGTGGCCCCTTCCTCACCGTCGTTCCTCCAGACGACGATGCCCCTTCTTTTCCCTCCAATTAATCATAGCATCACAATAGCGACTCCGACTACCAAGTAGCACAGGCAAAACCAACGAGACCACCATTACCAAAAACCCTTGCACAAAAACCTCTGCCCACCAAATCGCATGAGTGTCTTATATACGATCATGAAATCAAAATGTTCATGTAAACGTCCTTTTAAACAATGTTTAAATGGTAAATGAAAGCCAGTGAATTAAACGGTTGGATCATTTAAACCTATATTGAAACCATTAAAATCCATTGAATCATCTAAACATAATAAAGTTAACATGATTAAATGCATTAAACAGACATTTAATTCACCATTTAGTTAATAAAAGGATTACAACTACCATATTTGACGCTCAACTAATTAACAGCGTAAGTATATGAGGCAGAGCTGGATTTAGCTTTCTTCTAAAAAAATATTTGGCAAAATACTTATTTTTTATATGTGTATATCAAATTTACCTTTTACATACTCCCTCTGTCCTATAGTATAGTGCATTCTAGAAAATTTAAGACAAATTAAGAGAGAATATAAAAGACGCATACCCTCATTTTATTTCGAGCCTAACATCAATATGACTAATGGTGATTGTTTGATAAATAAAAAGTATATAATGGAAAATTGAGATTTGTCCTCATAATGTATTATATTTAAGAATAAATCCTGAATGCTATGTATTACCGGACAGATGGAGTACATAAATAGTGGCCCTGTCTAAACGGTCTAAACGTATTGTTTGTTGTTAGTTAGTTTAACTGTCTAAACGGTCTAAACGTGAAACAAAAAAATTATCAACTGTTTATTTAGGACAGCATTGCATGGAATACACCGATACAAAGACACATCCGCACTTCTCAAAAAAAAAAAGGACACATCCGCTGCACAGAATGCACGTACCACTCAGACAATTAAAAAACAAAACAATATCATGTGGCTTAAAGAACCCCACACGTGTACCAAAGAACAGTACAAATAAATTATACATACGGCATCGACATTAGCCAAAACAACGGGCCAACCCATACCTGAAGCGTCTCTCGCAGAAGAAAAGAGTCCACGTTACCACCCTCTACTTTCAAAAGTTCGCTTTTCCCTTACTAAACTTCAAAACTGTGTAAAAACACCTCTCAGCTTTTAAAACCGCTTAGCTTACCTCCTTATCTCTATTATAAGCAATTTTGAAGATGGTTTGCTCTTTTCTTTTTAATTTATTTCAGCTAAATCTTTGAAAAATCATAATAAATTATATAAAAATCATAAAATAGAAATCCAATTGTGTTCAATTTTTTTATAGCTTAGATCTACGTTTTTTGGTAATTACTTATAATAATTTATAACTACAGTTTCTATAGTTCAATTATGATGAAATTTTTATGATAGACTAATTATTGTACGAATGAACTGTAATAAAAATTTCATACTCGTTGGATCACATATAGCTTAGTTATAGATTTTATTTAGGTTTATGTTTGTTAAATATAAATAAATCTATAACTAAGATATACATAATTCAATGAGTATAAAATTTTTACTACAGTTTAATCATACAATAATTAGCCCATCGTAAAAATTTCATCACTATTGGACTATAGAAACTGCAGCTACGAATTTTTCCAATTAATTACATAAAAGCATAGATCTAAAGATACAACAAAAACTTTATACTAAAGCACACCTTATTATAAGTTCACTGTGTAGATATGCTCATATGAAGTCCAACAAAATTGAATTTCCTATTCTATGATTTTCAATGATTTAATATGATATTTCAAAGATTTAGCCAAAATAAATAAATAAAAAAAGACAAACTGCCTTAGTTATAGATTTTATTTAGGTTTATGCTTGTTAGATATAAATAAATCTATAACTAAGATATACATGATTCAATGAGTATAAAACTTTTACTACAGTTTAATCATACAATAATTAGTCCATGATAAAAATTTCATCACTATTGGACTATAGAAACTGCAGCTACAAATTTTTCCAATTAATTACATAAAAGTATAGATCTAAAGATATAGCAAAAACTTTATACTAAAGCACACCTTATTATAAGTTAATTGTGTAGTCTGCTCATACGGAGTCCAACAAAATTAGATTTCCTATTTTATGATTTTCAATGATTTAATATGATCTTTCAAAGATTTGACCGAAATAAATAAAAAAAGTAAAAAGACAAAACTGCCTTTAAAACTGCTTATAACGGGGCTTGAGAGGTAAGATGAACAGTTTTAAAAGTTAAGAGTGATGTTTTGCCTGATTTTGGAGTTTAGGACAAAAAATATTTTTTTGTGAAAATTGAGACTAGAACAGGCCCAAACACAAGACATGAACACCCAGCAGGCCAGCACCATCCACTGAAAAAAAACAGGCCAGCACCACCTTCCCCTTAAAAAAAAAGAAAAAAAAAACAGGCCAGCACCACGTTACTTCGTACGACCAACCATGGGCTGGCCTTCGAACCTTTGATTTCTCGAGGGTGCCGATGTTGTGGGCTCCTAAGCCCTTCGGCCTGATCGCTAGTCGGGCACAAAAAAAGAACCATCACGACGGGACCCACCACATTTGGGGCGGTATTGGTCGTGGGCTACCGGGCAGAAACTGCATTAGAACAACTCCAAGAGCCTGGCTAAAATTAGTAGTCAAATTTTATTGTTTAGCCATTTTATAAAATAGAAAAAAAATTTAAAATGAAGAGATTCACAACAGTCTTGCTATTTTACAAAACCATATAGCTTGTGTCAATGGTTGGCTATATATGGCCAGCGAAAATCAAGGAATAGCCAACTTTCTATTTTACAAAACTATATAGCACATTTGTTGGAGTCTAACTTTTGTTATGCAAATTCTAAAATAGCCTCCATACCAAGAATAGCCAAGCCGTTGGAGTTGCTCTTAATTAGAATATTTTGGAATTTTTTTTAGATTTTTTTTGGTATTTTCCCATTTCAATAGAGCTAAATCTATGCTCTAATAAATATTTTATTAGTTTCTGTCATGTCCCGATATATCTCTAGGATTTTCTGGAAATTTAATATCTTAGAGATATTTTTCAGGATGTAAAAACCTTATAGGGTATTTACCATATTTTTTAATGTAAAAGCTGACGAAAGCGTCTTGAAAATCGCTTCTAACCTAGGCGGTGAGCTAATTTATGTTTAGTTTCCACTAGAAACTTTTTGCTTCATCACATTGAATATTTTGACACATGCATAAGGGCACTCACAATACAGACTCTATCATAGAGTCTAAAGTTATTTATTACCTCGAATGATGTGGACTTAGAGTCTAAATAAGACTTGGAGTCTTATTTTTTCTACCTCTTTCTTCAATAAATATACTGCCACATTAGCAAAATACCATAAATCATATGTAATTAATTGCTTTGGGCTCTGTGATAGAGTCTTGCATTGTGAGTGCCCTAAAGCATTAAATATATATTTAAAAAACAACTAATAATTGCATAGTTTACATGTATTCTGCGAGATGAATCTTTTAAGCCTAATTATTTTATGATTAGATACTAATAGCTATAGTTACAAATATACTACAGTACCCAAAAAATCCGCGAACTAAATAAGGCCTTAATTAATGCGGTAAAATATTTGGTTTTGAAATTTGTCTAGAAAATTAGACAACAAAAATAGTCCAAGGAGGTAAAAAGATATGTTTTCCTTCTACGCAGAAGAAGGGCTAGGGTTTACATGTTGCCAAATTTGGTTTTTGCAAGCAAGGGCACGCCTAAATGAAAAACAACACCCATAGATGAAATTGTGTGGTGTGGGAGGGTGTGTTTCGTGGCAGTGTAGCATATTTTCAAAAGAGTTTAGGTGAACATTGTAATCTTCTTTCGCGATGGTTTAGGCATCCTCGTATTTTTCATGACAGTTTTGGCTACATCCTCATAGAAAGGATTAAGGACGTGTTTGGCAAGGCTTCTCGTGGCTCCGGCTCCTACATCTTGTACTATAGCAACATTGTTCATAAGAGTTGTTTTTCTCTCTCTAGTCAAAATGAGCTGGCAGTCAGAAGAAGCCACGATTTGTAGCTCCTTCGGCTCTGGCTCCTTCGATAATGTAGTGAGGATCCAGAGCCCGAAGGAGCCCTGCCAAACATGCTTAATTTTGTGGGTTAACTCATGAAAATTCACCGTTGCCACAAAATCCCTACTTTTTAGTGGAATTATGTTTTGGTCAAAGTAACCCTTCTTATTAATTTGCACCCACATTTTTTATTATGAATGATACTTTTAGACGCTAAATTTTCTAAAAACAACCTTTGTCCTCATGTTGATAACATATCTATGGATAAAGTTTACCATTGTTTTTTTAGCAAACAAAAGAAAATGTCTCTTCATACTAAGTGTTGCTAACAATTTATTGCCTAGTACTAACGTTTTTTTTTTCTAACTTGGCAACGTTATGCCAAGAGTTATTGTATTAGAGTAATTAATTTTTATATATGGTTTTCAATACCTCAACTTGTTGAAAAGCCGGAGATTCAAATTCCTCGTAAAAAATTGATAGATTTGAGTAGATATATATTCCAAACGAAATTGGGAACGAAAGAGCGGCACCTTATATATCTGACAGGTTTTTCAACCAGCATGACGCAACTGACGCTGGAGCCACAGATTTCCATTTCGCGGCCGGCTTGTTTGACGTACGTGAAAAAACGTGACACTGATAGCCGCCTAGCCTGTCATCTAGTCAAGCCGCGTGCTAACTTAGCTCCAATGAGCCCGTGCTCATCAGCTCATTTTTCTCCAGCCCCCATCCCCGGCCCGTCCCCATCCAGCCATCGTCAGGCCAGGCCCCCCAAAGGATTCGCTCAACACTCTTTAAAATCCAAGGAAAGGAGCTGCTAGTCTAGTCGTGCCAAAAAAAAGATTACTGTACTTTGGAGTTCAATGGATTGCCAAGAACGGACCTTTGGCACACACAACGAGAGTGGCACGCCTTTTTGGGCTTTTGACGCCGGCGCTATCAGTTTTTCACGTTGCATCTACATTATGTCAATGAATCATATGTGTATATCAGTTTTTTATAGTCATCAAATGTGACGACAGTGCCAAGAACCTTTGAAGTCTAACTTGTAGACTGTCGATGGTCAAAACCGAATTGTAAAATCTAATGACGAACTATTTGAATTCGTAGGTCATAGAGTGGTTGCGTGTCACAAGTTTCTAATTTTTGAACGTAAACAATTGGATCCGCCGTTTATTAAAAATTAGGGGAAGCGGTCTCAGTCAACAACTGTACAAATTGTTCAAACACATGCATAAATACGAGAGGAAGGATGAACTAACAAGAATTTACGGCAAAAAAAGACTAAGTGCTCGGTAGGATCTCCATAAAGTGTCTTGCACCTGCAGTGCTCCAAGTCGTGGCCTCTTCGGCTCTTCCTTTATCTTTGTCACAAAGAGAGATCGTTGAAGAGTGTCTTCTTACATTTCTCTTTTTCCATATTTTCTAGGTTACAAGAATTATGATTGAATAAAAGGTCTTTCAAGGACATCCTTTTAAGTGTACAACTTCATTCCACCACTCTGGTACCGACATAAATTTTTAACATGTCCCACTAGGCTCCAATCAGCTGCAAGCCAGGCATATATCTTGTCACAAATCCAAATGGAGTACGCAGTGTATGAATAAGAGCAAGTATAATAATTAGCTTATAGCTAAACTAATTAATATTTGCGTATGTGAAAGAGATAAGGAAGGAGAGAGAAAAGAGCTTACTCCCTCTGTTCCAAAATAATTATCGTTTTAGGTTTTCGTACCGCAAGTTTGACTATATTCATAAAAAATACGTGCAACATTTGCATCTCTAAATAAATTTATTAAAAAACTAGATTCAAAGATCTTTCCGATGATACTAGTTATATATGATAAGTATTAATTTTTTTAATATATATTTAACCAAAGTTATTTCTCAGGAAATGAGAACAACAATTATTTTGAGACGGAGGGAGTAGTTCTTAGGGCACTCCCAATGTAGAAACCATTGTGGTTTCTATAGATATTAATTGTAGTGCCACCTAAACATAAAGTGATATGATTGGTTGAGAATGGAGAGAGAATGAATGTGATTAGATAAAAAAATATTCTATAGAAACTATCCATTGGGATCATAGTTTCTATAAATAGTGTCTATAAAAATTAATAGGTATAGAATTGGGAGTGCTCTTAGGATACTCACAATGCAAGACTCTATCATAGAGTTCAAGACAATTAATTACATATTATTTATGGTATTTTGCTGATGTAACAGCATATTTATTGAAGAAAGAGCTAGAAAAATAAGACTCCAAGTCTTATTTAGATTCTAAGTCCACATTATTCGAGGTAATAAATAACTTTAGGCTCTATGATAGAGTCTGCATTGTGAGGCCAGTCTCAGTGGGGGTTTCACTAGGATGTCATGCACATTTATTAGAGCGTCATGTCAGCAAAACTGCACTTTTTGCATGAAACGAAGAGGAGAGAGAAGGAAGTAGTTTCACCATGGTGAAACCCCGCGGGCGTTGTTTCTCACGCGGTGAAACGGGATGAAATCCCCACTGAGGGCTAAATCGTTTCACCATCTTGCATGTGATCCAATCATTTTGCAGTAATTAAATGCTTTGCTCAGGCTAGGAAACGTCAAAGTGAAACTGGTGTATTGTGGAGGTCGTTTCATTATTCGTTTCATTGATCCCTGTCAGCGGATTTATTTTGAAAACAGTGTATTGAAACGGACCACTGACACCGGCCTGAGTGCTCTTATGCCAGCAACAAGCTGGACACATAAGCATATGTACTAGTGGGTCTGGATAGAGATGAATGTGACGAGAAATACTAAAGAGAATAAAAACATATAACAATAAATAAATTTTGTAGACAAACAAAAAACTAGTTATTGTATAGCTTAGCTTCTATAACTTAATTTATAGTCACGCATTTGGCCCTATTATTGATCATGTTCTAAGTGTGAAGCATCTTCTGGTTTGGCGGCGAGCCATGTCACAAGTTTGAACAAGTCACGGTAGGATAGCTGCCTATAGGAGAAAGATATTTATTTTATATCAATAAAAAATCTCGAAGTGAAACTATAACAAAAGGGCTCGCAAAAAAAGAAAATAAAGAGAAAAAAGGAAAAAAAACAAAGAAAAAAATAAAGAAACAATACGGAATAGTGGCTAACACCTCGGAGGCCAGGGATTCGTGGACGCTTAAAAAGACTAGTACTAGTACTACACATTGAATATTTTTACAATGATTTAAGAGGTGATAAGTAGTGATTGGTGTATCTATGATCTATGGACCCAGAATATGAAAAGGAATAAAAGATGATGAGAACAAGACGATGAGAGGTGATAGGTGTGTCTATGGTCGGTGGGCCATAGACGTCACATCACCTCCGAAATTACGGGGATTAGAACCCTAAATAGAGGAGTGGTAATTTCTTTTTTTATATATTTTTTTAATGAAGAGTAAAAGGATAAATTCATAATTATAAAAATAATATTTTGAGTAGCATAGTTCTATAGTTAGTTAGATAAAAATCTTCTTCTTAAGTTTTTTTAAAATCTTCTTAGAGTTCCACTCGCTGGCGTCCACCAGTGCGTGTTACAGGGAGCCGTCGTCGCTGTTAATAGCGGTTGGGGTTTGAGAGAACTTTGTACAATGATGTTATTATCCTTCCACAAATTAAATTAAAAGAAGTTTTTTACGGAAGCAATGGGAGGCGATTGGAAACAATTCCAACCATCGTAAAAGGTCTCCATACACATTTTATCTACAACTAGCAAATATGCCCGTATTAGGGCTCGATATCGAGCCAGCTCGGCTCATTAGTGGCTCGGCTCGTTATAGCTCGCCTTAATATGGCTCGACTTATTATGGCTCGTTATATAAACGAGCTAGAATGCTGGCTCGACTCGGTTCGTTAGCGAGCTCGAGCTAGCTCGTTTGGCTCATGAGCCAAATTATAGAAACATATTACAGAGAGACTATAAATTTATAAAAGCAATTGAGCAACAAATATATCACACGCGTACTTAAAATGATCTAAACAAAGTACTAATAGTTTTAACAATTCAACAAATAAACTAAAGTTTTGTCCAGCCAACCCACTATGATCATGGTCGTGACTACATGATAATCATACTCATAAAAGTTTAAACATCATCTATTGAAGGATAAAGTTAGGGTTTTACGAATGAGTGAAAGCCCTAGTTTGGTTTTGGATAATTGATGAAACCCTAGTACTAACCTCTATACTAAGTGTGTGTAGACTTAATGAGGTTGGTACATGCCAAGTGATGAAGCAAGTAATGATCATGGTGATGAAGGTGATGACCACAAGATGATCAAGTGCTCAACTTGGAAAAGAAGAAAGAGAAAAACAAAACCCTATGGAGATCAAGGTAAAGGTATTGCTTAGGGTTTTGGTTTTGGTGATCAAGACACCATA
>Ga0182004_10005701_pt1 | contig 10130 bp, 6 predicted proteins | sample Sormic07211540_1_FD_120479 | JGI IMG/M metagenome (GOLD analysis project Ga0182004, IMG submission 120479) | Endophyte microbial communities from Sorghum bicolor roots, Mead, Nebraska, USA - 072115-40_1 MetaG | ecosystem: Host-associated > Plants > Roots > Unclassified | place: USA: Nebraska...
CTGCCCGCTGGCGCCTGGCAGACTGCCGAGGCCCGAGTGCTCGAGTTCGAGTCGAGTGCCGGCCGTCCGCTGTCGGGGGTCGAGCACTCGAGCGAGCGGACGCGCGAGGGCGGCTGGCCGCGCGCGGACTGCGGGAGCAGGCAAGGGCGCGAGGCGAGAAGCGGTGCGCCTGTGCGCGTGCCGCGTGCGGGAGTGGAGGGCAGGGGCGCAGGGCTGGCGGACCGCGGCGGCCGGCGGCTCCTCCTCGCGCAGTCGTGCTCGCGTGCTCGCGCGTCACGGGATGAACGGAGCCGAGCAAAGGGAGAAAGAGGAGTATTGGGCCAAGTTTGTGTGGGCCGAGAGAAGTGCTAAAAGATTTTTGGGCCAAAATTTAGGGTAGTTCTGTGCCCATCTGAACTATCCATTGGGCCTGCCACTGTACTTGCTGCAGCTCTACCTGTTTACACACACTGTAAGATCTCAATTAAGTATAATATATGTACAGACATGAATGCAATCTCTGTTTAGTTTCCCTTGAACATAATACAATGAATACATACTCCCTCCATATAGAAATTAGATGTCGTTTTAGACAAGATTTGGATCGAACATTGAAAATATAAATCATCAATAACTTTTAAATTATTGAGTTCACAAATGTGAAAATTATATGAATAGATTTGTTTTGAAAAATACTTTCATAAATATATATATATATATTATTTTTTCTTAAATATTTTTATAAAAAAAAGAAGTCAAAGTTGTGTTTTGGAGACCGTGTTGTTGTCCTAAACAATATCTAAATCCTATACGAAGAGAGTACACTCCTATTACTTATTGTATCTACCCGCGCGAAGCGCGGGGGGTTTTGCCTATTTTCTTAGTGGAAAGTGTCTATTTATCCTTCTTGACCCTTGATTTAGGCGGCAATGACGATGGCGGTTGGTTACGGTAACGAGCGGAGTGATGTAGACATGGGAGGGGAGGGAGCTTGGTCTGCGGTCATCCGGTGTTACGCCGCTCGACAGTGTAACCGGTCGCCATTGCCACCTACATGACTAGGTCGTATGCCGCGGGCGCTATGATGGTGAGCAGGGGGGAGCGGGCGTCCGCACGCATGGGCTTAAATCAAGGGTCACGTGCTTAAATCATATCCACATGGATGACCATGTCAGCTTCTAACTCTCTTTATGTGTATTTTGGATCTAGATGAGATCACTTAAATACATTAGGGCACTCACAATGCAAGACTCTATCACAGAGTCCAAGAAAATTAATTACATATTATTTATGGTATTTTGCTGATGTGGCAACATATTTATTGATGAAAGAGGTAGAAAAAAATAAGACTCCAAGTCTTATTTAGACTATGAGTCAACATTGTTCGAGGTAATAAATAACTTTAGACTCTATGGTAGAGTCTGCATTGTGAGTGCCCTTAAGGAGTCAAATGTGCGATTTTGTAGTTTGGAAACCCAGATGACATCACTTAAATACATTAAAGAGTCAAGCATATGATTTCGTAGTTTAAGAACCTAGATAAAAACTATATAATATTTAAAAACTGATGGTACAATTTAACATGAAAGGAGGTGCAAAACATAGAGCAAAGTCTCAGACTCCCCAGATAGCACCAACTCACCTCCCAATTGTGCGTCCGAAGTCGTGGCGCTTATAAAATAGCGATGACACTAGCTGATAGCACCAACTCACCTCCCAATCGTGCGTCAGAACTCAATAATGCAATGCAGCATGTACATGCTCAACATTGTTTTATCTGGACCATTCAAATATGCTCTAAGATTCGTGCTGCTATACTTTTTTCAACTGTGTTCACATTTCTTCCCACTGTTTCACATATCTCGATGTATATTTAACGTTATAGATAAGCAATATCCAGCATATAGACCCTAAAAAACTGCCTTCGCTGGGCTGGGCCACACAACGTGGAGGCGCAGAAGCTTGAGCGCCTGGGCCTTGTTTAGTTCCAAAAATTTTTGGGAAATGGATACTGTAGCACTTTCGTTTGTATTTGACAAATATTGTCCAATCATGGACTAACTAGGCTTAAAAGATTCGTCTCGTCAATTCCGACCAAACTATGTAATTAGTTTTTATTTTCATCTATATTTAATACCTCATGCATACGTCTAAAGATTCGATGTGACGGGGAATCTGAAAAAATTTGCAAATTTTTTCAGCAACTAAACAAGGCCCTGGCCTGGTTTGCTGGCGCTGGAACCCAAATAGGGTACTCTCCTGCGGGAACATTGCCGCTAAAATACGGGATCCGTGAAAACGGTCTGAAAAAAATACGGGATCTGCCAAATTCGTTCCTGTTTCTACCAAATTTTTCCCGCGAGTAAGGCCTTGTTTAGATCCAAAAACTTTTTAAATTTTAACACGGTAGCACTTTCGTTTTTATTTGACAAACATTGTCCAATTATGGAGTATTACAGATAAACTATGCAATTAGTTATCTTTTTTTATCTATATTAAATGTTCCATACAAGTGCCGCAAGATTCAACGTGACGGAGAATCTTGTAATAAAGTTTTGGGAAACAAGGCCTAAACGCTGCTGGTCGGTACTGGGCATTTACCGTAACGAGCGGACAGGACGGCCCGTTTGGCAAACAACGCTCCAGATACCAAACACATCATCTCAAAACACTCGCACAGTATCGCAGCAGCACAGCACATCCGTCTCCTGCCAGCTGACAAGTGCACCGGCAGGAAGACGCGAAGACATTACTGACCTTAAACTGGATTGGACTATTGCATCATGCCATAAAGCCTTAATAAAGGAACAAAATTCAGCTGAGGGCGCAAATGTGCAAAAAGAAGCCTATAACGGAGTCATAGCAGGTTAATCAAATTTTAATACCGACTATACTAAAAGCGCACCGAGCAGGTGCCGTGCGAATTTGTGATGAGCATTTTTGTACATCGAAGTGAAACGGCACACAGCCTCTATCCAATGCTTTGTCTTCATCCTTCAAGACTTCTCGCAAGAGGAGCAGCTCAGTCCACAGGCAGCGACGAAAGGCACGTCTATTTGGGGTATTGTATTTAGTAGTAGTAACATCTCGTATCTATACTGTTGATCCTGAAAACTGATCTTGATCAGGGCAGGCCTGATTTTCCTTGTTCCTGATCTGTGGCATTGTCTGGTACTGTTGTTTCTTCGGTGAGCTCTGAAACAACCTCGCTGGGTTGCGGCGCAGGGTTGATTGGGCCCTGGGGAATGCCGAAGAGCGTGGAGAATATCTGCCTGTGGCACTCGTCGCAGAAGCAGAAGTATGAGAAGTGGCCTTCATCAAGAAGCTTGTGGACCGTAGCCCCTGGAACCGACCGCCGCACAAATTCAGCCACTGACGGCGAGACCACTCGGTCGTCCATCCCCTGTTGAGATATGAAAGGTTAGTTTCTGCAGGAATCCCTTCTTCTCTCAGCTACACGAACGTGCAAGGCATATAGTTTGAGAAGTTGAACCACCAAGCAACAAATGGACACATCCAATTCATTCCGTCCAATCGACAACACATGATGCTTTTATAGCGTCTCCATTTCCCAGTTCTTATGCCATTTGGGAGTTGCTATTTGTTCATACATACAAAACCAATTACGATACTACCTAACCTATGCATGTAAAACGGAGACTATTCAGCTACAATTACTATTGATGCAACCTTTCAGCTGTGCTGTTACAGCTTTTTTGAAGTAACCTTGACATGCACAGACTCTGACAGTATGACCAAAATAAACAGAGCCCAAATGCTAGGCGGCTACAGAACCACCTTCTAAACAACCGTCACTGTGTGCAAGCACGCTATGTGTGAAATAGCTGGAGAAAGTTTTCTTTAGTTTCTACTAAATGCTTCCATGCTTTCAGATCACTTCAGTTTCAGAGAACAGAGTACAAACCTGCCATATATGTATTGGGCCCAGAAATCCCACCCACTCTCTTTCAGCCTGATTGAAAAGAGACTTGATGAGTTCAAAAATGCCTCGAGCCTCTTTCTTCTGCATTTGGATGTCAGATAAGCTGAAACCCCAGTCAGATACTTGCAGCACAGCTTCCTCTACAAATGGCCTTGCATCTCCCTGACGCACAGACTCCGCAACATTCCTTTCCCAGAATGCATTGAACACAGGACCTTCCAGTAAAGTTTTGTCCTGAATAATGCCATAATATTAGTACTTGGCACGAGAAAAGGCAAATCTTCACATTTAATGGGATGAATACTAAGAATTCTTAAGCTAGCACCAATCATGCATCGATAAATCAAGTTGTTTACCTATGTGGAACAGATGTTGTGTGTATAGTAGCATATGAAAGATAAACATAGATGCTCCAAATTTTCAGCTGAATATTTTTTTTTTTTTAAAAAAAAGGTATTTATCTAACAAAAATCCAGTGCCAATTGTCTGTTGTACAAGATACCACACATCTTGCATCTGATTTTCCTATGCCTTGAAATAAACAGAAGGTTTCTACATTATAAAGAAAATGGACAGTAAGAGCAGGAATGGTATCATGTCATTCCTATATTGCCCTGCAGCAGCAGCCCAATTTTTCATTGGTACTTTGAGATAGTACATAACACTGATATGAGCATACCTTCTTCCCCAATGACAGTGACAACCAACTCTCAGGTTGTCCTTGCTTTCCAGAAAGGAAGGTTTGGCGATAAAAGAACGGTAGCAGTGATGGAAACCTCCGAGCTAAAATGTGCATCAGTTTCCGTTTCGTTGACCAACTATCCCATGTTTTACGCCTCTCGTCTTTGGTCATCTTGGAGTCATATGGATTTGCCATAGGTGCGAACATTGCTGCACCTGGACACGGAATAATAAATCACATATCAGCAGACCTAACAGGAATACTTACATACGTATACAATAAGCGTGTAATGTCTGTGTTCTTTGAAGACAAAAGCCATAAATGCTTGACTGAAATAACCGCATCTTAATCTTAAGATGCAATGGTAGTTATGCCTTGACCAGATCAAGGTTCCAAACAAGGAAGACATATGTGCATCTGTGCTTTCAGTTACAAAAAATCGTCACAGATTTAGATGTTGCTGAGTAATCAATTGAATAGAGCACTCACATTTCATTATCATTGAGGCAAAAGTGATATACTAACAAACTTACAAAAACGTAAAGCATGGATGGCATTATGTTTATGTCACAATCATTTCCAGAATTAAGTCTTCTGAAGTTCAGAAGGCATAAGTAAGGTACGACATTGCATATCCACAGGCTGAAAACAATGGCTCCACTGTGCTAGTGTCAAAAACAATTGCAACTAAAGAGGCATCCCCATCAAGAACTTGCCAACATATAAACTCACAAATCCAAAACAATATAGAAAAAAAAAACATATGAGGTAGGTACCAGCAACTCGATCAGGAATGTAACGAAGAGCACTCCAGGCATGCATGCCACCTCCAGAATAGCCCACAACCCAGAACTTTTCCGGAATATTGAGAGCATTAGCCAGATAGAGCATGTCCAGTGCAGAAGAATTGAGATTCCGGCCTAGGTGTGGATCGCTTTCACCAAAACCAGGAAGATCATAGGTCACCAGTCGTACTCCAAATTCTTCCAGAAGAGATGCACTGATTCCAGGGATTCCTGCATGAGAAAGAGCAATGTAGATCAAATAGAAAGCATGGAAATGCCAACACTATCCAGCAAATGATGTGATGCTCTGATAAACTAACATGCCATACCAACTCGACTAGACTCCCTACCTGCCAGCCTTGATGACAGAAAAGAATGAGGAGCAATCAGTGAAAATCTTGCTCTGTTAGCTGAGACACCTTGTTCTTCATAAGCCAGATGCCGTCCATCAGGAAGTTGGATTCTATCGGCACTTGGGGGACCAATGATAAGTTTCTTGGGAAGGTCTACTGGAGTTTCATTGTCACTCCCAGCACCTAAAACTGCATGGAGAACATTCTCATTAAGCAATTAGAGTGGTGCACTGATCCCTACATGGACAAACTGTAATGTGGATCAACTGACCGCAGTGTACTAACAAAATGAATGTGTAATGCATAACTAGTCAATCAGGTATGAGCATTTTGGCATTTGGCACTACTGGATACATGTTGCATTGTGCTAACATTAGGATATCGAGAATTAAGTCACCTTAAATTCATAATATTATTCAAATTTCGAATAAAAATATATAAATTAACATGTTCCAGTTCTCAAGTGAGAAGCTTTAATTCACAATGAACCAAACTGATCACAAAATGTACATAAGAAATCAGTGACAGAGTAAATTGGACTAAAAATGAACAGACTTGGTTCATACTCATCATATTATGGTGAAAGATAAGAATGAGAAATAGACAGTGACCTCCATGAAAATCAATTACTTAAACTAGACACACTAGCCAAACCATCTGTACAGATGTGAATGAAATAGGGTCAAGCAGTTCCCCTTGTCCCATGAGAAGGAACACAAAAAGTAAAGCAATTGAGTAGTGGTATCCTTAACCGTTGCACTGTTCAGCGGATCAAACACAAACCCAGAATACACATAAAACGGTAGTGTAGTTGTGTGTTTTTCTTGTCAACGCAACGTTGCCCAAGCAAACTAGGCATGGATCCCAGGGTCTGAAAATGTATGGTTGCAAATGTCACGTTTTTCAACCAATTCGACATGAAACGTACTACAGAATATATATCTGCTCACAGATGAGAGAGGTTATAACCCAAAATTCAAATTAAAACCCTCAACAGAAACTGAAACACTCGTTTATTCCGGATTCTCCACGGTCAGTTAGATCCATCCCCGCAAAAGAACAAAGACGAGACAAAACCCAAATAGCATGTTGCGGGACGCCACAAGCCACATTTGCACGCTCAGCTGGAGGCAGAGACGCGTCACGCGAGCGCGGGGTGTAGTGTAGCGGTGCTGACGCACGAGATCAGCGGTTACCTAGGAGTGTGACGAATGCGACCGCGGCGACGATGAGCCAACACCTCACCGGGTCGCGCTCCTCGGGGAGGTACTCGTTCATGAAGCTGAGGCGCTTCCCCGTGGCCGCCGCCCGCTTCCGGAGCCGCCGCGCGAGCTCGCTGTCCTCGGCGCCGGCGAGGCTCTGCGCGGCGACGTCCCACAGCCCGCGGCCCAGCTCCCGCAGCATCTCCGCCGTGGACTCCGCGAACCCCTTCGCCTGCTGCGCCCACCCCTCCTCCGCCCTCCCCTCTTCCTCCTCCCCGTACCACCCGGCCCCCGCCGCCGCAACATTCGCCGCCGCCGGCGCGTGCCCCCCGCCGCCGGGGAGGCGAACGCCCGTGTCACCCACGAGAGTGGCCAGGTCCTCGTGCCACGTCATCGTGGCCGCCGCCGACATCTTGCCGCCGCGGCGCCGATCGCTTTCGCTCCGCCCGCGTGTACGTGCTCCTCCCGTGCAAGAGAGAGGTTTGGAAATTGGGAAGCGAGGAGGGGGAGTGGAAGACCGGGGCACTTTGGGAGTTGGAGTGAGACGAAATGGCGAGCTTGGGACGTTTCCGCTGACTTGTGGGTCCCGCTAGGCTGTGTGGGTAGGAGTTTCGGCCCAGAGTTTCGGTGGGTGTCCCTCCCTGCCTTTGGTGGTTCCTGGGTTGCTTTCTTCCCCACGAGCGTCCACGGATCTAGGCCGTAGGAAATGTGAGGGGCGGCATGGCAGCTCGCAACTGCCACTTAATGGACGGTCAGATTGACAGAGATGCTCTATGCGAGTACTTGGGCATGCACGAGAAGTGATCACAAAAATTCAAAAGTAGTGGTCCCATTTTGTTCCTGCGTTTACTGCAAGAAAACTTAAGAGACTCTGCTGTTGCAAATGTCAGAACCCAACCATTTATAGATATTTGAAACCACATTTGTTTAGAGCACTATCTAAACAAAATTCAGAAAATGAATTTGTTGCTATAGATATTTGTCTATTTTTCATACACTTAGTCAAAGTTTGAAAATATTTTAGCATTTCACTGAAAAGGATACACAATTTATAATGGATGGAGTATTTTATTTAGTAGCAATTGAAGGTACATGCAACTATAAATGACATGCGATGTGGTTCCTTATTTTAGGATCTGGGTTTTTTCACCGAAGCATATTGGTGTGAAAATGGGAGTATCTAGTTATTTATCAACAGATTTTTATGTGATCAAATCCGTCATATTTTTAATAAATGCGGCTCAATAGACAGTCGTAGCACAAATTCTAAAGTACAATCAAACGTATAGAAATTTGATAGATTTATAAAAAAAAATGTCAACAGATAAATAACAAAAGTCATGAAAAATTGCTATAGTTTTTTTTATGTTGTGTGTTAACTTGTAGTGGTTATACACTAAGCATTTCTTAAAAGGGTTTGTGACACTCTTCTCGTCTAATTTCTAAAGCATTTCCAATCATTTCTGTAGAGACATACAATTGTTGGTTTTAGGTGACCTTGTGATTTTAATCAATAATATGACCTAAGGACTCCACCGCCCTAAAACATATGGATTTCACATATTTTTCTTCGGTAACACTTAGGGAGGTGGTACGATCAATGGCGAACTTGTTTCTAATATGTTACCTTGTAATGGAATTCTCTTAAACAGATACATTTTATTATTGGGTAGAATTTATAACCATAATACTCACTCCGTCCTACAATACACAAATGCATGGCAACAACTATTGATATTCCTTTTAAACTTAGAAACGTATCTAGTGAAAACCACACCCTTCGTGAAAAACCATGCAAACTACGGCAAAAAGTCATCTAAATTCACCAAAAAAACCACACATATACATGATATAATGATACTCAACCTTGTAAAAATATCTTGTCCAAACTCGACTTCGTTTGTGAGATATAAAAATAACAAATTTTAGACCAGAAAATTGTCCATAGGATTTGTTAGAAATTTGATATTTTTATATCTCACAAACGAATTCGAGTTTCGACAAGATATATTTTATAAGGTTGTGTATCATTATATCATCTACATGTGTGATTTTTTTGTAAATTTATACGTTTTTTTACCGTAGTTTGTACGGATTTTCAAGAAATTTGTGGTTTATATCCCAACTTTAAACTTAGCATCACCCAAAGCAACCGATTAAAAAAATATTACTTTTTAGTTCCTGTCTATAATATCTAAATGATTTGGCAAGTAATCTCATAGTTAAAAATATATTTCATAGTTTTCTGTCTATAATATCTAAATGATTTGGTAAGTATAAACATTATCTCACAGCTTCTGTGTTAGAATCGTACATAGCCGCTTGTGTTGACTGTACAGTCATTGAAAGTTTGAAAGCCCTTGTGTTGCTGTAGCACAGATGGGGCGGCGGCGCAACCGGACGAGAAAGTGTGGACGCTTGCAACGGCTGGACCTGCTGGCGGAGACCGACCGGCGACCGCCCCTGGGCCCCCGCCCATGCAATCCTCGAACCGCCCCGATACGCCACCTGCCACTTCCACCGGGAGCCCACCACGACGCGACGAGGCGCGCAAAACAGCACGGGCTACAGCCGCCGCCGCCGTACGGGGGATCCGAGCCACCCGCGCGTACCGGTTACGCCTCGGGCAGGTGGGGGTGGGCGCCCACCGCACCCCGGGCCGCAGGATCGCGTGCTCCGGTTGGCGCAGCGACCTCGCGGGTGGCGCGCGGCGCGTCGGCGGGCCGCGATCACGCGGCTCTATGGCTGGAGCTTGAACGGGATGGAGTGGACGGACGGTGGGCCGTGGGGTCTGTACGATGCTGATGCATGCGGCGGCGCACCTTTTTTGCGTCTGGGGTTTTCGATATCGAGGCCTGGTTTGATGAAAAAAAAAATATTTCGCTAATGTAGTACTTTCGTTTGTTTGTAGTAAATATTATCTAATTATAGACTAACTAGGGTCAAAAAATTCGTCTCATGATTTATAGACAAACTGTGTAATTAGTTTTTATTTTCGTCTATATTTAATTTTTCATGTATGTGCCGCAAGATTCAATGGAACGAGAAATTTTGAAAACTTTTTGGATTTCGGTGGGAACTAAACAAGGCCCGAGCACTGGAGCAGAATTAGAGGTGCAAATGAGTGATGATTAGGTGTACCTCTAAACTTCTTTAGTTCAAATATTTATACTACTTCTCTAAAAA
>Ga0182004_10005702_pt1 | contig 10129 bp, 5 predicted proteins | sample Sormic07211540_1_FD_120479 | JGI IMG/M metagenome (GOLD analysis project Ga0182004, IMG submission 120479) | Endophyte microbial communities from Sorghum bicolor roots, Mead, Nebraska, USA - 072115-40_1 MetaG | ecosystem: Host-associated > Plants > Roots > Unclassified | place: USA: Nebraska...
AAACCCAGGCTTTGCCGTGTGCCTAACGGCCGCACACGGCAAACGTTGACGGCTGGAGGTGGGCGTTAGCGTGGGTTAGCTTTTGTCGTGTGCCCTGTTTTTGCCGTGTGTTGCTCACGGCAAAAGTTTGAGTTCGCCGTGTGCCTGGTGTTTGCCGTGTGCAACACACGGTAAAGGACAGATATACCGTGTGCCTAGCGTTTGCCGTGTGCTTGGATTAGACACACGGCAAACTCGACCTTTGCCGTGTGTTGCTCACGGCAAACGGGCGGACACACGGCAAAGGCTGGCTCTCCGGTAGTGAGCTCTACCAAATGGGATATGTTCATGTGTGTGTGAGACAGTGAGAGAGAGGGCTGAGCTAGTTAGGGACAACAAAGTCAAGCAGTAGGCAAAGCAACAAATCATATTTTTTTTTATGAAACAGGAGGGGTTGAAAAAAAAAACCCTACTGAAATTTATTGAAAACAAAACTGTATAAACTGTACAAGTAAGTTCAAGAAACAAAAAAGTCAAGAAGAAAATAGCCAAGATTACACAAACTCCTTGAAAACTGATTTGCATGCATCTCTGTACTGATCAGAACGTTGTTGGTGTTAGGCAAAATGGCATTTAAACTGAACCAGCAGGCCATAGCAAAAAGGACAATAAAACAGAAGATGGTCCAGATCTTCTTCAACAATTAGAGTGCAAAAGACACAGTTATAATTCGAAAGATGCATGTTCCTTCGTCTGAGCAGTGCCCTGGTGCTCAGCCTGTCCTTTAGGACTAACAAAAAAAGAATTTTCTTTTGTTTTGACATGTTGATTTCCATAGCCATTTGTAAGTTCTATGCACATTAGGATGACCAATCAGATGCTTGTAGGACTTGCTAGAGGAAAAGGTAGGTGAACCCCATATATAGGACCAAACATTATTAGCCTGACTTAGCTGCAAATTCTGAAGAATAACTGACAGCTCCTAAAACTGAGCATAGGCTTCATTAGAAAGTGGCAAATGAAAGAAATTCTGGAGAAGTGTACGTAGTAGAGGCTGCCACACATATTCAAAGATAAATATGCACTGATGATGCGTGCTTCGGTACGTAGATTTTGGTTGGTGTATGTAGCTCCTCCTGCGCTGCCTTGAACTCCTGATCGCCTTGTTTAGTTCCTCAAAAATTTTGCAAAATTTTTCAGATTTCTTGTCAGATCGAATCTTTGGACGTATGCATGGAGTATTAAATATAGATGAAAATAAAAATTAATTGCACAGTTTGGTCGGAATTGACGAGACGAATCCTTTGAACCTAATTAGTCCATAATTGGAAAATATTTGTCAAATACAAACAAAGTGCTACTATTCCTATTTTGCAAAATTTTTTGGAAGTAAACAAGTCCCTAGCAAAGAGCACAATCTTGCCTATATATATATATATGCTTCTGCATTCCGCACCGCCAGCCCCTTTCAGCTTTGAAAGGAGCACGACCCAGAGAAGAACCCAACATGAAATACGACGAGCACCACATCATCATGCAACAACAACACCACAGCATATCCAGAAGAACACGAGACAACAAGCAGTAAAGGTCCAAAACATTGTGCTTAAATTCTGGTCTGGGTACGGCTCTACATAATGAACTCGACATCATGGGAGATCGCCATCTCCAGCCAAAACAGTACACACTTAAAAACACCACGAAATTGTAACGAGAAAACGAAACCAACAAGTTTAGCTGCTTTGCACGCAGCCCTGCTAGCCATATCAATCATGGCAGCATATAAAAACGGAAATTAACTCACGAAAACAGAACTAGTTTAAGTTTACCCGATCTCTCTGAGATCGTCACTCACTAGCTTACCGTTCCATGCATGCGAAAGCTACCTTTCCCGTGCATGATCGTTTATTCTTGTTGTTCATTCCCGGTCTGATCCATCACATGAACCATTTCATCTGGGTAGGGTCCAGGGCGCCCATGTTGGGGAGGCCGGCCGTCGGCGCCATCGCGTCGTCGTCCCTGCCGACGCCGAGGAAGTCTCTTGTGCTCAGATTGCCGTCGTCCACGCCCGCCATTCCTGCAGTGCCGGCGAAGCCGTCGGTGCCAGTGCCTCCCATTAACGGCAGAGAGTTCATGATGAGATCATGGAAGTGTGCCTCCTGAGTCATCCCTTCTTCTGCTGCCCTGCTAGTCCCCTGGCCGCTGACGGTGCCGGTGAAGCAGGCTACAGGGAGCAGCGAGCTGGAGCCGGTGTGGGTGGTGGTGCTCGACGTCGAGCCCATCTGAGCCGCCTTCATCAGGAGCGCCGTGGCCGAGTTCTGGACCTTGGCGGCCGATGCAGATGAGTTGTTGTACAGGGAAGGGAAGCCTCCGCTGAGGTGGCTTCCGACGGACGCCGCCATCAGGTTGCCATGCTCTGCGGTGCTTCCACTGCCGCCGCCGGTGACGTTGAACTGGTCTTGGATGACAAGGCGCGCGTCCTGGCTGCCGAACGTGCCGCCACCATTGTTGCCAGCTGAGAAGAAGCCAAGGTTCAGGAGGTTGTTACCATTGGCGAAGGCGGCGTTGTTGCTGCTGCCCGGCCCCGGCTGGTGGTGCTGCTCGGGGAGTTGCATCAGGCCATGGAAGGGCGCCTTGCCGTGGAGCAGGGGGGCCTGGTGGCTGCCCTGGGAGCAGTCCTCGGAGAAATCCTGGGCGGTTGGAGGAGCGCCGCCGCCGAGGAAGTAAGATGACGAGGAGGCCGACGCCTGAGAGCGGAACATGGAGCTGGAGCCCGAAGAGGATGGCATGATGTGGTCAAACTGCACAGCTGCTGCTGCTGAAGAGGACTGGCTGGCTTGGTGTGCAAAGCCATGCATCTGGGCGGCGGTGCCAGAGAGCCCTAGGCTCTTGCTGCCGGTGCCGACGTAGAGGCCGGCGCCCAGGGGCGGCATCTGCGCGCTCTTAAGAGCCAGCGCGTCGCAGATGGCGCGGTGGGTGATGAAGCTGTGCATCCTGTTCATGCGTGTGCATCGAAGAGTTAAAATTTTTGAAAAAGATGGTAGAGTTAAAATCTAAAGAAATTACAATGAATATATACATATAATTTATTAAGAGTAGAGTACATGCAGCTTTAGCTTACCAAACTTTGCAATGGTAGTATCTTAGCTAGAGTTCATTAAAAAAAATATACATATAGTTAATTAAAAGTAGAGAGTACACATACTGCGAGGCTTCTGCTGCTGAAGAGGACTGGCCTTCATCTGCGAAGCCACCGGAGAGCCCGAGGCTATCGCTGCCGACGTAGAGGCCGGCGCACGGCGGCGGCATCTGGGCGGTCTTAGTACGATCCGCGGCCAGCGCGGTGCCGCACATAGCGCGGTGGGTGATGAAGCTGTCCTTCCTGCATGGGTACATGGATGGAAGAGTCAAAATCTAGAGATACTACAACTAGTATAAGGTGCAGCTTGAAATTACCAACAGTTGTAATGATAATAGAAATTATTAGGACGTTAGCGTTAGGAAATATTTTTTCTCTCGCAAAATGTTTATACATCTTTGAATTAAAGTAGAAAAATGTCAAATATAATACGCTGTTGTGGCGTTCTAGGAAGTTATTAAAGTTCTACAAGAATGCACGGACCCTTCTAATGTACTAGTAAATACCTCCTCTGTTTCTTTTTAATTGTCGCCGTTGGCATACATGCTGCAAGTTTAACTCTATTTGTAGAAAATACGTGCAACATTTGTATCTCCAAATAAATTTATTAAAAAACTAGATTCAAAATCTTTATAATGATACTAATTATGTATTATAAATATTAATATTTTTAATATATAATTGCCGGCAGTTGTTGTTTGGAAAGCATAAGTGACAATTAAAAAGGGACGGAGGGAGTATTATTTTTACGAAAAATAAGAACATATGAATCAATATAAAATAAAATGCCAAGATAGACTCGTTCAAATCAAAATTAGATGTTGTTTTAGGCTGTTGGTCTGGGCTTACAAAAATTTACATGCTGTTTGTTCTGTACGCATGTGGCAACATTGCGTGGTTCACAAAAAAAAAAATAGACCATGTTAATTGCTAAGATATATAGTTGGCAGTGAGAATTATATTAGATGTACAGTAGTTATATGGGAAAATCATGCAAAAAGCCAAAAAAAAGGACTCTGAATTCCATATGCAAGATGCTATAATAACAAGTGGTTCTTGGTGCCTTCCCCGTTTGTTTTGCCTCCAAACCAAGGGGTTGAGAGAGAATTGAGATGAATTAAATCCTCTACCAGTCAAAATCCTCCTCACTACCCATGGTTTAGAGATGAAACGAAAAGACCTAGTGTTCAAAACATTACATTGTACATATTCTCTCTAGACAAAAAAAAACATATCGCTTATGGCCAAAAACCTTAAAAACTATGAACTTCAATACCTATTGCGTCATTTAGTTTGAAAATACATGCATAAGCAGATAAGCTACACACGTACTCACTCTGTCTATGAAAGCTTCAACTCCTAGAATTCGTGTCAGTCAAATTTTTTTAACTTTGACCAACTTTATAAAAAAGAGCATCAATATTTATGATATAAAATGAGTATCTTATAAAAATATATTCTACAATAAATCTAATGTTATTAATTTAATACTATATATATCTTAGCATTTTTTTAAAAAATTAATTAAAGTTTTAAAAAATTGACTTATGACAGTGAGTATATAATGCGCTCAGGCAGTATAACGGAGCCAACCCACCAATTCCTCCGTAGCCAAAACCAACAGACAACTTCCTAGCAAAGTTAATTCCCGCCAACCCACTAACTTGGTTTCAAAGGTCTAGAGATGGAAGTAGTTTGAACCTTGTCTGGTTATAAATGAGTCTAGTTGGAATTGATTGCTGCTGGTTTAGATTTAACTTGTTTTTGAGTGGTTTAAACTGTGTTCTGACTGGTTTGAACTGGGTTTGGTTGGAATAGGATCTGGTTCCCAGCTATGTTAGGTCTGATTGCTGCTGGTTGGACTAGCTCTAGTTTTTGCGGTTCCAATTGTGTTTTGACTGCTTGGAAGTTGGAACTATACATGTTTAATAAAACTTCATCAAAAATATATAGCCTCATTTTGAGTGGTACATTTTTTCCTGGCAACATGCTTCAAACAGATTTAAAATCTAATATACGGTTGATGAGAACTCTGTATTACTATTTCAAATCATGGAAAGGTTCTCCCTGCATGCAAGCTACTGATGGGAATTATTGGCTTGGGCAGGTTCTAGTTGGCTTGCTCAATTGATACACCATCCATCCAAAAAAAGATGATGTTTTAGCTGTGAATCTGGACAAATACCTTGTCCAGATTCATAGCTATTGTCCATATTCATTTTTCAGATTTATAACTAAAATATTTTTTTTGGACGGAGAAAGTACGTTGTTGCATGTAGTAGGATGGGTGAGCGTGTTTTTAGCCTTATATATCATGTATATTTGTATTTAAGAGACTTGCAAAATCTCTTGAATCCGAAGGATTTTAAGAAGATCTTATAAAATAATTAGTGTCAAAGATACACATTGAAAAGTGTAAATCAAGTGTGGCAAATATTTTTTTAACCCGAGTAGTAACTAGCAATTATTAGCATAATATTTTTATTAATTAAAGATTTCATACAAAATCTTGAGTGAATAAAAATAAGCTGCTTAATATTAAACCAATAACATCTCGATATCCCTTTTTTTTCTAGAAGGAAGTCTACTTATTTATTGAGTGGAAATTCTACAAGTGGCAGGAAGCTACTTATTTATGGAGCAGAAAATCTACAAGTGGCAGGAAGCTACTTATTTATGGAGCAGAAAATCTACAAGTGGCATGAAGCTACTACTATTTATGGAGCAGAAAATCTACAAGTGGCAGGAAACTACTATATTAAATAGTGAATCAAATGCTATCTGTTCTTAAATGTACTGGCTGGAGGAATAATTACTGGTGCAATGCTGGGACATAATGAGCGCAGACCCTTGCAAACATAACATTTGACTGATATGTTGTACTAGCTAGGCCATGAAAACCAACTGCATGCCTGAATTTCACAGAAAAGAATGAGGTGGTGCATTAATAGTCTATTTATCAAATTTTGTGGAATATGATTTTATTTCTCGTAATAATACTAACTATTAGCATATCAAGAATGAGGTGTTTTTATTTTACAAACCAAACAAAAATGTGAGTAAAAAAATCATGAACTCTCTAATACCTCATTCCTCAAACCAAACACCATATTACTTAAGGCCTACTTGGTTGCTTCACCAGCAGCGTCATGAGCTGTGTGAAGTTGTTTTTTTATGAAACAGGTACAACTTCCCCGATGAAGCTCCTTAAATTAAGCTCTCGCATAGGAATGAGATGGGATGGACATGAAAATAATAGCTTTTCATAGCTAAACCTCACACCTATGGGTCCTACAGTGATTCTGTGAGAGCATGTGTAAAAAAATCTACATGCAGAGTTATTTTGCCAAATGGCTCACCAAAATAGAGCTATGGCCACAAAAATTGATTCACCGATGATGTTGAGCTATGCCAAACAAAGCTTTAGTATTGACAACCCAAACTCTAAAGTATCACATCATCTCTCATCAACAAATCCATCGTGACACAATCATGCAAAAGAGCCCATAAAGAAATGGGGGTAAGAAACGACAAACAAGCCAGAATACACAGGCAGAGACATCACAAGTGAGATAGGAGGAATCAGTGCAAATAGTTGTCCGGCTAGGCCAATGGTCAGGGGAGAAGGTAGTTTATTAATAGGGGCGAGGATGCACCCATGCCAAATTATCAAACTAATGGCTTTAAAATTTCACGACATATGCATCCCTATAAAAAATTATATGGACCCACAAGACAAACACCCCGCTAATTGTTCTAGCTTCATCACTATCGATGGTTGGGAATAGATCAGAGGAACAGACCTGGAGAAGAGGGCATCGCATTCGCAGCGATACTCACGCGTGCCACAGGTCTTGCAGTGTGCCTTCCAATCAGACTCCACGGCGTAGCGCTTATTGCACTTATCACACTTCAAATTCTTCTCACCATGCTTGCGGCTATAGTGCTTCTTGATCCCCGTGAGGTCACCCAATGCTCGAGATGGGTCGTGGTGCACACATGTTGGCTCTGGGCACAGGTACACGCGACGACATGCCTCTTTGGGGTTCTTTGGCTTCAGCTTCCATGGCATGTTGTGGCCGCGCAGGTGCAGCTGTAGGTTTTGGTCCCGCTGGAAACCCTTCTGGCACACCGGGCACACAAACCGGTTTGTTGCTAGTAGTGTCTGTGGTGATAACGCGACCACCTCCGCATCAGGTCCTGTGCACATATGTATCAAATGGTCCATCGATCAGACTAGAAAAGAAATAATCTTCAAAATGTTCAATGAATATAACAAGACATATTTTATCAATCATGTCATTCAAGTGGTAGCTAGGATTAGGGGACTTACTTGGATTGCCGGGTCGCCGATTCCTCTTCTTTTTAGAGTTTTGTTCCAGAGAGGAGCCCTGTGGCTGCATCTGCATGTCACTAGTCCTAAAGAAGGGTGCAGATGAGGAGGATGGCATAGGAAGAAAACAACACAGATCGGTCACACCAGCTTAAACCATCCCAAGCTTCCTTGCTCTTTTGCTGATGCAATTGGTTGTGCGGTTGGTAGCTGCCTCCGTCGTTGGACTCTACTCTCATGTGACCGATGACCAATCCAAGTCATAGAGAGGCGACATGACAAACACTCTATGTATTTGTTTGCCTCAGTTCTGATGTCTTCTAAGAGATCTGATCTAGAAGACAAAGAGGACCAAAAGAATAAAACAAAAAAAAGAGTTGTGTGAGAAAGAGACAGTAAGTATCACAATAAATGTTTTAGCATTGAGGTTGAAAAAGAATCGACTGATGGATAAATTAGTTAGTATGTTCATCCGGATACACAAAACCAAAGAATTCCCCTTAGCCTATGCACCCAAACAAAGCAAGGGCTATGACAAAATAGTTCGCACACATTCACATATGCAAAAAACCAAGAAATCTATACCCATTCCAAACTCAAAGAAGCGGTCCAAGAGAACGCTCAGATGAGGAACGTATACACAAGAGAGAGAGAGAGATCAGGGATAAAAGAAACTAGATGCACCTGGAATCGGAGAAGATGGTTCTTTACAACAAACGCTTGAGGAATGAAGAAAGCAAATAAGAGCAAGAAAGTCCTATTGCCTTTTGCTTTCCTCCTTCGTAGCTTCAGAGTTTAGGATATCTCTTGGCCTGGCTGCAGCAATAGTAGTAGTAGGAGTGGGTTGCGCAGCGGTGCTGGCCTCTCATCAATATATGTACTTGGTGGAGGCCTGGTAGGTGGAGGGGCCGCACAATGCACGCGGCATTTTGGAGCCATTGGGGCCCACAAGTCTCTTGCAGTGTATAAATGGAGGAAAATAAATATTCTAAGGCACCTACCGTGATGCACAACGGTAGGATGATTAGGACCATCACATATGTATCCAATGGTTGGCGTTGTGTTGGCAAAGGTGGAATGGGGGATGTCTCGTGTTGGAATGGTTGGCTAGTTCACACCATCGAACCGAAACCAAAAATGATGTGTTGCTAGCTAGGGTGGCGTATGGATGTACATGCACATTTATTTATGTACCTTTCTCCATATGGTAGCAAAAGGAGCATGAGCAGTACATTTATCATCATTGTGCTGGCAATGGCGTGGCATATATATGCCAATGGATGCACTGTGCGTGAATTAATAGCGACAAATGAGTCCTCGTCACCGGTCTTGGCTGGCTTCTTTGGTGCATTCGTGTCATCTTGTGCATGGGGTTCACTAATGATGTGGTAGAGCCAGTTCAGAAGCAATCACCCTTGGGATCCTAGAATGGAGCTCTAAAACTTACCATGGGTCCTTGTAGTGACTAAAGCTACATATTATATATATGTATCGTGTGTATGAAAATCCTTATGGATCATTCTAGGTTGTCTCCTTAACGATCCAACAACCACCTACAATTCACAACATTATTATCTCAATATTCTTCTTATCAGAGAAAATATTACTAGTACATTAGAATATGATTGGAATCATATATATGATGATCGAAACTTTATTAAGTAAAACCAAGTTTTGGTATCTATAACACATTGGTACAAGTAGCCATTACAAAGAATAAAGAAATAATACTGATATGTATGCTCTAAGAATCATAGAATTCAAACTCAATTTATAGCTCAATACCAACTATCAATAATGTTCTAGTTCTAGAGAACTAGTCGTGCTTGCCTCTATTCACTTGTACCATGAAGTAAGACGTTCAAAGTGTATAACATACTCTGACATCATCCTACAAAATAAGGTGGTGAATAGTGTATTTGAGGCACCTAACAACAAATGATCGACAACTAAAAATGATGACTAATACTACTAGCATGATGATTTGTAGTTCTTTTGACCAATTGCGAGATTCTTATTTCCACAAAATCCATGTTGAACTAGAGCATACCCATATCCTTTTGGATGCAATGTGAAAGCATGCATAAATCAAAAGCAACGAGTCACCACTTTAGATCTCTTAGATAGATATTATGTAATAAATGGGTCACAAGTTTGGATGGATGACAATAGCTTATTGACTGATCTTGGCTAGATTCTTAATTTGGTAAATTGGTAGCGGGATCTAATGCATTGATGATAGATATCATGGAAAAACCATGACCTCAACATGGAATGCTAAGGCATTTAAACCCATAGTTTGTTAGATGAAGCCAACTATAAATTATGGAAACAATGATCAAAGTCATTTTCAAATAGGTACACACATGCAAATATTTTAAATGAACAAATACAAAAAGAACAATGATATATATGCTTTAAAAAACATGCAGCTCAGAACCAACCATCAACCAATGTTCCAACCTTAGAGAATAGCTTTTGTTGTCCTTATTCACTAGTACCACAAAGTCAGGCATTCAAATTCTATTATAAACTCCAGCGTTGTTGGTATAAATTAACTGCACTCCTTTAAATAAGATTTAAGTAAGATTATCTGCAAGCGCACAGATATCGTACCAATGTCACATTTTACCCGAGGGGTTTTAAATATCGTATCCACAGGGAAGGTATATATATAT
>Ga0182004_10005703_pt1 | contig 10129 bp, 8 predicted proteins | sample Sormic07211540_1_FD_120479 | JGI IMG/M metagenome (GOLD analysis project Ga0182004, IMG submission 120479) | Endophyte microbial communities from Sorghum bicolor roots, Mead, Nebraska, USA - 072115-40_1 MetaG | ecosystem: Host-associated > Plants > Roots > Unclassified | place: USA: Nebraska...
CTCTCTCTGCCTCCTGCTGCCACCCAAGGCCTTTCCTTATATCTCCCTCCCTCATCGTGTACTGCTTACCTCTCCCTCCCTGAAGACACTGGTGAACCGGACCTTTAGGTTCTTGTACAAGGACGGTGTGTGGAAATTTTCAAAAATGGGCTCAATTGCTACCTTGTGTGCAGTATCCTGTATAAATGATCTTTAATAGACTGGAATCATGGCTCTTGGTAGTCAATGTAGACAATAATTGGACAAATGAATTTAGTACATGCAAAACTTCTCCCTTTCTTGTACAAAGAGGATGGCGGCAAATGTCTTGTTTAGCCAGACGGGTGTTTCTCAGGATGCATATGACATATGAGTGATAGGTTAAGGGATGAATTCTGTGTGTTGACCTTGTGAGGGTTCTATTGCTTAAAAATGGTCAATTCATTTGTCAGGATGGGTAGTGTCCTTTAGTTAACACTCAATTATCCATTGAATAATTCTGTATGATTCCTAATTTAGCACTCATTCATGCTGCAATCAATTCAATATCAGACTTCATTTCACTTGTTTATTATTCTGAGTTATTATTCCTATATGCATATTTGCCTCATTCAGGTGCAGATGTACTTTCCTGTTCTATCACACTCAACTCGACTTGGCCTTGAGATATCTTTTTTTGAGCGAAAACCGTGGGGCAAAGCCCCCCGGCAATGGCCTTGAGATATTTGTTAAATGAAATCAGATATTGGCATACAAATAAAGGGAAAATAAAAAATTGTTACAATCACGGTATCAGGATCTATTTGCTTGGATTCCTTTCTTTCATGGTTTGGGAGCTAAGTTGCCAGACATGCTGTTAGGCCTGCTTCCTAGCTCTGACGTTGTTATCTTATAAATATGTTCTACAATTGTGTGACTTCTGTTTTTTTTTTTCTTTCGGGCTGAGCCCTGTGTGCTCAGTGTGGATGACAAGGGATGGGTTTCGTTGTCTAAATTTTGAAGTACTTGAAACTCTTGTAATTTTTGTTGCTTATCAGTAATGAAATTTGGTTCGACTGTAGTGGAAAAAATTTGTGTAAATTCTGTAGTTCTATTATCAAATAACGTATTGTGGAAGGAAGAGAATAGTTGTACAGAACCCCTCAGGAAAAAAATAAGGTGAGGGGCACAAAATGTGCACTTTATTTGCCTAATCAGTTAATCATAGCTTCCTCAACGTGTTCTGTAACCTGTCTTGCCCAGTTCTTTTTTGAATCCTTCTGGGGCATGGCTGTCTTAACATCGTGTGCTTCTTTTAGCTCTCTCTGTTGTTTCTTACATCAATTTTCCTCTTTCAGAAATTGAATATTTTTATTTGTAGTTTAGGCTGGTTTTGGGTGTTTTTTAGGAGGCAGTGAATATCTTCTACTGCCCTGCTTTACATCAAAATGTGCAGGAGTGTTTTTATAGAATGCCACATTAGCTTCATTATAATGTTGTGTTTGTTACATTTCTCATGTCACGCATTTATTCCCAATATCTAGTCTATTCTTCAGCCGACCAGGGTCACCTCTGCATCTGCTGTTTCATAAATTCATGGCAATTTTTAATGTTCTTATAATTGATAAACAACTGACATTTATATGAAATAATTTCTTTGCACCAGTCCTCATTCAGAAAATGGTAAACAAAAGCAAACAGCTAGAGGCAGTCAAATTCATTCAAGCTCTTAATATAGTGCACAAATACCCTTTGTTGCCTATTATGAGGTCGTACATTGATCATGCTGCAGTTGCTGGTAAGATGATCCGCATCAGGGGAGATGATCTTGCTACTCAGGTGCATCTCTGCTGCAGTATTGTTTACTATAAACATTATACAATCAAAGGTTATAGGCAGTTTTTGATTCCTAAATTCTCTTAACACTTTGGCAGAATGCAGCTGATGCAAAAGAGCGCACACTTCTTGGAACATTGCAGAAGTTCATTAAGGAACAGAAGCTAGAAGAACTGCCTATTTTTGAAGAAGCTAACAAGCGAATGGCACATTTGGATCAGCAAAGTGCTGAGAGAAAAAGAACTGCTGCAGCAGCGGCTGCGGCTGCCCAAAAGGTTAGTAAGAACATTGAGGAGCAGCAGAAAAAGATACAGGAGCTGATGCAGCCTGCTAAGAGACCAAGGCCCGAGAATGTGGTGCAAGGTTCATTAGGCCAGAATGTTAACCCAGCTAGAACCTCTACTCAACAATTTAAGCCACAGCATAGCATTCATAAAGCTGGAGTGTCAAATCAGTATCAAGCTGCTTTAACTCAGAATGTACTGCCAGCAATCAATCAGATTTCGCAGCTAGTTGCTGGGAGCCATCGTCCAGTTGGCATCCAAAATCAGGCCATTGCTGTTCCGCCTCAATATGGTAGTGGTAGCTTGGCAAGTTATTATGGAGTGACGTCCACCACGCCATACAGGTCCAGCACTCTAGCTCCTGGACCTGGTGCTTTGAATGGTCCAAGTGCGCAGGCATCATCAAGATCAAAGCTCTATTCTGGAGATCCCCTCGCGGCTGTCTCCCGATCATCAGATAAGAAGGGATCATCTTACAAATATTCTTTGTCTAGTATGTCAACTTATGATCATAAATGAAGATTTGTTTTGTCTGCCTCTGGACGAACCTGACAAACCTTGAAAGTTTGGGTTTCAGACCGAGCTCTGGTCCCCTTTGTAAATGCCAAGTCATTGTAGCTAACAAAGGTCCTTTTACAATATAAAGGATGTGGGTTTTTATCTAGAAGAGATTCTCCTATGGAGTCCGATAAATATTGTAGGAATTCTAACATATCTTCCGTCCATATGGGCACATTCTCTTTTATTCAATCTGAATCTGATTCATATGCCTTTTCTTGTGGTATACGGGAATGGTTGTTTCAGTCTCTGCAGCTTACGTTTTGAGGTTCTTCCCCTGCACTTGTATGCAGAAGGTCATATAATTTTTTTCCTGGTTATTCCCAAGAAAGTCAAGAGTGTTGGTCCTTCGATTTGCGGAGACACCCTGCAAGCATCTGATTGCGTTTGATTTTGTTAACAGAATATGTATATATATATAGCCCTTTGTTACTCTGCTGCTACGTTCTACATCTCAAATTCTGTGTACCTCTTTCCATTGCCATGGCATTTTAAGCTTAAGGGCGAGTTCAATCATTATTATTTCTGTAGTTCTTTCTTTGTTAACAAAGTATAATGTTGGTACTGCAGCACCTATGAATTTCTCTTTATAAAAAAATAAATTGTTTGTTTCAATTTTAGTTGTGCTGTTTATGTGTCAACTCAGGAGGATTATATCGAATTTCTCACCGTAGGATTCATTTAGAGATTTGTGCCACCTCCTACGAGCTCTCCTTGTCAACTGAACTGACAGCCAAATTCAGTACACTCGGTTTGGTTCAGGGGGTTGGGGAGATACCAGGATGGCAAGGCAACGGGGGCGCGGCGGTGGTTTTCTTTAGCGTGTTAGAGCAAGTATTAATACAGCCAACTGCTGGGCTGTAAGATTTTTTTTAGTTTTTTTTAGCCCGTTCATATAATGGTTAGCTCATCACTATTAATACATAGCCCACTTGTCTGTCTCACAGATTTTTTTTGATTTTTGTGTCTAAGCCGACTGTAAACTTATAGCCCGCTTTTACTCTCTTTCCTCTTCTTTTTCCTCCACCTCAGCATTTAGCTGGTTTACAGCCTGCTATAATACTTGCTCTTAGCGAGGGAACGGTCATTGGTAGATTTCGAGGATAAAATCTGTCATAAGATAGGTAGGATTTGCGTTTGGTTTTTCAAAGTATAACTGAATACTAATCCCGAATGCACAAACAACTTACAACCAAATCTGAACTGCCTAGAAAAATACTGTTAAAGACTAGATGCTAGGCGTCAGAGGCAGCTCAATTTCCACGTGTACTGCCCTCAGCTCCGCATGACCTTAACCGTCTGCTTAGTGTGCCCCTGATGACCTTTATCATATGTCGTGTGTGCCTCCGTCGCTGTTAGGATTTTTTTTTCAAATGAATTAAAAAAATCTAAAAACTAAAAATATGTTTCAGCCCCTGCCGACTTGTTAAACTTTGCTTAGATATAAAATATTTGTAAATGTTTTTAAAATGTTTCCCAAATATTCGATGGCAAAAAAATAGATGTTAAAATCACAAGGTGGGAAAACTGCACTTTTTTTTACATGAATGAACTACTGACTCCTCTAAATAGAATAGGGGTAAATTTGCATGTTTTAAAGTTAAGGTAAAAAATCACAAAATTAAATAAATAAGAACAAAATCATAATTAAGCTTTGAGACAACGGTAGGAGGACGAGCCCCTAAAAAAGTATTAGGCGGAAACTAGTGTGATGCTCAAACAGTTCATAACAATATAAGGTCCTCTTTTGATGATGTGATCTCATGATTTAAAGTTTAGCCACTAGACTTTAGACTATTTTAACTCTTGATGAAGCTCCAAATATGAGCTCTAAAGTGTTGTCTATAGCTTAGCCATTCTCATAATACTTTAGACCAATGGTGAAGCTAGAGCAAATTAGAGGAGGGTGCACCTAGTTTGTGGGTGCATAGACATCTTCCGTGAGAGTTATATGGTAAAATTTTAGACCCAATCATTGCTTCTATAATTTTTAGAGGGCGCATTTGCACCCCCTAATGACAATGTAGCTTCTCCCATGCTTTAGACTATATAAGTAACGAGCTAAAATAATCTGAAGTTTTAGTTCTTAATTTAGTTAACTAACTTTAGACCTCAGGCCCAAACTTTGTAGCTCACCACCTTTTCATTTAAAGCTTTGGTGCAGAAATGACACATACACAATAGTATCAATTTACTTCGACACCAACATAGCTTAACAGTGATGAAAAGTACGACAGAGACGCTAAACATTTTACCTTACAAATCAATCCGAACAAAAGTTGTTACCACATACTACTAGCTTTTGTATGGGAAACACAGAACCATAAAAAGTGCAACAGAGACGCTAAAACATTGGGTCTTACAAATCAATCCGAACAAAAGTAGTTACCACCACATTACCACATACTTCTAGTTTAAATTGGACGGGGAAAACAGAACCCATGGTAGCTAAGCTAGCATGATAGTACGTACACACAACCCTACAGACAGTGCAGACGAGCATGTACACACACAGCAATGACAGACAAAGGCCGTCCGCTTTGCGGCACGGCCTGGGAGGCTGGGACACCCTTCCCCTTGGCCAATTCATGTTGGACTACATGACAATGACATGCTTCTAAGACAACTACAGAACATCATCTCTCGGCTAGTAAAGCCTGGTTGCCTCTGGCCTGTGAATCAGCTTCCTGACGACCACCATCACCCCTCGCGCGTGCATCTCGCGGTGGACCGCCGTCGGAAGCTTCTCGATCCGCCGCGCCAGCTCCCTCGCCTGCGCCGCCATGTGCTGCATTTGCACGCATGTAGACCACCAAATTAACAGCAATCCAGTCGTTGTCAGATAATAATCATCCAACTCCAAGTTTATGTATCAATCAAAAGTTCAGAACCAAAGCAATTAATGGGACAGCAACGACGACGATCGACTTACGTCCTTGGCCACGAGGAGCAGCTTGCTGACGACGTAGTTGGAGAAGCCGCCCCGCACGAGCCCGGCGAGGTCGTCGTCGCCCAGGGCGAGGAACGCGGTGAGCACGAGCTGCAGCGGCGCCAGCGAGCGCATATGGAGGAAGCACGACTCCACCACGTAGCTCCCGAACTGGTCCGACGACAGGCTCACCACGTCCGCCGCGACGCGCTCGGCGATGGCCACCTGGAGACGCTCGCCGCCGCACTCGATGACTCGCTGCAAGAAATAGTTGCTGCATGCGCGCCCCAGCGCAGACACATGTTGTTTTTTTTGTTATTAGTTGCATTCGATCGTGGGAAAGAACGAAGGTTCATTAATAGATTGATCACCGGACGTAGTACCCGTATTGGCCGGTGGCGAGCACGGCGGTGTAGTCCAGGATGATCCTTTCGAGAGGCTCAACCTCCTTGTCTCTCGCATACACGAAGCATTGCGACAGGCATCTCGACCCGGAGGACGAGGAGAGCAGCTCGGCATAGTGCACGATGGCGAACCGGATCAGAATCTGACAGAAATCAAGTTAATCGGATAAAAAACAAACAAACTCGGTCAATTTTAACGCAAATAACAAGTACTCCGTACAGATTATGGCATAATATGCGCACTCCATATTCCATAACTATTGGTGTGAGCCGTACCTTGCTATATTCGTAAGGCATCGTGATGAAGCAGTGCTCAAGCAGCTCCGGGCATTTATAGAACTGGGGTTCACGGAGGAGCCAATCCACGATCGGCCTGATGAGCAGCTGGGGATGAGACACCACTGCCCTGATCAGCTCCTTCAGAGCTGCCAACCTGAGGCACCAATTAAGATTAGTTTGTGTTTGGATTCAGAATTTATTAGTTTCTATTTAGATCTACTACTACTACTATGCAGGCGAATCGAACAAACAAACTGGTGAATTGATCTTTAATTTCTCTTTCGAATATGATGATGATTGTATGCAACGTACCCGCGATTGTGTTGAACGACGCCCGAAAGAAAGCCATTGGTGTGGTACACGGCGATGACAATGTCCAGGAGCTCGTCGTCCCGCCACATGCAGGCGCGAACCAGCGCGAGGAGGACGGCCTGCCTCTGGGCGCTGCTCTCCATGAAGCAGCGCACGTCGCGCTTGAACGTGGCGAGAACGCTCCGGCGCACTTGCTCGTCGCCGTCGTCGAGCAGGCGGGCCACGTGGGCCGAGGCCACCGGGGACTCCAGAAGTCCAGTCTCCATCGGGCGGCGGAGCAGGCGCGAGCGGACCTGCGCCAGCGTCGGGGACGGGTACCAGTGAGGCGCCGCCGCGGGGACCCACGACCCGTAGCCCGCCGGGTTAGCGAACAGCGTGCTCTGGAAGGCGGAGGCGTACGGGTTGAAGACGGAGTCGTGATCGTCCCAGTATGCGGCGAGATTGGGGTCCGCCATGGGGATAGAAGGCTCGAAGAGGTCGGCGCTGGCGCTCAGCGTCGACGAAGATCGCGGGCGCGGCGCAGATGGGTTGGGCCGCGGGGCGATGGGGTTAGGGTTGGGGTTCAACTGCCTAGCATTGGTGCCTGGTAGCTTCGGCGTGGTGGGCGCGGCGGGGGCGGCGTTGTGGCGCGGGCTGTGCTTGCCGAAGTGCGAGCCGTAGATGCTGCTGGAGGCATAAGGAGGGACGTACCCGACGAAAGTGGAGCTCTCGCCCATGCCATAGTTCTGCACGGCGCCGGCGAACGTGAAGCTCTCGCCCATGCCATAGCTCTGCGGCCGCGTCTGTGGATGATGGTACTGCTCTGCCGGCGCCGCCGGAGGTACCAGTTTCCTCAACAAGTCGGCCCCCGTGATCGGCTGGAGCGGGGGTTGGGCCTGGGGCTGCGGCTGCGGCGAGGAGGGGTCGCCGACGAGCCGCATCTTGCGGAACCTGGCGTTGAGGTCGGCGGCGGCGGCGGCGGCGGCGGGATCGGTCGAGGCGGGGTGCTTGGTGGTGTCCATCGCGAATATTGTTAGAAGTTGGATTATTTGTCGTATCTGCCGTTGAAGATTTTGCGGGCGCCTAGAGTATGGTATATATACAGGGACTGGGATCTCGCGATCCTGTGCTGTGCAACGCACGAGTCGGACTCGAAAGCGGGCCGTGGCCGTGGGGCTGGCGGACCCTGCTAAACGCCTGCTGGGCTCTCTACAACGCGGACGCGGCGCCCGGGTCGGACTCGATCACCGACTCAAAGAAGAATATGCGGCCGATCCAGGCAACAGGCATCCCAGCTTGTCAAGAGTCAAGACTAGGCCTTGTTTAGTTCCAAAAAATTTGGCAAAACAGGCACTGTAGTACTTTAGTTTGTATTTGACAAATATTGTCCAATCATAGACTAACTAGGCTCAAAAGATTCGTCTCGTCAATTCCGACCAAATTATGCAATTAGTTTTTATTTTCGTCTATATTTAATACTTCATGCATACGTCTAAAGATTCGATGTGACGGAGAATCTGAAAAATTTTGCAAAATTTTTTGGGAACTAAACAAGGCCTATCTTTATTCTGTAAGGAAATACCTAATTCTTAGATACTACTCAATCTATCCTAAATTATAAGACGTTTGATTTTTTACACCAAATTTGACCCTTCGTCTTATTCAAAAATTTGTATAAAATTTTACCTTTTTTTATCATGGCTTGGTTTATAATAAAAGTTCTACAAGAATGACTTAAAATTGGCTCGGCTTGCACAATTTTCTGAATAAGACGAGTGATCAAATTTAAGATCAAAAAATCAAACGTCTTATAATTTAGAATGGAGAGGTTATTAAAGTTTCTTTTCGAGCCGAGGTCATTTCCCATTTTCAATAAAAATAAAGGATTGTTTATACTTAGCTAAAAAGCTAGAAAGTATTATTTGCTGATTTATTTTAAGAGAAAAATACTATTGAATTATTGATAGATTTGACTGGTAATCTCAAGCAAAAAGAGACCTAGAAAACGCTAAACTAGTCAGTATAACCGCCAAAGCACCACAGAACATTACACGGGGTTATCATAGACCCTCCACCCCCCACCTTTCATGAAATCTCTAGTTTCTCTGGTAATCTCAAGCATAGACTGTACGAAATCTCTAGTTTCCTTTCATGAAATCAATCAAGCTGACAGCAACGGCGTAGCATTGTACAGAGAAACCAGAGACATTTGACAGTGTACGTCAGCAAGCAATGCCAATCAAACACACAATTCTCAGTGCAGCTTTAGCAGAACGGCCTGGCACAAAGCATCGTAGGCGCGCTCTGACTCAGCGGCGCAAAATAGCTATGGCTTGCGCTCGTGGATCACCTCGAGTCCACCAGCCCTGGCCAACTCCCAAGATCTGCTCTGCCAGCCGCATCGCCTCCGCCGCCGCCGCATTTTGCTGCAGTACACGTTCCGCGCAGGTCAAACACCAGTCGTCTCAGGTAACGATCGAGCGCCCGGAGCGGGCAATGGCGTGACAGGATAGACGAATACTTACGGTCATGCTGGTCTGGAGCAGCCGGTGGAGGACGTGGCGGGCGTTGTTGTTCTGCACCAACTGCGCGAGCTGCACGCCGTGCAGGCGCGAGAACGCTTGGAGCCCGCACTGCAGCAGAATCGCCGAAAACAAAGGCGGCCTATTGCTGGGGATGAAGCACGCCAGAACCACGTTGTTCCCGTATTGGTGCATGGACAACTCCATGAGATTGGCCATGACGCGCTGCCTGATGCGTTCCTTGAGATGATTGTTGCGGCCTGTCTCGAAGATGGTCCGCAAGAGTAGGAAGCTGCGGGCGGCACGCAGGAAGGAGGTTTCCCGTTAGTTCCACACAGATTGTAGTAAAAAACTGACGACAAAAGAACCACGCGGTGTATGAATGTAGTAATGGCATGCTCAGCTCTCACCCGTATATGTTCCTGGCGATCGCGACGGAGTGGTACACGAAGGTGACGTGGAGATCAGTACCTTGGTCAGTGTAGTATCCCGTATTGTCGAGGCACACCATCATGCTCATACGCGCATGCAAGGACCTGGACATGACCATTTCCCAGAAGCGGGGGATGGCGAGCTCGTCGATGAAAATCTACACAAGTCCATCAGAAAAACGCGAGCAATTTATGTTCCAAGAAAAAAAAAAACGAGCAATAGCAATACGTATGTCCTCCACTATCCATTGCGGCCAATTAACCGATGGGCTGTGGGTAGTGCATACCGAGCAATGGACGTAATCAAGCGTGGTGAAGAAATGCTGAAGCATTTCCGGTCCGGTTCTCTGTTCCATTATCCATCCATCGATTAGGCACCTGAATAGCCGCTGCAATGCTCCGGGGGCCCTGTGCCGCAGCGTGGCCCTGACGAGCTCCACCAGAGCTGTCTCCCTGCAACCGTGCAAAACAACAGCAAGGCAAAACACAGGAGGGCAACACCCAGATCATCCACAGTTTTTTAAGTTCACATGTACAGCAGAATCAAATGAATCGCAGGAAATGCTCTGACATTTCAACGGAAGTAGCAGTTAAGTTTGAATCGATTGACAGCCAAACGAAACACATGTGATCAAAA
>Ga0182004_10005704_pt1 | contig 10129 bp, 12 predicted proteins | sample Sormic07211540_1_FD_120479 | JGI IMG/M metagenome (GOLD analysis project Ga0182004, IMG submission 120479) | Endophyte microbial communities from Sorghum bicolor roots, Mead, Nebraska, USA - 072115-40_1 MetaG | ecosystem: Host-associated > Plants > Roots > Unclassified | place: USA: Nebraska...
CACTATTAAAAGCTAAATGCAGTCAAACCAGTGTCAGCTATTTGAGCCTCATGAACCCCTGGTTATACTTGTTGAGTACGATATGTGCTCACTCTTGCGATTTCCCAACACCTCAGGATATGACAATGAAGATGACTGGAATAAGGATTACCGTTATGAGTACTAGGTTTGGAGTCAACCAGTCAACGGTGTCCCTGTGTGGAGCTTCCGTCGAGAGCGTTGTTTACTTTATGCTATTATCTTTGTATGAGACTATGTGATTTACTATGTTTCGTTATGTAATAAACACTGTAACGGTACATTTGAGATTTGTCTACTTATGTGTGCGACTCTTTTTGGGCCACATATGAGTCTTTTATACATCCTATTTTGTTCTTAAAATATGGGTGTGACACACAGTTTGGTTGAAAATCACGAGACGAATCTTTTAAGCCTAGTTACTCCATGATTAGCCTTAAGTGCTACAGTAACCCACATGTACTAATGATAGATTAATTATACTTAATAGATTTGTCTTGCAGTTTCTGTAATTTGTTTTTTTATTAGTTTCTAAAAACCCCTCCCGACATATCTAATGTGACACCCAAAAAATTTTCATTTCTAATCTAAACAGGGCCTAAACAAGGCCAAACTTTTATAGAGAACTGAAGCGGTTACTTTGATAACTGAGGGACCAAATTGGGCTTCACGTGGAGTGTTTTTTCTTTAGAACATGATATGTAAACGGTACCAAAATCAAAGACGACGCGGTTAATAAATTGAGCTGTAGCTAATGTATATACGGTATCTGAAATGTATACTTTGACCTGGTAGAGACGATCGTACACCATACACACTAGAGGGATGATGTCGTGCTCGTATCACTAATAATTGGAGAGAAGACTGTATGGATGTACGTATCTATAGGCCGGTGTGTGTGTGACAACCTGACATGGGATAGGAAGTTGATCGCTGGTGCCCGGTGAGCCACTCGATCGTCAGTTTGGCTGCACTTGCACGCATCATGCACGCTCAGTTCAATGACCAATCCAGCTGAGCTGCTAATTGACATCCATCGGCACGGCACACAATGATTGATCCACGACAACAAAGAAGAAGAAACAACGTCTAACCAGGCCGGTCGCCGGGCCTGGCGACGGAGAGGTGTGATGCACGCACCGGCGGTGAGGCGACGGCGGCTGATGGGAAGAAGAGGCCGGCCAGTAGCTTAAATTATTAATTGATTAGGAAATGGGAGGGGACGGGGTTGGTGACGGATCCGTCCTAGGCTCCAACCTGTCTAGCTAGCTCATCATTATCCACACTCCAAATCCTATCTCATGTCCCCCCTAATTACGCCCAGCTTTTTTATTTTTAATTTGATTGACCAATTTCGTGATTTCTTCAGTATTCTTCGTGTATTACGTACAATCAGGAGCCTGGTGTGTGAAAACAAAATTATATGTCTCGATAGCCATAGCTGTTGAGGAACTGTACGTATATTGTTACGCCAGCCTAATCTTTTATCTTGTAGAGGTTTGGCACTTGGCGGGCAAGTTCATTAGCTGCACATTTCTTTCTTGGTTATTGCTAAAGCTGGTAGCGTATATCATTAGGGTTTCGGAATGAATGAATTGTATGTACTACGTATGAACTAGACAAGATGGGTGCGTGTCATCTCGTCGACGGTAATCAAAACTGATGGCCAATCCCGCCATGATATTTTTGCAGCAAAAGCAATTATTGCCCGTCAGGCCTGGCCAAAATACGTACTCAAACTCTCCCCTGTCATCTTGAGATTTTTTATATAGAACCACCTTCAGCTCTGTCCACCGTGGGTGGGGACCCTGTAATCTCTGGTACGGATGCAAAATCCCCACCATTCTTCTCACTTCACCTTTGATTCGCAAATCGTAATAGAAAATGAACAGATACTGTTCGGCTACCTTATTTTGATACTAATTTATTGTAAAAGAAAAACAATGTTTCGTGACTAAAAATGCTGATTTGTTATAAGAAAAAAAAAACATTTTTTTATAGCTGAAAAGTAGCGCTGGCAGATGAATAGTACTCCATCCAGTTCAAATTATAAGACGCTTTTACTTTTGCTTTTCTAAATGCATTGATTTTACTATATATCTAGACATAATTGCATATTTAGATGCATATAGCAGAACTTATGTATCTACAAATAATAAAATGTCTTATAATGTAGAATAGATTTTGAAAGGAGGGAGCACCAACAAATTTGATTTGCTACCAACGGTGCAGCAGGGCAGATTACGGGCGCGGAGGGTAACGATCACAGACATCTGGCAACTTATCAAAGGAAAGAGTTGTACCCTTTTAACTTAAAACCACTTTATTATGTACATACACAACACAGCACCGGTATCAGGACGACAAGTCAGTACATACACAGGATACAAGAGACACACAGACAGTTCCGACCGACCCTAAACCAAAGAGTTTGCGGTTTGTTACATCCAAACACCCCCCAGAATAAACCTTTAGTATCCCATGACGATATTAGACGGACATCCGATTACTTATACTATCTAAATTTAGAATTACCACTAACTGCATGTTTAGCACAAGTTGGCATCCCCCCCACAGTCATACCTGCTGAATCGAGCACTCAAGCAGAAGTAAAAGAAGCTAATTGATTCATCCTGTAAAAGATTATTATGGTCAGTGCAAAGGTTAGCTCACCCCAGGCTGAGCCACCGGGTGGAAGGACCAGTTCTTTTTTGGCTCAGATGTCATCCCAGCAACTTTCTCATTCGCCCACCAGTCAGATCCCACGCTTGGCTCCACATTAGCAACGTCGACGTTGTTGAAGTTGAAGTCTTTGGCCAGGCGCAGGGATAGGGACCGCCTTGCTTTCTCAGGCAAGTCATGGTATGTTTCGTCAACGTATAGCCCTGCCCTTGCCTCATTAGATTCTCTGTGGTGATCACCATTGCTGGTAGGCGCAAGGTGGAAAGATGCCGTGCTGGAATCCCCAGAAATTGCAGTCTTCTTCTCTAGGCAGCGTGCGACATCTTCGACAGTCAGCTCAAACGATACCCGATGATCCATAGCATGCTCATTGGGTTGAAGTCGGGCAGAGAAGTCAACAACTGGTACAGCTGCTGTGATGTGGCCATCCAAGAGGGACCCACCATTGCGCATATGGCGAGGTATCAACTTCTGTGTTGCAACGCCCTCACCATCCAATATCTTAGGTGGCTCACGAACTGGGAACGAGTGTAAAGCGCTGCGTGAGGAAGCCAGCATCTCAGGGTCAGGGAATGGGGAGGAAGTGCCAGAACAACCCGAGCTTGGAGATATCAGGCGACCAATTGGGCTGTCTGGGTAGTTTGGATATGACTGAAGATCACCAGTTTCACCATTCTTGCTGTTGTTGATCGAGGTCAGAAGCTTTGCGTATGGAACCTCCGGAGAGGAAGGGGTCGTCAGATGAACAGACTCCGGAGGAGGAGTGAAAGGGGCAGTTGATGGTTCAGTTGTGAAGGCCGAGAACACTGGAGGTGAAACTAGTTGTGTCTCATGTGCATATGGCCCAATAGCAAAGATGGATGGCGTCCCCGCGGGGGATTGGGAATTTGGTGAGAGGGGCGAAAAAGGTGGAGCTCCAACCCTTGGTGATTGTACGATTGATGTGGGTTCTGATTGAAGGAAAGAAGCAGGAGAGGATGGAGGTGCCACAAAGGGGAACACAGGAGGCGGTGGGTGGTTCGGAATTTCTGCTACAGGTGCATCTGTCCTTTGAGGTGCAGGTTCTGGGACAAGTGCAGCATGGTTGACACGCATCCGCCGGCCATTCTTCTGGGATCCAAAGCAGAAGTACGCACTCAACCGATCAGCCCATTTCCTTCTCTGCAAACAAAAAGGAGCAGTTAACACAGAAAGAAGCATAACTTGGTGATGATATGAAATCAAGAATCAGAATGAGATGACTCTGCACTGCATATGAATGAGAGAATAAAAGATCTATGTGTAATGTAATCATCAATCAGATTGCAGCACGACTTGTCCAATCAGACAAAATATCTCAGCGAATCAATCAAATGTCTGTGTGCTATTTTGCTGCACCCAACATTAAAAGAAAAGGCAAATGAAATCACCACAGCTAAAAAGAACACACCAGAGTTATTTGCAGTGGATGAAGAAAGAACACAGGCTAAAATTATAAGATAAACTCTAATGTTTACAATGTATAATCCACAAAATGATAGCCAGTTCTGCAAGGTACCGTTCAAGAACTCTGGAGAGCAACAATCATGGGTTTGAATCACATGCCCTAAAAAACAATCAAGCTGAAAGAGGGCGGGCGGGTAAACAATAGTACCTAAAGTTGGGATTTAAAAATAGAAACAAACAGCTGGTGGCATATCGCCAGCAAAGAAAGCATCTTCTTGTCCCATGTAGTCCAATGAATAAATCAATTTGACCATTTCAACTACCCCCCTTTCTTTTCTGAGGCAATCTCTTGCTATTAACAATGCCTTTTTCATGCCATACTCTCAGTGCCTGGACTGTACAAACCATTGGTTTCCAAAGGCGACAAGGTGTACTAGACCCTCAAAGCAAGCTGGGTATGCTCGGATGCCTTTGAAACAGAAGAGGTACAAATAAGGCAATGTGTACATGTCAAATGTACTACACATCCTATAAAGTTTCTTGATGAAAAAACAGAGCATGTGTCGAAGTTCCACAAAAAATGTAATGCTTTCTAGTTCCTATAAAGTTTCTTGATGAAAAAACAGAGCATGCACTTCCAAAATAGTATAGCAAAAGAAAATTAACAAACCTAACTAGGCGAAGGGTATAGCCCACATTTTTTTTCCTTCATGGATACTAAAAGCGGATATACAAATGAATAGACCAACATCAACATTCTACAGCTGCATCTATACCACCAAAGATAAGAAAAACTTTCTGGTTCTAGCAAGAATCATCAGGTCCACAGCCTGGAAAATACAGCCAAACCCATAAATCACAGCAACCCAGTTGCAAGTGCAGGATCTACCAACTGAGCAATATCCCCAACCCCCCAGAGCAAAGTGGAGAATGCAAGAACAAAACAGATGCTTTCTTCTATTCTTTTCACTTGCCAAGTTCTGTAAACATTCATTTCCCTTTGTAACACCAAAAACCTATGGAAAATATATTTATGGAGAAAAAAAAGACTAACCACTCAATCAGTGACATAAGCATGTAGTTTCGAACACTGACACAGTCCCAAAATTACAACTTTCCACTAATTACTGTTGCACTCTATGTATAAAACTAAAATAAACTAAAGTGCAATACCATTGAATGGAAAATCCATGCATCTAAGTCTTCTATCTACACTCTAAATACCTGACAAACTTATTGATAACCAAAACCTAGAAAGCCTGACTACACGACAACATACTTCCGTTACTAACTCCAATAATAACATCAAATACCTACCGAAGTACATGCAAGAAACGCTCCATGACACGAGACGTAATTTTTGTTGCCATGCATATAACAACAAGCAGCCACTGATGATTAAGCATAACCGTTACACCGCAAACTCGGCACGTACAAAGCTGATTCAGCTACGCAATCATTAAAGGAAGCTACACACAAGCCATCCAACTAAAAGCCATGCAGGACATCACTAGCTTCTAACGTCAATAAAAAAAATGTGGTGATAAGGTATGTAAGCACGAACCGGTTCTGCAGGAGGCTGTGTGCGGCTCTCCGCGGTGACGATGGCAACAGCAGCAGCGTTCACTGTATCGACGCTGTTGTGCACAGGCCTCATCTCGCCCCCGCTCTGCATGATTGCAGCGGCAAGGAGCAAGCACGGTTCTTCCCAGTCCAGGGACTGAACCAGACCTACGAGATCCAAGCTCTTACACTTGAAGAAACATGATCCAGCCCTGGAGTCCGATCACCACCGTCCACAAAACCAAAGAGATTGAATCAGCCAGCAAGGTTGGGAACTCGTGCTTTAGTCAAAGGAAAGGCACCGGGAAAATGGATTACAGACGCAACCCCCCGAAATTCCATACCTTGGGTGTCAAGTCGTAAGGTCCGTGCTGAACTGAGATCGATCCGCTTTGCACTGCGCGCCGGAGACGAGGAACCTAATCGAGCCATGGAGGAACGGAGTTAGCAGAATTCCGATCGGTAGGGTCCCCGCGCACAGGGGAGAACCCGGTGAAGAACAGCACCCGATAATTTTTGCAAATCGATCGAAGCTAGTAGGCAAAATTCATGCATATACACTCGTAGTTGGATCAGATCCGAATATAAATAGTCGGTTAGGGTTTGCGTGGTCGGTTTCGCACAGCAGGAAGGGAAGGCCAAGGGGTGGGCGTACCTGGTGGTGCTCGTCGCCGACGAAGGGGCCGAAGAAGACCTTGGCGCCTGGCGCGTAGGGCGGCAGCGACGGCCGCCCAGTCGTCGCCGTCGCCACGAGAGAGAACAGGGTAGGGAGAGAGTGCAGCGCGCACGCTGGGGTGATGGAATGGAAAAAGGGAGAGGAAAAAAAAAACAAAACAAAAAAAAAGAGGCAGCCTACAGGACTATAGACAGATCCGGGCCGGGCAGACCATTTGGGCCCTGAGTGTGGAGCAGACTTCATTGAGCTCAAATAAATAAATAAATAAATAATAATAATAATAATAATAGTAATAATAATAATAATAACAACAACAATAATAACAACAAAAACAAAATTGTATGTATTTGAAGTGTGGAGCCGACTTTATTGAGTATTTATCTTAATGCATGTGCTAGTTTAGACCATTTTCTATGATCATGGATAGTTCTATTCTAGCTGTAATGGTATATATCGTCGATAGGTTATGCTACTCAAATAGTTCTATTCTAGCTATTAGGGTATATGTCATGAATAGGCTATGCTACTTAAATGGTTTGTTTCTGTGTGTTTGTCCTTTACGTGTTCAACGATGTAGTGATAATTGTCCCTTTTTTGGTTAATTTAGGCTAGCCCTTAAATTAGAGGTACATTTGGAGAAAGTTTCTTATTTGCCATTAGAAGTTAAATCGGTGTCATTTTGCTATTGAATCCCTTCTCTTTCTTATCTGCTACTACCTCCTAACTACCATCACTGCTTGTTTGGTTTGAGACCATAAAGCATAAGATGTCATTTTTTTCATAACACCCAAAGCACCCTTGTCTATTCAGTATAATTTCATCACCGTCGGTTTAACCAAATTCGGGCTCCTGACTCTTCCTTACAAGGAATGGAGAGCATTTTCTGAGTGGCAAATAGAATACCACTCTTAACTCTTGATGACAAATAAGGAATGGTCTCCTAGTTTTGCTCTTCCTCTATTAGTACTCATTTGTGGAGGATAAATACTGTCCACCTTGTCTCCCCTTGAAAGAAAAATCGGTTCAAATCGTGCAGGCCTGGCCTGACCCCTTGAGCTTAGCAGCATTCTGTTTGGGTCTGTATATACGTACTCCCTTCATCTCAATTTATAAATCATTTCAAGAATCTTTAGTAAAGCATCTTAAGTTTGACTACTATTATAAAAAAAAATAAAAATATTTATAACATTAAATAGATATTACTATGAAAATATAACTAATGAAAACTTAATGATACTTAGTTGATATCATAAATGTTATTATGTTATCATATAAATTTGATCAAACTTAAGATGTTGTGACTCTTGTAATTTGCGATGGAGTGAGTAGTTGGTTCGGTTGCTTGTTGCCATCAGCATCGCCCGCCGCTGATGCTGAGAAATGAGAATGAGCTGAACCTGCCTGTCAGCCTGTGTGTGTGAAGGAGATGACCCCGCACCAACACCACCAGTCCACCACAAGTCCACAACCACCCACATGCCCACATGCATAACCTCGGCAGTTAAGGCCTTGTTTAGTTCGATTTTTTTTTGAGTTTGGTTACTGTAGTATTACTTTCATTTGCATTTGACAATTATTGTCTATCTATAAATTAACTAGTCTCAAAAAATCTGTCTCACAGATTACAAACAAACTATATAATTAGTTATTTTTTTATCTATATCTAATGTTCTATGGATATGTCCAAAGATTTAATGTGATAAGAAATCTTGAAAAAAAATTTAAACTAAACAAAGCCTAATCGAACTACTATGAAATACTACGGGATATGAGCTCTCCAACTACTAGTAGCTAGTTTAATGAAGCAGCACGGCCTTGCCTGCTTTTTTTCTCTCTCTAATCTGTCTTATTTGTTATGATGAGTAGCTGGCCTCTGCTAATTGGAGGATCATAACCACCGTGCCACTAGCAGATTAATAAGCACAAAGAAAAACAAAACACGACTGTTGATTGTATTGGGATGGAGATGTTTAGTCCTGTCTGTTAATACAACCATGTAGGGGATGGAGATCCTTTTCTTGGGCTTAAGAGCCTTGTTTTTTTTTCCTTTTTTTTGCTACGCTTTAGGAGCTAGTCTTCATATTATATCGTTTCTAATTACTGGGAATAGCGATTTTGATAAAAAAATATTTTTAATTTTTTTTATTTGGTTATCGGAGTCATCATCTATTTTGGATTCACTACTACAATATTTGTTTACCGAGGCGGGCAAAATCTCTTAACCCAGGCGGTTTTTGCAACCGCCTCGGATAAAAGGTCACGGTTAATATGGCCTTTTCCGAGGCGGTTTGTTGCCCGCCTCGGTAAATCAAACAAAAATAACAAAAAAAAAGAAAAACCCCGTGGATAAGCCCACTAAGCCCATCCATGGGCCCGGCAAACCCATCCACGCGACCCCACCACTGCCGCTGGATCCACGCCCGCGCCGCTGTCGTTCCTCCATTCGTCGAGGCCGGATCTAGCGTTCTTGCCGGTGAGCTTGGCAGATCCACCAGCCTTGAGGCTGGATCCGCTAGATCCGTGAGCCCTGAGGGTGGATCCGCCAGATTTGCGGTGCTAGGGTGAGGGAGGAGTAGTGACGCCGCTGTTGGGGTGGGGATGGTCGAAGGCGGTGGAGATCCGCCATATCCGCTTGGTCGTCGTCGTCGAAGGCGGTGGAGATGGTCAGGCCCCGCGCAGCTTGAGTCCACCGGAGGGGTGCTGCTCGCCTAGGCCAGGAGATTCGTGAGCCTTGAGGTGGTGCTGCTCGCCCAAGGCCAGGAGGGGTGCTGCTCATCCACGCCAGAGGAGTGCCTCCTCCTCGTGAGAGAGAGGGAGGGATGAGGTGGCCACGAAGGGTAAGAGGAAGGGAGAGAGGTGGACGGGAAGGGAAGAAGGGAGGGAGAAAAGAGGTGGGCGTCGGTGGGAGAAGAAGAGGTTGCGAGAGGGAGAGAGGCGCCGCACAGGCTGAGGGAGCTGAGGGAGTGTGGATGAGGTGAGTTAGGGTTTAGGTGTTGTATATATAGTCTGATATGGTGGTGGGCTTCAATTGGGCTTTGGCTGAGCCTGATTAACCGAGGCGGTTATGGATAAAATGCGCACCTCAGTTAATGATTAACCGAGGCGGTTACGTTAGAATGATCGCCTCGGTTAATATATATTAACCAAGGCAGGTATTTAAAGGGTGCCCGCCTCAGTTAATATATTTTGCTAGACAGTTATTGTAACCGCCTCGGTTAATAGAAAATGACCACCTCGGTTAATGCCTGGCATTAACCGAGGCGGTTAGAATTCCTGCCCGCCTCGGAGGGTGTTTTCAAAAGGTCACGGTAAATCTTTTTTCAAAAGAGTTATATTTTTAAAATTTTTTATTTGGTTATCCAAGTCATCTTCTATTTTGGATTTCTTGTTAGCCAAAGATAAAAGAAACGACAATGACTCTCTATGGTGCACACAAGAATACAAGATATATAGAAAAGAATATTAGAGAGTGAAAAGATATAAATAGTGATCTTTACATAAATAACTCTTTCTAATCCAAATGATGATTTAGCGAGTGAGCTTACTCTTGGAGATGTTTAAATTTATACATATTATATATTTATCTATATCTATACCTTAATAATAAAGAGGTAAAACTTTACACTCTTTTTTCATCCATCCATTTGTTTGGTCCGTTTTTTTTAACTACCGAACAATAAAGAGTTTTTTCTATTCAGACTTTTATATATATATATATATATATATATATATATATATATATATATATATATATATATATATATA
>Ga0182004_10005705_pt1 | contig 10129 bp, 15 predicted proteins | sample Sormic07211540_1_FD_120479 | JGI IMG/M metagenome (GOLD analysis project Ga0182004, IMG submission 120479) | Endophyte microbial communities from Sorghum bicolor roots, Mead, Nebraska, USA - 072115-40_1 MetaG | ecosystem: Host-associated > Plants > Roots > Unclassified | place: USA: Nebraska...
CCTGTTCAAATTACTGATCACCTTTCTTCCATTTGATGTCATTTGCTAGAATGGGAAAAGAGAGACATTTTGTTCGTTTTGGTACAAAGGTCGTTCGATGTCAACCACAGGTATACCCATTTACACGATAGTTGCTCAATTTTTTTGCTACTGTCAGCGTATCTACTACAGAGAATTCCAACTTTAATGTTCCTGCATGAAATAACTTGTTGAAGTAGTTTCCAGAGCTATAAAGTTATTCTCTCGCATTCTGTATTCACGCTACCTTATGAGTTTCTATGTTACTCAGGAATCTGTACAAATTTCCAGTTGATATGCAGTTAGACTACGAGAGCGATCCCCCGCTTGACGGTGCAAAAGCTATCGAGAAGGAGTCGTCACTTAATATTGCTGTCTCTCAACTCGCAAGTGACTTTGATAGAGAATCCAATTTATGTTTGGAGCGATTTTCCCGTACAAGGAAAGCATCTGTAGTCTCTACTGGTTCTCTTAAGCTTGACCTCGCGCTCGGTGTTGGAGGATTACCAAAGGTCATAATGTGTTCATACCATTTTTATTTGTTCACATTACTTTATTATTACTATTATTTTATACATGGAATACTCACTTGATTTTATATCTCCTGTTTATAAACATAAGAAATAAAATTTCATACTTAGCAAGTCCAAACTTTTAACTAAGTAGGCCATTTTTTTTTTAAAAAAAAATCATCTTTTGATGCCTATCTACTCGATGTGTCAATCTAATCTCCATCAAGATCTGAACTATTTTATTGAGTGGCAAATGTCCTGTTTTTTCTGATTGGTAAGCATTCAGTTTAGTTATAATTACCCTCTATAGAAGTGCATTTCACCTTCACCATCTCTGCATACAAAAAATACACACAGGAACACATTCGTGCTCATGTCTTACCTAAAAAATTCATTTTGAGAGAATTCTTGCCTAGAAATGCTGCCATCATAAGTGTTCATGTCTTCCAAAGCTGTATTTCTCTGGTCACTGTATAGGTTGAATAGCAACATTTCCCTGAGAAATTTGATGCATGGGAATAGATTGGACTTGATGTTTTATTACTGTGCTTTGGCCATGTTTGTCAGATTACTGATTAGAGTACATCAACAGGGTAGAATGGTGGAGATATATGGGAAAGAAGCATCTGGGAAGACAACACTAGCACTTCATGTTGTCAAGGAAGCTCAAAAGAATGGAGGTCTTCATTTCTTTTATGAAGGCCTTCTTTCTCCCTCCTTTTATCCTTAGATACATTTCTGTTGACCACCAAAAAGAAAACCTTTTTTTTTGGCCACTCTGAAGTATTTCTTTTCCATTTTACCTTTTTTTTGGTATACTTGATTGTAATATCTAGTACTCAATCCATCTCAAATTATAAGGCTTTTGACTTTTTTAACACAAGTTTGAGACCACTTGTCTTAAAAATCGTGTAAAATATCACTTCTTTTGTTGTGGCTTGGTTTATTAATAAAAGTTGTTCAAAAATGACTTAAATTTGACTTTGTTTGCGCAAATTTTTTGAATAAGACGAGTGGTCAAATTTGGGGTCATAAAAGTCAAATGTCTTATAATTTGGGATGGAGTATTTTTGGTGATCTTTCATCATTACCATTAGTCCATTATATCCATTTGGCAGACTTTATAATATTTCTTCACAAGCATTAGTAAATATTTATGTCTGTTGTTGTTACTTAAATTGATGAATACATTAAAATTTTATAATCTTTGTTTGTACATAAATTTGATACTGTAGCTTGTCCTAAGATGTTAATTTAATTAAATCCAGCATGAAATATGTCTTGATAGTGCATTTATTTGGCATTTGAGAAGTTAATATATTTTTCTATTAATTTGGTCACATTTAGAGAAGTTTTACTTAAGACAAAACTTAAACATCTTACATTTTAGAATGGAGGTGTTGCCCTTCATTTTTATTACTGAACGGAATTATATCCTAATTGGCATTCTTACTGGCATATTTGCAGGTTATTGTGCTTATATTGATGCAGAGAATGCCTTTAACCCTTCATTTGCTGAAGCTATTGGTGTAGACAGTGAAAGGCTCTTGATAGCCCAACCTGATTCTGCTGAAAATTCTTTAAGCATTGTAAACAGTCTTGTTGGTGGATCTGTTGCTGTTGTTGTTGTGGATAGTGTATGCTACTTCTCTTTGTCATTTCCAGTTTATATCTCTCTGTTGTCTAAAGTTCCATGCTTATTCTAAAGAGTATGCTTCCCTACTAACACAAAACTAGAACATTGAATGGGCGAGTTGTTAGAACTGCCTGGGCAATTATTTCGTTTTTGACCTAGAAGTCCTATTTTTGAGATATTTGATGTTTTAATAGTTCTTTCTTCTTTCCATGTTCATCAACCTCTTTATTTGCGTGATTTTTAGACCACATTTGTTTACCTTGCTTTTATTGTACTTGTGACAGGTGGCAGCACTTATTCCCAAGTGTGAAATTGAAGGTGAAATATACACAAATTCTGAAGACATCCAATCCCGTTTGATGACTCGGGCGCTTAGAAAAATTCAGTACACTCTATGTCGCTCTGAAACACTTATTATTTTTGTGAATCAGGTATGCCATTATTTGTGTATCTTGACAGCATATGTAGGATTTTTGAGTTCCTTGAGTTCTCTGTTTTCAGTTCCCGCCAAAAGTCCAGTTTTTGTTGACAAAGAATGTAACCTGTCTTAGGTTGTGCTGTTTATACTTCTGGTTACAAAAAAAGCCCTATTCTAACTAGTCTCATGCCATTAATAAAGGTTAAATGCTATCCTGTGGTTCCATAACTTGAATTTTCGATATTATGCTAGTACATGCACTGCTGTCAGACGCACAATGGAAATAGATTAGAACTAGCAGGAAAAAAAACCCTGAAATTATGGCAGCATGTATTTATCTCAGATTGAATTCCTTCTGCTAACGGCAATTTATAGACATATATCTTGTTCAGAAACCCGAAATTACACATGATTCTCTTTGCACTTGGGCTACAGTATTGCTTCCTTCATCTCTATTGGTTGCATATATTTGTAGGTTAGAACAAAGAGGACCTCAAAAAATTTTCCTGGGATCTACAAGGAGGTGCCTTGCGGTGGTAATGCATTAGGGTTCTATTCTGCAGTTAGAATGAGGACTTCAAGAAGAGAACTGCGCTATAGTGAAGACGAGGTATGACGCCCAGCTCCTCAATGATAACATGTCAAACATACGCTTATAATAATGTACCCTGCTTATGCAGGCTACTGGCATAGGTATATCAGTGCAGATCATCAAGAATAAATTGGCTCCAGCGAGCCTGAAGGAAGCCGGCATCGACATCAGATTTGGCAAAGGGATCTGCCATGAATCAGAAATCCTGGAGGTGGCTTCTTCCGTCGGAGTTATCCTGAAAGATGGGTGTGGGTATTGGATCAACAATGTGTTCCTGACGGGCAAGTTGGAAGCTGAGAAGTTCCTACGTGAGAACGCTGCAGTGGCAGATGAGATCTGCAGTACCGTGAGAAATGAGCTCTTGCATAGGTGACATACGAAGGCCACTGGAAGTTGGCTCTGACTCGGGTTGACTAGGTGCAGTTATCGTATTAATTGGGGCACACTGCACCTCCAAGCAACCATTTTAAGTAGCTGCCGGTTTATGAATACCCTTACAGCCTTACTCTATGATATGATGGAAGTAAAGCTAAGCGACGGCGACCAATTAGAGAGGCTAATGTATTGTGAGTCGGTCTGTCTTGATCCCTTCATGAATCATGAGGCATTGAGATGGAAATGTTGTACAATCATGTATTCGTAGATTTCTATAGGATATTGCTGTGCCTGTTGTGTAACTTTGACTTGGCAACAGTTAATTGAGTTTACGAAGGCCATTAATATTCCCTCCAAATCGCCAGGTTCTCTGTTGCTGGTTAAATGTGAACCAATTTGTTCCGAACTTGACCATGTCGCCAGGAATTCAGGGGCTGAGTTCCTGTTGTTATTACACGGCTTGAGAGCCTGGAATTCCAAACTCTGCGTGGATACGTGTTGTTTCCAGAAGAAGTGGAACTGACGTGCAGCAAGACTCGCCGCATGCATCGAACTGCTTCACTCGTGCCACCTGCGTCTGCGTGCGACGAAGTCCTTCCTGGTCGGCGTTGGAAAACATGTGCAGGGTCTCGCAGTGGTCTTCGAAGTCTGCGCCTTCTCTCGCGCGTCCCTGTCCGCTCTCGCCGAGGCTGCCTGCAAGATCTGCACACCGATGCCTGCTTCGGTGGCCACGGCTGCACCACCAACACTCTGCTCCAAGCGTACGCAAGACAGTGGGATTTTCTTCCATTAGCTGACCTTGTCCCGGTCTTGCGACTAATCCTACAGTACGCAGTTTCCAAGCTCCATCAGGCAGTCAGAGTCAGGCATGGACATCTGACGGGTATAAAAATCTCTGCAGGATCACGTCGTGATGAGCATTGCAGACGCCGGCGTCGTAGAAGATGGCTGCTCGAGGCGTCGCTCCCATGCTTGCAGCAGCAATGGTCGTTGCCGCATTCGCCGCCGCCGCTACAAGTATATCCATATCTTCATGAGCTCCGATGATCGAAGAACCATGCATGCATGCATCTAGCGTAGAAGAAGCCGATTCACTGATGAACCTATGCGTACGTGCAGGTGTGCGAGCCATCGGCGTGTGCTACGGCGTGATAGGCAGCGGCCTCCCTTCCAAGAGCGACGTGGTGCAGCTCTACAAGTCCAACGGCATCACCAGCATGCGCTTCTACTTCGCCGACAAGGACCTCCTCACCGCGCTGCGCGGCTCAGGCATCTCCCTCGCCCTCGACGTCGGCAACGACAAGGTCGGCGAGCTCGCCTCCGACTCCGCCGCCGCCGCGTCCTGGGTCCGGGACAACGTGCAGGCCTACTACCCGGACGTGGACATCAGGTACGTCGTGGTCGGGAACGAGGTCCCCGGCGCCGCGTCGGTGCTCCAGGCCATGCAGAACGTGCACGCCGCGCTCGCGTCCGCCGGCCTCGCCGGCAACGTCCGGGTGTCCACGGCGGTGAAGATGGACGCGATCGAGAATTCCTCGCCGCCGTCCAGCGGCGTGTTCAAGGACCCCGCCGCGATGTCGCCCATCGTGCAGTTCCTCGCCGGCAACGGCGCGCCGCTGCTCGCCAACGTGTACCCTTACTTCGCGTACGAGTACAGCGACGGCATCGACCTGAACTACGCGCTGTTCCAGCCGAGCTCCACGACGGTGACGGACCCCGCTAACGGGCTGGTGTACACGAACCTCTTCGACGCCATGGTGGATGCCGTCCGCGCCGCGCTGGACAAGGCCGGCGGAGGCGGCGGCGTCGACGTCGTGGTGTCGGAGAGCGGGTGGCCGTCCGCCGACGGGAAGGGTGCCACCGTGGACAACGCGCGGACCTATAACCAGAACCTGATCAACCATGCCGGCAAGGGCACGCCGAGAAAGCCGGGATCCATGGAGGTGTACGTGTTCGCCATGTTCAACGAGGACCAGAAGGACGGGGACCCCACGGAGAAGAAGTTTGGGCTCTTCAATCCGGACAAGACACCAGTTTACCCTATTAATTTCGCATGAAATTGAGCACAGAGCACGTACACATACAAGGCGGATTTATATATGTATATGTCTACGTATAAATAATATTTCTGTCCTCTTTTTTGCAACCATATAAAATAACGAGATGAAATAAAGTGAATCATATCCTATACACACGGAGTGTGTGTGTGTGTGTGTGAGAGAGAGAGAGAGAGAATTAGACCTGATGATGTGATGGACGAGTCAATGTTCTTGTTTTCTTTTTGCGTAAATCAGATCGAATGCGAAGACTCATCACTACAGACTAGTGTCTTACTGTCAAGGGGCTATCATCACTAATCACTAAAGAATAAGTAGCTGTGTATACGAGCGCCCGTGTTCACTCTTTTATCTCCTGGCTGTTGATCAACCGCAGGTTATGAAAGCCAAACCAAAATTTTGCAGTTGCATGTGTCGTATCGTTATTTTTTTAATAATCATAAGCTGTGAGCATCCTAGCTATGAGATCTTGATTCATTTTATCACCTTGATGTGGTTGTCTGAGATTTATAAAGATTGTTTTTATATAAAAAAATGCAAGTTCACCAATATAAATGTTGACACACTGATTTTACGTGGAAAAACCTCCTCAAGCCGAGGAGTAAAAAACCACGGGACCAATATAGTCCATTGCTTAACTTCTTACTGTAAATAGTAATGGGTACAAGTCTCCTCAAAATATCTGGAGATTACAACCAACAGTCGGACACCAATAATGAACATATGCGGCTAAAGGATCAGTAATCACAGCCTCTGTCAAGATCTAGCACAGACTTAACCACTTCAGGAAAGGAATATGCAATTCTGCTATGCCCCTTTCTGATTTCTGCTCATAACCGGCAAACTTACATATCCAAACATGAAACTTGGCAGAACGGGTTCCAAAGAATCACACTGCTGAATCAGAAAACCTCTCCTCCACTGCCCATCCACGGTTAACTGAGCAAGACGTAAAAATCCCACTGCTGAATCAGGAAACCTCTAGTTCCTCAGAGCTGCTGCTGAAACCTCTAGAAGACCTGCCACTGCTATCACTTGTTCAAAAGAACAAACTATGCTCAAAATAGCTCTGGCGGCTAAGGCCATGTTTAGTTGGTGAAATTTTTTGCAAAGTGCTACTGTAATACTTTCGTTTGTATTTGATAATTGTTGTTCAACTATAGACTAACTAGGCTTAAAAGATTCGTTCGGTAAACTACAGGTGAATTACGTACTTAGTTATTTTTATCTATATTTAATGCTTCATGCACGTGAAGTAAAATTAAATATGACAAAAAATCTTTACCATTTGGCAAAATGACGAGGAACTAAACACCGCCCGAGGCAACAGCTAGCAGGTTTTGCTAAGGCCCTGTTTAGTTTTCCAAAAAAAAAATTTCATTCATCCCATCGAATCTTTAGACACATACATGGAACATTAAATTTAGATAAAAAAAATAAACTAATTACACAGTTTGGTTGAAAATCACGAGACGAATCTTTTAAGTCTAGTTAGTCCATGATTAACCTTAAGTGCTACAGTAACCCACATGTGCTAATGATAGATTAATTATGCTTAAAAGATTTGTCTTGCAGTTTCTAGACGACCTATGTAATTTGTTTTTTTATTAGTTTCTAAAAATCTCTCCAGACATTCTTCCGACACATCCGATGTGACACTCAAAAATTTTTCATCTCCAATTTAAACAGAGCCTAAGACTGAAAAGTGAAACACCAAGTGGTTCCCGACGCGGCGGCGTCGGTGCTCTAGGCCATGCAGAATGTGGACGCCGTCCGCGCCGCGCTAGACAAGGCCGGCGGAGGCGGAAGCGTCGACGTCGTGGTGTCGGAGAGCGGGTGGCCGTCCGCCGATAGGAAGGGTGCCACCCTGGACAACGCACGAACGTACAACCAGAACCTATCAACCATGCCGACAAAGGGTGAGGAGTGGGCGGCCGCAGGCTATGCGCCGCTGCTGGCTCTACAAGCGCTTTGGTCGCAAAATCAAAGTCATATATAAGCGGTTTTCTTGTAATCCAGTAACAGTATATCCTTCTTATGGGTGTTAGGCTGCTCCTCTTCGCCTTACTCGTGATAGGCTTGTGTACCTTAAATTTCTCTTCTTCTTAATAAAATACGGGCACAACCGTGGTCGCGGAAAAAAAAAGATGCTGGCAAGGGCACGCCGGGGAAGCCGGGGGCCATGGGGGTGTACCGTGTACGTGTTTCAACGAGGACCAGAAGGACGGGTTCTCCACGGAGAAGTTTGGGTATGTAGTAAGCACTACATATAAATATTTTTTTTGTGTCCTCTTCTTTGCAACCATATAAATAACGAGATGAGAGAAAGTGAATACTATACACAGAGGAAGTACATCATCATTTTTTTATATAGAAAACTAGACCTGATGTTTGTTGCTAAACCGTTTTTATGTTGATGATATGATGGACGAGTCAATGCTCTTGTTTTCTTTTTGCGAAAATAAGAACGCATACAAAGACTCATCATCACTACAGAATAGTATCTTAATCACTGGAGTGTTTGGTTTGGGGAATCAACTGACTATATTGTCAAGGGGTATATTGCCAATCATCACTGCTCACTAAGAATAGCTGTAAATATGAGCACCTGGCTGTTGATCAACGGCAGGGGGATTAAAGCCCTGTTTGGTTATGGAAGCCAAATCAAAATTTTGTAGTTGGACGTGTCATATCGTTATTTTTTAATTTTTTTTCTCACAAAAAATCAGCGAACAATATTTTCAACCATGACTTTTGAGACCAGCGAACAGGCTCTCGTTATTCTCACAATAGAGCCTGGCTGTTGATCAACGACAGGGGATTAAAGCCCTGTTTGGTTATGGAAGCCAAATCAAAATTTTGCAGTTGGACGTGTCGTATCGTTATTCTTTATTAATCATAAGTTGTGACTTGTGAGCATCCTAGCTGTGAGATCTCGATTGATTTTATCACCTTGATGTGGTTGTCTAAGATTTATAAATATTGTTTTTTATATAAAAAATAATTGCAAATTCGGAAATTCCCCAATATAAATGTTGACACGTTGATTTTACGTGGAAAAACCTCCTCAAGATGAGAGTAAAAAACCACGAGACCAAGATGGTCCATTGCAACTTCTCACTATAAATAGTAATTGGTACAAGTCTCCTGAAAATCTCTGCAGAGTACAACCAACATCAGCATTTGTCAAGATCTAACACAGACTTAACCACTTCAGGAAAAGGAATATGCAATTCTGCTATGCCCCTTTGTGATTTCAGCTCATAACGGGCAAAGTTACATATCCAAATAACCTAGAACTTGGCAGAACATGTTCTGAAGAATCACACTGCTGAATCAGAAAACCTCTCCAATCAAATGAACTACACTCTGTTCGTAAAAAAATATAATTTGGCATTGGTATAGAAATCTCTGTTTCTTAAATAACAGTTGTTGTTGTTTTGGCAAAATTGGCCACGAGACAATGAAAAATGGTCTCCCTTATTCTCAAAAAAAAAAAAAGGTCTCCCTTTGCTGGTGGACACTGAAAATAGTTAGATTTGCTAGAGGATACTCTATTTCTCACCAAATTTGCTGGTGGACACTGCATCCAACAAAATATTCATTTCTGGCTTTGCAAGTTTTAAGGTGGCAGATATCATTCAAACCTCTCAATTTCCAGCTTCCAGATCCTACTTTGTCTTCTGCAATGGCAAGCTTTAATGTGGTACGTGTATGAAAACCACACAACATATAGCCAGCCCAAGAGCCCCTTTTGAATTGGAAAGTTTTTCGAATGGGCACATATCAAAACTGCAAAATTTCCAGCCTTTAGGACGGCTAATTTCTCCTTTTGGGATGGCAAATCTTTTGAGGTGGCACATACCAGGTTTTGACAGTGTTTATGCATTCAAAATGAGAGAACAAAGGGGTGTCAAAAGACTGGAATAAATTCAAAAAAAGGGTCATGATCTTTTGTCAAAACAAAAACAACCATGCATGCTCTGGTTCACAATAAATTCACACGCCGCCACCAACCCCAGGTGGGTCGAACGAGTGTACTATAAATTGAGGTGTCCTGCAGGTGTGTTCATAGTACATTGCACACAAACAGTAGCTAACCAGGTGCAAAGTTCTTCAACCATTGTCATTATTAGGAGTTGATTTGAGTCTTGGGCTGCAAAATGGCGATTATGCAAGGCTCCTTTGCTCATTTGGTTGTTGGGGCAATTATTGTTGGAGTTTTTGCCTCTCTTCTTTCAGGTATGTTGGATTGCTTAGCTTCTTTAAGAGCATCTCTAGTGTATGTCAAAACCGAACTATGGGAGGATTATGATTCGATGTGTACACTGGAGCAATCGAACCATGGGGAATCTTTCTTCGGTTCAGAGGTTGCAGATGGTTCGAACCATGTTGAATAAAAAATGAAAGAGCCAGTGGTAGCCATTCATGGGGTTTTAAGCCAGTACTTTGCTCTCCCAAAAGCTGACGTTTTTTCATTTTTCTAATATAAAATGGAGGCCACCAACGAACCAAACACTA
>Ga0182004_10005706_pt1 | contig 10128 bp, 9 predicted proteins | sample Sormic07211540_1_FD_120479 | JGI IMG/M metagenome (GOLD analysis project Ga0182004, IMG submission 120479) | Endophyte microbial communities from Sorghum bicolor roots, Mead, Nebraska, USA - 072115-40_1 MetaG | ecosystem: Host-associated > Plants > Roots > Unclassified | place: USA: Nebraska...
TAGATCTACTCATGCGGAGTCCAACAAAATTTGATTTTCTATTTTATGATTTTTCTGTGATTTACTATGATTTTTCAAAGATTATATGAAAACAAATAGGAAAAAAGAAAAAGTCAAAACTACAGTACTGTAGCAAAACCGCCATAAAAAACCGCCTGGGGAGTGATTTGAGCGGTTTTGGATAGTTCATGGGGTAAATTAGACTATTTCGTAGTTCAGGGGTAAAGTAGACACCACCCCATAGTTCAGGGGGTGATGTAGACTTTTTCCTATTATTTGGCTAGTAAGTTGGATTCAAAAAATGGGAAAAAAAAAACTTTTTCATAAAACTTATATAAATTAAAATATGCTAAAAAATGATCAAAAATTTTCATGTGCAAAGAACAACTTAAATATAACATATTTTAACTTGTTGCGCTTTAAAAAGAACTAACTAAAAAAGTATGGTCACTATTGCAAAAGAGAGGCAAGAGACAAATGGGAGAAACCATCCTCCAGCCGTTCCGACTCCAACGACGTTCCAGCTTTGAATCACTTGGTGAAAGTTTCATTTGGCACTAATTCTTGCAATTCTCTTTTGAGAAACGGGTTGGTTCCGGCCATCTAAATGATCCCTTAGTTGTACAATGCTAAAATTCATACCCCAAATATGGTGGAAATAGTACCTAATGCTTCTTGCCAATTATTGCCACCGATTCTACCATGACCAAGAATCTAATTGTGCAGAATGCAGCAAGCAAGAACCAGTTTGACTTGTGTCTTATAAGGATGGTAGGGCTTGTTGTCTAGAATGCGAAAACGATTCTTCAAAACCTTAGATTGAAATGCCTCAAATTGAACAACTCCCTTTCATTTGCTGGATAGTTTCTTCCACTATATTCATTCAAGTGATACCTAGTTCCTCGGTAGGGAGCTGAATCAATGGTCTGATTTGAGTCCCGCTCGACATAGGTTTTGCACTAGGATCTCCCACACCCATTTTCTTTGCAGCCTCAAGTTCGGATATTCCACAATGGTCTTGGGTCTGATAATCTTAAGTATATGTCAGTGGTGAGGGACTTATATTAAATCTTGGCACAGTACATCCCTAAATTACACATTAAAAAATCTGAAATAAAATATATATAATATTCTTTCTAGATTTTTCTCTCGTCTTCTTCCCCAATGGCTTTCCTTGAGCGCCGAAGCCAAAGTGCAGTGCTGATGTCGAATCAAATGACCAACCCTAACATTGGACATGCCGCAAGATTCAACATTTTGGAACTAGTCCAAAACACATCTAAATCACGTATGACATAGAATGCAAATTCATCACCTTGATTTCCTCTCTACGATCATCGATGATGAGATCGATGACCTGGAGTCGTTGTCCTCATCGAGGCTCCCGGAAGCACCCCTCCCCTTGTAGATAAAGACCAAAATTGACACCTACAATAGTGATCTCGTCGTGACAATCATCAAAGTCATAGCAAGACACATGATCCCGACTGAAAATCATCTAATTTTGCCAAAAAAATTATTTAGACTCAATCCTAAGACACTAGAAAACTACAAAAAAGGATAGGTCCCACATTCTTGTCTCGAGCAGATGCACCAAAGGGGAAGGAGAGTAGCCCTAGGCGGAGGCGACGACGGCGATAAAGAGAAAGCCTTACTTGGTGGTGGTGGTGGTGGCACTTTCATGATGGCCTGTACTATCCATACATCGCCAACCAGTATCTTTGCCTCCATATAATAGAAAAATATTAAAATAGCAATATGATGTGGCAGGTTTTGAAAAATAGATGACAATAAAAGAAAAAATAGTGGATAATGCTTGCTTTTTTAAAAATATGCATTTTTTGAAGTCTCTAAGAGCATCTCCAACGATTTTGCAATTTTTGTTTTGCAAAACAAGGAGTTTGCCAAGTCTTAAATTAATATGCCAAGTCACAAAATTGAGTGTCTCCAATAGTTTTGGCAAAATTGAGTTGGCAAAATCAAGGCCCGATCGTTATTTTTTCACGCGCTTTTTCTCTTCGCGCCGTCCACTCCATCGCGCGGGAAGTCTCGCATGTTCTCCCGCGCTTGTGTTGCACCGCCGCCTCCTTCAGTTCGCGCTGGTGCGTTAGCTTCAAGGAAAAAAGTGAGAGACGAAGTACTGCAGGCCGCTAGGGCATCGTGGTTGAATAAAGGTATTGATGAACATGAAAAAAACCTAAATATACTTGAAACGTGCTAGGAAAACAGATCACGGCACCACAAAAACAATACTGAATTTGACACATCAAGAACCCCAGACGATTTAGTACTAGATCAAATGAAACCTACCATTCCTACCACATTTAGGGAACTACCATGACTGATACGAACCAGGGGAGGATAGAGAGACATACCCGTCTTCTTCATGCGCGATCTGACTGGAGGCTGACGTATGATGGACGTTGGGTGGCCTTGAACTCGCGTTGAATGTCGGCGTGGGAGGGATGGAGGGCGGCCTTGAACTCATGGCCTCAGGCGGCGCGATTCTCCGACTACGACAGCGGACGACGACACGTGTGGAGGTGTTTCTGTCGCGAGGCGAACGGCGGCACATGCTGACTTTGTGTCGCGATCGGGACGGCGGTGCGTGTGGAGGGGTTTCTTCACGAGGCGGACGACGACGTGTGGTGAGACTTTGTGTCGCGAAGAGGAGTCGGAGGCCGATCGGGACTTTGTGTCGCGATATGTCACGATGGAAGTTTCCACTATATGGCGCGAAGAAGAGTCGGGGACGCGCGGGAGGAGAGACCGATCGGCCTTTGCCAAGTCGTCCTGGGTTTGGCAAAAATGCCAAGTTTCCTCCCTCGTTTGCCAACTTTGCCAAAATGCAAAACTCAAATGCAAAACCATTGGATACCTCAATTTGAGCTCTTTGGCAAATTAGTCAAATGCAAACCTCAATTACAAAACCGTTGGAGATGCTCAGAGTGTGTTTGGTTGGAGGGTTGTAGTGGGCTAGGTTGGGTCGGACCCATTTCTAGGGTTATTTGGTTTGGAGAAGAAGTGGATGGGTTCGCTCCTTGAGGTAATATCCTCTATAGATCTGGGTCCGCTCCATTTCTCAGAAATGGAGAAATAGTTTCCAACCCACATCAAACCCACATCGAGCGCTGACCCAGGGACTCTTTGAAAGGTCCTTGTTTAGTTTTGGTAATTGAATGCCAACTTAGGTGGAGTAGTTGTGTTTAATGTGAGATGCATAGGTGATTAGTCTATAGGTACATATGTGTGAGCAATATATGCCATGAAGGTGATATGTTGCAAGGCTCACACATGTGATGATGGAGAAGCTCATTGCATATCATACATAACATGGAGTTATGTGGCCAAGGTGGAGAAGATCAAGATGAGGATTGGCTCGACAGACCGATTGCAAGTGTGAAGGGTAAGTTGAAGGCTTTGAAGTGAGAGACCGTGTGTGATGGTGAAGCTTGAACAAGACTTCACCAGTGAACCGAGGCAACAATGAAGAACAAATGAGGTCGAGATAGATGAACTAATATAGTCATGTGATGATATAAAGTGGATCATATCATTTGTGATTGGTTAGTGCATGTGTTGCATCAACAAAAGAGGAGATAGAATAGAATGCACAAGGCAAAGGTATAATAACTTATAGGGTATTTCATTTCACTAGTCATAGGTGTGTAGAGAAGTTTATGACCATGTTTAGGATAGATAGCCTTACTATTAACAGGGGCAAACTTGTTTGCATGTCGGTCATCTAGTGCCACTCGAGTGATCTAACTTTGCATTGTTGCTAGGATCGAGTGTTGTGGCAAGTTGAGAGGCTAATTCCTCTGAGAAAATATTTGTGAAAAGCTAACACATGTGCACAAGGTGTGTTTACACTTAGTGGTGATGGCATATTTACAAATGAGAAGTCATTGGAGTTGAAGTGGATCAACTTGGCAAAGAAATAGAGGCGAAAGGGGATCACTAGAAGTGATCGGACGCAGGTCTCGGGGTGCACCTGCGTGTTCGGTCATTTTTTGCATGTGACCTAACTCAGAGTTCAGTGGTGACCTGACGTGGGCAAGACATTGTGCAACGTTCGGTCTTGACGACGTGGTAGCACGCGCACTGGCAGCTCATGCAAAGAAGGACCAGACGCAGGGGTGTGTCCGATCGTGGTTGACCTACCGTCTTCAGTCGTTCCCAAAGCCTCTCGATGTAGTTTTGGGGCATGATCGGACTCGGCTGCAGCGTGTCCAGTGGTGTGGCTTGTTTCTAACCTACGCATTCGATCTTGGTGGAGAAGTGCGTCTAGTTTGTGGCGGTACTATGTTTGCGCGAGTTAGCCATTGGTGACAATGGTTGAATTCAAATGGCTAGTACACGTGGTCGCTTAGAAGTGACCAAACGTAGGGCCTGGCATGTTCGGTTATAACGACCTACACATCCAATCTTGCCGAGTGAAGGGGCAATGGTTATTTTAGTCATGGGACCTATAAATAGAAGTGCTCCTTAGCCATGGCTGAGGTTGAGCACCTTGGGGGACTTTGCGCCCATGCTTGAAAGTGCTTGGAAGCCCTCTAACTCTCACTTGTGCTTGCTAGATTGTGAATCAATAGTGAATGAGTGATTCTAGTGCATTGTATTGAGAGATTGCATCGAGTGACACTAGGTGATTGAGTTACAAGTTGGCGGTGCTTGTTACTCTTGGAGGTTGTCACCTCCTAGACGGCTTGGTGGCGAGTTCTCGGCACGCAAGAAGATTGTATGGTGCTCTAGAGAAGGATTTGTGAGGGGTACCATGCTCACCCCGCGGGAGCCGCGAAGAGCAACACTAGTAGAGCATGCCATTGAGCTACTTTCACTTGGTTTATGGCCGAGGTTCTTGCAGTGTTCAACGTGTGGACGAGGTTTGTACAACACCTCTTAGCCGTCGAACCACCAAGTGAGCGGTCGACACAACAGGGACTAGCGTATTGGTAAATACGTGAACCTCAGGAGAAAAAATACTGTGTCAACATTGTTCTTCCCGTTGATTTATATTTCTATTACATAAGTTTGTATTTACTTTCATATGTTTGTGCTTGTGAGGTGCACAAAGTTGTGTGTGTCGGAGAACACGTCCTCGAGGTACCCGTACCCCACCAAACGTCGTCGAGGTACCCGTACCCCACCAGGCGGCGCCCTCGGCTATCTCGTGCAGTGGTGTATGACCTGAGACCGAATCGGGGTGCTCTGAGGTCTGATGCCGTCGGGGAGGAGGAGGGCGGCTGCTTAAGGTGTGCGGGCGCTCATGGCCACGTCGCTCATGCGCTCGCCGCCACGGGCGCTCATCGCCGCTCCGCTTCGCTCTCTGGCTGTCGCAGCTGAGCGCTCCTCCATCACGGGTGTCACTTATTCTAATGGAGGAGGCGTGAACTTAACGTCTATATACGTTACCGTAGGAATACGTGGCTCACAATGGACCCATGTACACAAAAGACGTAGAAAATGGCATAACAAGCATGAGTTAATTTATAATGACAGTTCTCCAAATAGGACCTTGTTTAGTTCGTGAAATGAAAAGTTTTCGGCCACTGTAGCACTTTCGTTTGTTTGTGCCAAATATTATCCAATCATGGACTAACTAGGGTCAAAAGATTTGTCTCGTGATTTACAGGCAAACTGTGTAATTAGTTTTTATTTTCGTCTATATTTAATACTTCATGCATGTGCCGCAAGATTCGATATGATGGATAAACTTGAAAACTTTTTGGTTTTTGGGTGAACTAAACAAGACCTAGGTGAATTATAATAGCGTATCTTCAAACTTATAGAATTGTAATGGTATAAATAAAAAATCCAATAAAAAACCGGGATAGACGTAGATCCCCTATCAACCAAACAAGAAAGATGGGTTCAACCTGACAAAAAAAACTAGGTCAAATCAAACTCGTCCACGTGGTCATAAACCAAACAATATTAAGGCCGTGTTTAGTACGTGAAGCGAAAAATTTCACGACACTGTAGCATTTTTATTTGTTTGTGATAATTATTATCCAACCATAGACTAATTAGGTTCAAAAGATTTGTCTCGTAAATTTCGACCAAACTATGCAATTAGTTTTTATTTTTTATCTATATTTAATACTTCATACGTGTGTCTAAAGATTCGATGTGAGGGAAATCTTGAAAAATTTTGGGTTTTAGGGTGGAACTATACAAGGCCTAAAATTTCGGGTTCCCAAATTTTGGGGTGTTTAGTTCCCATTTTTTTCAAAAAATTTTGGGTTTTGGTCCATCATTTTGCAAAATAGAACTAAACACATGAAAAATTTTTGGCAAAAAGTAGTTATTCTCCATTTTGGATTTTGGCCTCAAGAGGCCAAAAAAAATCCAAAATGAGCCTCAAGAGGTTTTATAAGGACAATAAATTCTGTATTTTAGATGGAACTGAACATGACTTTAAAATTTTTGTCATTTTACGGGTCTATTTGGTACAGCTCACAACAACTTCATGAACTGTTGTGAGCTGTTTTTTTGCCAAACACTTATTTCCAAAATAGTTTCATGGGTGAAGCTGTTTTTTTCCTCCTCTCACAAAAACATAAGTTGGGATGAAGCTGAAAAAAAGTAGCTTATTGCAGCTCTCTCCCTCATTTCTCTCTCTCAACTATGCATAAAGTAGTTGGTGAGGCTATTTTGCCGAACATTTTTCCCAAAACAGCTCAACTTCATCTAGAAAGTCACTCATAAAGCTATTTTCTAAAAAAACAGCTTTATTAGTGAAGTTGAGGTGTGTCAAACAAGCCCTACATTTTATCACTCCAAAGTAGTTGACATTTTACATTTTGAATTCTATAGGAACTAGGGATGAAAACGGTACGGATATTTTCTGACTGTATTCGAGACCGAATTCGTTTAGAGAGGTTTAGATCTGTCCGTATCCGAGTCCAAATATTCAACATCCGATACCGTATCCGAATACTTAATAAATCGTATATTTGTGATATCGACATCTAATCATATCTTATCCGACATGGTTGATATTATCCGTATTCGAATCCAAATTCGATCAGAAATATAAAAATAAATATGATATCAGTAATATCCGTGCCTATCCGATCGGTTTTCATCCCGGAACTAAACACTCCTTTATATAGAAAAATGATTTTCCGGTGCGGTGCTGGGAATCCGCCCGGCTGCTCTCCTGTCCACCACCGTTTTCCTTTTTTGCCCCCCTCCCCAATCCCAATCCCCAGCGCGGGCCGGAGCCTCGCGAACGCGATCGAGAAGGGGATCTGGGTCCCATGGATTCGTCGGCGACGGGATTTAGGGGACGCATAGAGTGGGCGGCGCCGGCGTTGAAGGATTTGCTGCCGGATCTGTCCCGCGACGAGCAGCTACGGCTGGAGAACGGCGGCCAGGCAGACGGGCGCAGGCACAAGCACAAGGGACGACAACGCATCATCAAGCAGGACGAACAACTGATGTCCATGGCGTTGCGCACAGAAGGGTACGCCAACTATACGCTGCTGAAATTCCCCTTCCCCTCTCATCGCAACCTGGCCGCCTAGCCATACGCACACACACTACGTACTGGAGTACATGCTAGCTCATCTATCTAATCTAATACTGAGATCCCTACTGTATATCCCTATGTATTGCATTAGTATTGGACTAGAGGTGCGAATCCGACAATTAACTGCAAACATCTCATGTGATTGCTCATGGTTCTGTTGATTGATTTTTTTTTTATTTATTTAGCTGATGGAATATACTTACCTTATTAGTACTTACTAGGTCCGTGCCCCATGCCTTGCTAGTAACAGGGATCAAAATAAAGCCTAACTCTAATGTGGGGGCCATGCAAGTCTACTATGCATATGTACACATTACTATAGGTGAAGCTCATAGAATCTTTGTGTAGTGCCTGTTGTTTTAGCCACATGATTCTATATCCATCTACCATGCTTCTAAGCATTGCCTGTATGCCCTGATACAACTTAACTGAATGAACCCTTGCCTCATTGAAATATGGAAGACATAAATTTTGTTCCTATACATCTGGTTGTATATATAGTACACAAAATTAAGTGTAGTGCAAACTGCAAAGGTCATAATTAATTGGAACTGTAATTTGCAGCAAATTTTCAAATTAATGAAAAATACATCATGTTGTGTCGGAAGATATAACAGACAAAAACTGCCTAGATCATGAGTGGCCAAAAGATATTTTCAAATTTAATTGCACCTTACATATCTAACATGTAACATGTGAATGGATTCGCCTCGGCGTCGCACCACAGCAAGAGAGCGATTCGAGGGCAGGGAGGGGATTAAAAGTTAGCCATGTCACGTCGGATGTTTGGACACTAATTTGGAGCATTAAATATAGACTAACTAAAAAAATTAATTATATGGTTTGAGACTAATTTACGAGACAAATCTATTAAACCTAATCAGTCCGTGATTTGACGATGTCTGATGCCACAGTAAGCATGTGCTAATCATGGATTAATTAGGCTTAAAAGATTTATCTCGCTAATTTGTCTACTCCTGTGCAATTAGTTTAGTTTTATAATTAGCTCATGCTTAGTCCTATCTGAAAGTCTGATGTGACACGGACTGAACTTTAGCTTCTGGATCCAAACACCTAAGAGGGGAGTACCGAAGTGGAAGCAGCAGATCCACTTGTTGTGGTTAAAGGTAGACAACTGGCATAGGGACCACCTATTGGCGTTTTTATTGGATTCCTCCGCTTGTATTGGATTTGGAATAATATTTATACTAGAAAATATTTTTGAAGAATGTATACTAGAAAATATTTCCCTAGTATTCACTGCTCTTTACACATAACTTAGCAATTAAAATTTCTCCGCTTGTATTGGATTTGGACGCAGAGAGCGTGACGCCTTGCTCATCAGGAGAGTCCAACATGCTCTCTGTCACTACAATGCCAGGCACAAGGTATGCGCTTACTTCTCATTTGATTAATTCGAGTATTTTTCATGGTGACTAGACTACTACTACTAGTAGTACTACTTCCTGCTGCACCAGCGAGCTGGATGACATGCATGTATATATATATAATCGATCTCTACATCAGGGTGGTGAGTTTGATGCTGTGAAGCCCCTGATGGAAGCCCGAGTTGGTTTCAGGGACCAGGTGTGGTTCCACCTCAACTTCTGGGCTCGAAGCCGCAGCACCAACAAAATCAAGCGCTTCTTCGCCGAGGTGCACTACAAGCCATCCTCTGACACCTCCAAATACCCACGTGCAACGACTCCCATCGTCGAAATATGCACCATCATGGGTACGTACACGTCCGTCCGTGCTGACTGGACTTCCTTTCATTATTTTCTCTTCCTTCATCGTCTTAACTACTAATAATTGGAATGAATCCATGCATGCATGCTTCTATAGATGTTAACCATACTGCATGTTACTTATAGTGGAGTAATTAATATATGATCTGATGTTAGTGTTGGTTCAAACATAATACAATGCCTGCAGAAGACCCTCTTTCCCAGTACAGGAGGGCGTGTGCGTTTTGTCCTGCCAGTGACAACATTTTGCACCCAAAGGGGTGCCGCAAGTTTGTTTGCGGGAACGACAAGGACCGGTTCGAACAACGTCTCTTGCGGTGTGGGACTATGTACATCGAGCCACCATTCAGTTGCCCCTCCAAGATAGAAAGGCAGGGCCTGCCTTATCGCTCCTCATCGTCTTCACCATCACAATAAACCTCTCCTCCCCACAATTGATGCCCCTCTTCTTTCGACAATGTACGTCAGTCCAGAATTACCTTGAATAATCATACCTGATCTTACCAAAAAAAAAGTTGGGGTTGTATATATATCCAATCTTCAGAAGTGTCATAAATTTTGTTTCCATGTGCTTGATTGATTATTATATATGAAGGTGCACTTACATATTGTTGTCTTATGTCATCTCAACAAAAAAAAAAAAGAAGCATACATATAGAGTATCCTCGCTCGTGTGGATGAATCTCTAGTGTGAACAATGTTGCATATTCTGAGCTGTGGCGGTACGTAGCATATTCACCTTGAACTCAATTGTTGTTTGTGACGTCCCAGTGCTACTGATCCCCACTGTTGGAGATTGCCACCGCTGGGGTCTTGCCTGAGTCGCCTGCTAGATCATGGCTA
>Ga0182004_10005707_pt1 | contig 10128 bp, 8 predicted proteins | sample Sormic07211540_1_FD_120479 | JGI IMG/M metagenome (GOLD analysis project Ga0182004, IMG submission 120479) | Endophyte microbial communities from Sorghum bicolor roots, Mead, Nebraska, USA - 072115-40_1 MetaG | ecosystem: Host-associated > Plants > Roots > Unclassified | place: USA: Nebraska...
ACAATGGTTCATGAGATGAAGCAAAAATTGAAGAAGTATTGGGATCTGTCGTATTTGAATATCTGCATTCCTGTTATTCTTGATCCTCGTTTTAAGTTGAAATTTCTGGAGTTTCGCTTAAAGAAAGGATTTGGGATAGAAGCATTCAGATATCTATCTAAAGTGGAGATGACATTTAGAAAACTATTTGTTGAATACTCCTTAAAAGTTGGTGACTTAGTCATTGCGGAGGAACATAGTGTCAGTAATGTTGAGCTGAATGAGTTAGACCCATGGGCATATTGGGCCCAACATCAAAGTGCTTAGAGAAAAAAAAGTTAATGAGTTGGATCAGTACTTGGAAGAAGAAACAGTGCCTATGACAGTTGATCTAGATATCTTGCAGTATTGGAAGATACACTCAACAAGATATCCAGTACTTGGATGCATGGCACGTGATATTTTAGCTATACCTGCATCCACAGTGGCCTCAGAGTCTGCATTTTCTATCGAAGAGAGAATAGTGAGTGATTATAGAAGCAGGCTCAAGAGTGAAACAATTGAAGCTCTCATTTGTCTTCAGGATTGGTTAAGATCAGAGGGTAAATCTCAATACCAATATTTGTTCATAATAAGTTTGTATGCAAAATAATGATGTAAACTAACTTTTTATCCCTTTTCTAATTTGCAGATAGCACGCATGATAATATAGCTGGAATTATAGTTGTGGATGATCAAGACTGTATTTAGATAGAAGAAACATTGAACAAGGTAATGCCTTTTATGTCTGCAGAATTTAGCATTGGTACATTATATCCTGTGTGGCAGTGGCTTTTTCATTCAATATCCTATGTGGCTTTTTTCATTCAGCTGGTTAGTCGTATTTTGATCTCTGCTTATTCATTAAATGGCCTGTTTGGTATGCTTGCTAGTGAGGAGAGTTCTCTTTTAAGTTATGACTGGTTGCTTTTTTTAAGTTGTGCTAGGATGTTTGCCACTTAAAGTACAATATATCCACTGCTTTTTAAGAAACAAATCACAAGAGTATATACTTTCGATTATTTATGCTCAGTTTCATTAGCAGCAAAAGTTGATTTTAATTTGGGGTTACTCACTTTATTTAATCTAGCATGTTCTTATCTAGGCTACTAGCATCAGTTAGACTTGGAGCTCTTTTTTCATTCATTCATGCTTAGTTTGGTTTGTTCCATATTTTCCCATATAGCTAGGTTTTCTAACTTACTGTATTTTAAATCAGGGATGCCCGTGACTACTCCCAAGAAGGCAAAGATGTGAAAATGGAAGTGAAAACGCACAACAAATGGACTTTGCTAATATAATTTATTATTGTAATAAATAAACACATATTTATTATTAGAGATGTCCTTGACATGTTAAGTTTATTTCCAGACCTTTTTAGACTTTTTAGATTTTTTTGAAGCAGGTGAGATAGAGAATAAATTTGTGTAAGTTTTGGTATAAAGTGACTATGTGAGTGAACTTGCTTTGGGTTGTCATGTCTGCCTTTACATGAGCGTGATACTATATGGGCTGCCGCTCCAACCCACCAAATGCTGACGGCGTGGTGCGGGCCGCCACAGCAGCTCAGATAAATATTGCGGCTGTAGCGGACATGATGTGGGCTGACCGTTGCCGCCCCATTTGCATCTTTACCTGTGTGTATGCCACATGGATCTCACTCACAATCACACTAAATCAACACCTCCAACAATATTTTTAAAAACAAATACGTATCTCCGTTAACAAAAACAAGGCTCCATGCGAACTCATCGTAGATGCACTAGTTAGGTTTCTTATGTATCCACCTAAATTTAAAAATTCTCGATCTATTGTATTTTTTAAATTTATTTTAAAATTTAAAAACACTACTCTCTTTGTATAGGATTTAGAAATCGTTTTGGACAAAATTTAGGTCAAACATTGGGAATATAAATCATCAATAACTTTTAAATTGTTGAGTTTGCAAATGTAAAAAATTATATAAATAGATTTGTCTTAAAAAATACTTTCATAAAAGTATACATATATCATTTTTTCTAAACATTTTTATCTATCTATAACCTAATAATAAAGATGCAAAATTTCAGTCCACCTTAGATTTTCATCCAACCTATAATCATAAATTGACTCGGTTTTGGCCATCAGCTAAAAAACGTGACTTTTTCTTTCTACTTTTTTCTTCTATCTTTTTTATATAGTAAAAACAATAAATAACAAATATAATACTATAAATCTTTTGACTCTTCGTTCTTCTATAATCTAATAAATAATCCATATAACTTATATACTTTATCATCCAATAATCTATATCTATATGCTCACACCCTGTGCATTCAAGACTTGTAATCATATGAATTAGAATAACTCACATCTAAAGATGGTCAATACAGGGTCCACTCCAAGACGTATTAGATCACATCGACCGTATCTACTTGACTCGGTCATACAAATAGTGCTCATACGAGTTAGAACAATTCACATGTAGCAACAATTCTGATTCTTGTGCATATTAGATCCCGTTGCAACGCATGGGCATATTTGCTGGTGTGATTGAGCAGTACTGAGCTGCGTTCAGTATCATCCAATACTACACGCAAGACCACGAAATACTAAACAATACTAAAATGCGAATATTAACACACACACACACATATTTTATAATCTATTTAAGAATTGGATGAGAGGTAGTATAGTAAATACTATAAAATTGTATTAGAGTTCTAGAAGTGTGTACCCACCGTACTGAGATCCTATTTTCGTGCCATGGCAGCTCAATATGTGTGTCGGACCATGTAACCCACCATACTGAGATTCTAGGTACGGCACGGCCCAAAATATTTCATGTCGTGACGTGCTTTTGGGTCATGCAAAAGATCGTGTCTTGACCCGTCCTTAAATGGCACGGCCCAAATGACATCTCTAGCTGCTTGAAACCCGTGCAAGGTCGGCCCATCCTCCCTTTCGTGCTATCAAACACAAGACACTGCACTCGTTAGGCTCCTGGCCCACCAACTGTAGGCAAGCAAACAGGCCTCATGAGACCCCGATGAGTTGTCCATCAAGACATCAGTGTCACTGCTAAAAGTCCTTAGTTTGATTTTGGTAATTGAGTGATATTTAGTGAAACATTAGTTCACTACCAAAATACCTAGTCTACAAGGCAAGGTAAAATTGAGCGAGGCATGGAGCATGATACACATGGAGATGACCACAAGATGCAAGCTTTGCTTTAAAACAAAAATGTTTTTCTAAAATAAACTGGGTTGAATTCTCACTCGAATTCGTCGTAAGGCCTTTGAATATGTTTGTCTAGACTTCCTAAAACTCAAATGATTACTCTATTCTCGTATGTTTCAAACAAACTTCCTAATTTAACATGTGCACTCATACAGCATAGATACATGCCGTGCGTTGGTTTTGTTTGGCGTTGATCTGGTTTTCTTTTGGAGTTAATATAATCCATTCTTAAAAGCCCTTGATATGAAAAAGAAAACCTTTCCCCATCCCTAACCATGGGCTGATTCTAGCCCAATCGGTTGCCCTTGGCAAACCTTTGCCTAGAGGCTACGTGTCCGTGGCTCCGTCCTGGTTTCCCCTAGAGCTCGCGGGCCCCCTCGCCTAGAACTCCAGCCTCATTTCCCCAAGCCAAGAGAACATTGAGCACCATTGCAGGCAACTACACCCCTTTTTTTTAAGATGCGAGTATCCTGTGCAATTAAATCAACGATTTTCCCAATTTTAAAATCAACTTTCAGTGCTAGTGTGTCGGCAGATTTCAAATATGGTTTGAATTTACTATAGGTTTGATCCCTTTATAAATAGAAAACCCCTTTCCTCTTCTTTTCGATTGTTTTTTGTCTGCTCAACGGGCCAACGCATGCACCGAGACCCAAGCAGTGAGGTGGACACTCCTACCATACATATCACTCAACATTAGTTCAAGGCTCCTCCAGCCCCTCAACAAACATCTGCATAGCCATGCAATGCAACCTGGTACAGCAGTACAGGGCAAGTCACTCGAAGCCCTCACAACCAAACCAGAACAAAAGACTACGCATGCAGGGCAGCAGCACACAGCCGGGAACAGCCAGCTTCCTGCTAGTCATATAATTACATCAGGGAAGACTGAACTACGGGAGGAGCACCATCCGTTTTACTCCTAAACAGCCAATCGCTTGAGAGAGAGAGAGAGAGAGAGAGAGAGAGAGAGAGAGAGAGAGAGAGAGAGAGAGAGCATGGAGAGATGGGGTTGACAAAAATTTCCACCTGGGCGATTGCCAGAACCACCGTAATTCAGATGTCTGCATCACAACAGACCATGTGTTAGTGTCAAAAGATGCAAAGCTGAAAGACAGGGTATTGAAATGAGTAGCAGTGCGGTCAGTGGTGAGAAATTGACATCTCAACTCGGTTGTTTCCTAAAATGATTTCATCCATGGAGCATAGTTTGGAACGTGAATAATATATGTACTAGATGATAGGGGTTTGAAACAGCTGCTATTTTTTGACAGTGTATATGCATATCTTCATTGAGAACGCAACGATATGTAATAATAAAATAAAAACAAAGAATAAGCAAGTCAAAATCACCTCCTAGCAAGCTCAATCAGCAAGTCGGTAGATATGCGGAACTCATTCACTAAATGTTATGTCCTGACAAAACTGAACAGAGACACCTGATGTCAACAGAGTTCCTCGAAACCCTTCCTCAACCTGTAGCATATCAGCCTTCTGTTCTGAAATTTCATCTGAAACATATAAGCAGCAAACGCTTAAAACCATTAGCATCCTCTTTTTTTTTAAAAAAAAAAGGTTTGCCACATCAATTTTTTGTTATTATTTACCTGCTATGTCACGATTCTCATAGATTTCAGAGTCTCTGACCCAAAGAATATCCCCAGGAAAAACACCCTTATCAGCAAGAGTAGCAAGGTCATCTTCAATTTCATCAGAGCCTTTGTGAAGTTTCTGGTTCTCCTTAACAATCTAAATGTAACAAGAGCACAGGTAGGCTATTTGAATAATTTGGAGCAGTTGAAAAAAACATGCATGAATAAAAATGGAAAACAAGAAAGCACATCCCATAGCTAGATGAAAAGGCAAAAATGTATGCAAGTCCCTTTTGAGATATGAAGGAAACAAATATAGTACAGATCATGGTTTCAGAGGCAACTAGGCATCCAGGCGAGAGCTGGGTGTGACAAGGCGCCACTGTTCCCCAAGGTGACCTGGCCAGTTGGGTACGCCTTTGAAACAGGGGTACAGATTAGGAACTGTGATCACAGAATTTGAGATTCAGTGTGCATACCCCTAAAGATTCCCATATCATGAGTTTCAACTGATAGATGGATGTAGAACCAGAGACTTTCAAACTAATTGAATTTCCAGAGCTTGCTCTCCGGGAACGCTTTGAAGTCCGACGATCTGCTACAACAGCAGCTTTACTACATGCTTCTTTAATAGACTTTGGTGCTTCTTTCCCACGGACAAAATAAACATGGATGTCTTCATTCTGATAATTAAGTTTCTCCACCAATGCACAGCTCTCTCTTTCTCCAATACATTCTTCACAAACCTAGCATACAAAATTCATCAATAGAGCTGCAACGGGGAGAAACATGGAAAGTAATAGTCATTACATGTAAATCATTCAGTGCCTGCAAGCATTAGATCATTGAGAAGTCTATCTGAACTTGGAAGAAACTTCTACAGGACCCTTTTGAAGAAGCACATAGCTAAAGATCCCAGTTTCATCAGCCAAAGAAACCACACACCCAAAGAATCACAAAATTACATACACGCCCTTTTGTTACAAATACCCACAACCTGCAATGACCTAGATCCTAGGAACGAGGTCTGACAAGAAAGAGATACCACGCACTCCAGGCATTGCCCAAAGTTGGGCCTTCTCAGCAAGAAGCAAGACTGTAGCCATATTGGCAGCAAAGCTATCGAAGACACATTTGGTTCCTATGTTTCCAGTGTCCAAGCCCCTAGAATAATGAATGAGTTGACGCCTAGTTACAATTGTCCATCGACGATCTCATCAGCTCTGTTCAACCAGTCCTCAAAAGAACCAGAATTGCCTTGCCTTGCACCGGCGATGAGGACGTCGACACTGCCAGTGGCCCTCCTCTCCATCCATGGCCTGGGTGGCAGCCAGAGACACGGCAGGTGAGGCAGATATGCAACACCAGACCGACACCCTACCAACAGCTGAAGCTGAACGAGGCACCATCAACGTGTTGGCCAGGGATTGGGAGATGCGGCGCCAAACTGACATCTTCGACCTGGCCCACGGAGTGCGTGCTTCTAATTGGGTGGGGCAACTAGATGCACGATGGCCGAGACGCCAGCAGCGGAAGCAGCATGCACAACGCCAACACTCTAATGCTGGGTGTGAAGTAGAGAAGCAGTTGAAACATTTGTTTCTTGAATTGGCAGTCACTGGACATCAAGAACCATGCGTGGAACGACAAACATCAGCCACAAAGGTCTGACGACGACCTACCATGTACTAGCCATGGAGCAGAAGAAACCGAGGACCACTGATCTGTGGCGGCGCTGCGGATGTTGAGGCACCATGGCAGGCGGCGCTACCGCATCCAGCGAGGGTGTCCTGCTCCCAGGAGACCGTGTGCCCATAGCAGGAGAAGCGGAGGAGAGCAGCACATCAAGGTAGGAGGGTGGCAACACAGGACTAGCCTCAAAGTCGATGGGAGAGGAGGGGCCGTCGTCGGCTCGTCGCTCCAGCACTCCAGCCTAGATCAACAAGCAGGCTTGAACGGGCGAGAAGAGGTGATAGGGATGAAGGGGATGACACCTGGGAGGAGGGGAGGGTGATTGGCCCTGCAGAGGGCATGGCCTTGGAGGTGGCTGCCAGGTCCGTGGTGGACACCGGCGGCTGGCTGTGGGGAGGTGAGGCACCAGGAGGGAGGGGAGGAGAGACGTTAGCCATTCCCAGATGTTCCAACCAATTACCCAACTACCTATTAGCATGTCGATCCAAACAGCCCCTTGCTAATAATTAGGTAGCAATAATTAGCACCTATTGCCAAACTCTTAGCACTAATGGATCTGAACATGCCTTAACTTACATGATACAAGATACATTACATTGATACTATTCTAACAAAGAAGATATCTATTGTTCTGGATTGTATGGGCATGATAATACCAACAATTAAATTCTTACTTTAGCTAGCAACATATACAAGTTTGTGCATCATATATATTATGATACAACTCCTACAAGGCCTTCCTAACAACATTTTCTCAGGCCTCAACCATGGGATCCACTAATAATAGAATTCAGTGATACATCTAGAAGAGCTAGTTTACCTCAGGGTCAGTTCTGATATAGGGTTCACTGGCTCCCAAATCATCATTTGTGTCATCAAGAGACTTGCCTCGATCTCCATCCACAATTGCCGTTGCTTCAGATGGTCCATGCAATTTGTCTTGAGAGCTCTTGCTGAAAGCAATTTCAGCAGATATACCTTTTTCAGGTCTGGCACTCCACTCCTCGGAGAATAATTTCCAATCATACTCTGGGATTACTGTTAACCCATCAGTCTGAAAACAAAAGAAGATGATTAACTTGAGATATTCTAATTATTTGTTTTTGTCCTCCATGGCCTGTAGTAGCAAACAAAAAACCCAAATTGACTAGGTAGTTAGGGCGTGTTTGGTAGCTTTGTCCAGCACTTTTGCCCACCAGGCAAAGCTCATGTGTTCGATAGCACACTAAAAGCTTGCTTCACCCAGCAAACTTGCACGGGTGAGCAAGGATATCCATGCCCATGCCGGAGAGCTAAATTAACTATCCCACATGGGCAAAATATATGCTTACGCAGTGCGCACGATGGAGCTCCTCTTCCAAACATAGCATCCGCCGAATTGAGCCCTGCCCACCCAAATAGATGCTCCTCCGCAACGAATCAAGCTTCTTGTTGGAGTATGTATATGCAGGCCCATGAGGCGAGGCCCATGTATGTGACTATATTGCTACCGTTCTAGGGTTAGCCTAATCAAGGAAAATTAGCACTTTAGCATGGTATCAGAAGACTAGGCCTATCTTTCCTCCTCCCTCACCAGCCGCCGCCGCCGCCAGCCCTGCCTGGCCGGCGTGTGCCGCCGCCGGACCGCCATGGCCGGCCGGCCTCCTCCTCCCCCACCTCCCCCTCCTATTTCCACCAGTTTCCCCCTCTCTCTACCTCCCAAAACTGGGCGCAGATCGCTGCTGCTGCCGCCGCCCTGGCACCTCGCCCGCCGGTGGCTGGCGCGCACGTGACAGCGCCGCCCGCGCCTGGCCCCCTCCTGACGGCGCTGCCCGCGACTGGCCCCCTCCCATCTGGCCTGCTCCCGCAGGGGACGCCTTCGTCGACGCGCGCGGCCTGCGCCCGCAGGGAGCCGGCTGCCAGGGACGCACGCAGTGGGTCCGCCAGGACCACACGCAGGGCTGCAGACCGCCGTTGCATAAGCCGCCATGGCTGTGGGCAGGACCACCGACCCTGCGGCGGCGCAGTAGAGGACGCAACAGGCGCCCTGTCCGGAGTCGATGCCCTGGCTGCGGCCATGGGGCCCGCAGCCATGGCTGCTGGGGCTGCTGCCGCCATGTCTGCCGGGCTGGGGATGCCGGGCGCAGACACCGACGCCCTCCTGCACCCGCCTGTCATCCCTGCCCCTCCTCCGGCCGCCCACACCACCAACTCCGTCCTCGCTGCCGCCCCCGTCGCTGCCCGGGCCGCTGCGAAAGAGGGCATGGCCCGTGTGCGTGAGGCTGCCATCGCCTGGGAGCGCGAGCGAGATGCGGCTGATGCCTTGGCCCGCCAGATCGCCGACGCGGAGCAGCTCCTCGGCCTTCCTGCCTTGGCCAACGTCGGGGCCACGTCCGCCGGCTCGGCCGGCCACCGCGTGACTCACACCGCGGCGGTCCTCTGGCACGATCCGGCCGACCCGCTCGTGACCCAGCTTCACTAACAAGCTGGGGAACATTCGGCTCCTGGTCCCTGTCGTACTCGAGCCGGAGTCGCCATCCTACGCTCGTTGGCGGGACCTGGTTTCCTCCTCACCCTCCGCCGCTACGCCCTCAACGACCACGTCCTCCTCGACGCCGTGGACGCGGTCCAGACCGCCTCGTGGCTCCGCCTCGACAGCATCGTCGTCTCCTAGATCTTGGGGACGATCTCCCTAGACCTCCACGACCTCGTCCGCAACACTCCGAGCGCTCGCGGGGCCTAGCTGGCGCTCGAGGGCCAGTTCCTGGGCAACGCCGAGGCCCGGGCTCTACGGCTCGACACGAGCTTTCGCACCTTCGTCCAGGGCGACCTCTCCGTCAGCGAGTTCTGCTGCCAGATGAAGGGCATGGCGGACTCCCTGGGCGACCTCGGCTGGCCCATGGAGGACCCGTATCTTGGTCCTCAACATTCTCCACGGGCTCAGTGACCGCTACTCCTACCACCGGGTGTGGATCACCCGCCAGCGGCCCTTCCCCACCTTCTTGCAGGTCCGTGACGACCTTGTCATGGAGGAGCTTACTCAGGGCCTCTAGCCTGGGTCCACCTCCGCCCCGGGGTCCTCGTCCTCCTCGACTGCTCTCGTTGCCACTCCTCCGCCCCGTCCAGCCCCGCCACCACAGTCGTCACTTCTCGGTCCTCTTCCCCCCGGGCCGAGCGGGGGTGGGGGCCGTGGCGGGGGACGTGGAGCAGGTCATGGGGGCAACACGACACCGCCACCTTCACGCGGTGCACCCTGACCAACCTTCCACCTATGCAGCACGGATACGGATACATGTATCGGTATCGGCTGGATACGGATACGCGGATACGTCATTTTTCAAAAATCCCGATACGCGGATACGTTTTATTATATTTTTTACAAAATAAATAATAATATACTTTAAATTACTGGCAGCTCATCAGTGACTATTACAATTATTTCACAACTTCTAATAGCTACTTACTATAGTGCTAGTATAATAACAAACGTAGCTTTCTTTGATGTCCACCACTTATCCCCACCGACACCAAAAGCAGAGTCACCCCTCCACCGCTCATTCCCCCAGTCGTTTTCCTTCTCACCATTCCAGTTTCCACACGGGAAGACAAAAAAAGCAAGGAACAAATG
>Ga0182004_10005708_pt1 | contig 10127 bp, 9 predicted proteins | sample Sormic07211540_1_FD_120479 | JGI IMG/M metagenome (GOLD analysis project Ga0182004, IMG submission 120479) | Endophyte microbial communities from Sorghum bicolor roots, Mead, Nebraska, USA - 072115-40_1 MetaG | ecosystem: Host-associated > Plants > Roots > Unclassified | place: USA: Nebraska...
ATTTGGTTATATTATAGAGGAATTAATTGGTGATGAAACAAATAATGTATGTACATGACTTGTATGTGAATATATTAAAGATTTAAAGTATTTCACATGATATAGATGACATGGTTATTTTTTTATAATTAATATGCAATGACATGGACTTAGTGGAGAATGATGTGGACATATTGCATGAAGAGATAAAATATTTAGTGGATCACCTAGTGGGGAATGATGTGGACACTTTGCATGAAGAGAGAATTCATCTAGTGGGGTTTAGCTTTATAAGAGTTATAGATTTGCACAATTTTTTTGAATAAGACGAGTGGTCAAACTTGAGGTAAAAAAAGTCAAACGACTTACAATTTGGGATGGAGGGAGTAGGTATTAGGGTTTTTTTCTCGAAAAATATATAGGTACTAGGTACTCCCTCAGTCCAAAATTATAAGGCATGCATACATTTCAAAATTCAAACTTAGTAACTTCTGATCAACATTTATTCTAACTATAACAAGTTCGCTGACACAAGTGGTACAACTTGATTCATATTTGAATGTGCATTCCTATGTTTACGATTTTCTACTAGCAGCGATACTACTAGAGAAAATTATGGTCAAAATCCAGCTAAGAAACAATGCCAAGTTAAGTCACACCTTATTATAAAAAAAGACAGAAGGAGCATTACATAGTTGCAGATATGGTTTGCTAATAATAAAAATAAAAATAAAAAACCATAAATACCACTGTTCGTGGGAATTAAGAAATACAAGGAGATCAAATAGTCTCTTTAGCCACTCTTCAAACATAGTGATGGTGAGGTCTCCAAGTTTTTGCACAATGGCCAATACACCACTAGTTGTCATAGTTTTAACACAGATCAACTGGATCAGCACATTGGATTAATATACATGAACTCAGCCAGTGTTAGACCGCACACCAAAATTGTCTTCTACTAGAGCTGGTCTAAGAAAAGTGCTAAGGAAGTACCACATCTTATCTTATCTTATACTCTTATAAAGCTAAACCTCACTAGAGATTTCTCTCAACATGCAAGCTATCCACATCAACAATCCACTAAAACTTGCAATTATAGCCAACTAGGACATGTAATTATGATAGTTATCACTTCATCTACTAACATGCATTTAGCTGTCTATATTGATGTGTCAAATCATTCAACAAAATTAATTTAAGATAATTTCATTCATATAACTATAAATATAAATAATCTAATTTCTTTTTAAATTATCTGAAATTCCTGCAGCAACGCGCGGGGTATTCTCCTAGTTATCTCAGATGTTTAAGTTCCTCAATTTGCACTTTCTATGAGAAAAACTGATGTGTAAATGGAAATAACATAATCACAGTTCACTGTTACCAAAAACTCACCACATGAAATTTTTCTCTGGTCGTTAGCATAAACCTTGATAAAGTCTCCCTGCAACAGAAGTTTTCTAGAAGTATTAACAGCAGAATTTATAGTAGGGAATCAATTTTCTAAAAGCATTTTAAGTTGCAGCATATATTAACTCACTTGACATAGTATATTGGTGATGGTAAAGAAACAAATTTTAACAGAACAATCACCAATCATTTCTGCAGAAATTCACTGTGGCTTTTTTTGAGAGGAAGAAAAGAGGCAAACGGTGGACATTGTTTGATCACATGGCATAGAGTTTGTCGTCTCAAGTAGCTTGGAGAATATGGTATTCATGATCTTAAATCCTTTGCATGGGCCTTGAGGATGCAACGGCTTTGGTTAGCCAAAACCCAACCTGACATGTCATGGCCCTCTTTCCCTATCCAAGTTCATGCTTCGGTCAGGGCCTTCTTCTCAGTCACCATGGTTTCTGTTGTTGGTGATCGCAATTCCATTTTAATTGGCTGGAAGAGATGTCCATTGCTGGTTTGGCTCCTTGTGTCTTTTTCTCCCATTCCAAAGAGAAGAGAGAATAGACATACTGTGAGAGAGGCGTTGACAGATAACAGGTCAGGACATTAGAGGTGGTCTCACTGTTGCAGTCCTCTCTAAATGTCTTGATATTTGGGACCTCCTAACTGAAGTGCAGTTACATCTGGATATACAGGATGAGCAATTGGGCAGTGGGCACCATTGGAGGTTCACGGAGAATGGACAGTATTCCACTAAGTTGGTCTGTAAGGACCTCTTTAATGGTGCTATACAATCTGGGCCATGCAAAATTATTTGGAAATCTTGGGCACCTAAGAAGTGCCAAATTTTCCTTTGGTTAGCAGTGCATAATAGATGTTGGACGGCTGACGGCTGACAGACTTGCCAAAGGGGGGCTAGCCTCATCCGGCTCACTGTAAACTGTACACTGTGTGATCAAAAGCAAGTACGATATAACATCTTCTGACAAACTGTATATTCTCTAGGCAGGTTTTCTACTATCTGTTTCTTCATTTTGGACTGCCAGACCTCTCCACAGGTTGAGGATGAGAATTTCTGCGATTGGTGGCTGAGGATCAATGCTTTGGTCCAGGTTTTTGGATGCGAGGATTGAAATCACTGATCACTTTAGGTGCTTGAATGATTTGGAAGCATAGAAATGATTGTGTTCAATGGTTATGCACCCAGTGTCCAGGCAGTTTTGAGGAATTTTGTTTGAAGAGGGACACCTTTAGTGTTTGGCTATGCCAAGAGGGTTTAGTGCAGCTTCACCTAGAGGTCGCTCCTGGTAGTTTTGGTCAGGTTGGTTGATGTAATGGGTGTGTTGGTTATCTAAGCTTTTAGTGTGATGTTGTGTGTGTGTTCTTGTAAATATTTCTCTATCCTTTTTAATGCAATGATATGCAGACACACAGCTCTCCTGCAGATTTGAGAAAAAAAAATCCAATAACCCAGATATCAAATATCAGAATGCTTATGTAACATTGACTGCAAAACCTTCATTACACCCCTAGAGTTATGACGAACATAAATTTCATATTCTAACAAACTCAATTTAGTTTTTAAGTAATATTTTTCCAGAAAAAGAGTCCCACATGAAAACAAAATTACTCCCATGAAAATCTTTGTCACGCCACCAAATGTGAAAAGCATGTCTCTTGGCAAGACATGTGGAGCATTGACTATGCTAGATAAGTAAATTACCTAAAATAAAGGATAATCAAATGATTCACTTTGTAAAGAAATTGCAGACACGATTTTGGCCCAAATCATATTTGCATTCTGCTCTGAAGTGAATGGGAAAACAAAAACAATGGTATTTGTTGTAAATAATTGTGTCAGCAAGACCTATGTGAGCAAGAAAAGGGTGTTCGTAAAAATTCACAGCGCCGTGAGCGCAATTGGCCAGGGCACCCCAAGTTTATCATTTGGTTTGAGTTCATTTGGTTTGGTTTGATTTGCAGCTGTTAGCTATGTGGATCGGTTTTGAATTGTTGAGTGATTAGCTTGGTTTGCTACCGCCTCTATGTTAAGAGCACAGCAGAATATGAGAGGGTAAAAAAGGAATTGTATCTGGTTGTTCAGAGGCACTAAAGAAGGCGAACATGCCATCTCATCCCTGCCTTTTTTTCCTTGAATACACAAGACTACAGGAGATATCATTGCATTAAGAATTTATAGAAATACAACGCACCCGAAACATATGGCTAGTTTGGTTAGTTGCAAAGGCAGGGACACTGTATTGACTTCAATGGCAAAAGTGATCAGGTAATTCTTTTTTGGTATTTTCTCATTTATGTGCCTTTTACTCATGTTGATGGGATTAAGAGCTGAAATTGCAGTAAGGTCCCTTTCTCTGAGACCTACTTCCTATGTTAGAGCATTTCTCGTGATACTATTGCATTCTATTGCAACAATTATGTTTGGAAAGAAGTACAGCATTGTAGAACAAAGATCGAGCATATGACAAGATAAGTACCTTTCTTTTCCTATCATCTAGGGGCTGGACTTCAATGGCAAGTAAAGTGTCCACGTCATCAGCAGTAACGACATAGCTAGGCTGCTTTGCTCCTACATCAACAAAAATATAATTACAAACAACTTTATGAGGCATCATCACATCCGAGTTTTAGGTAACTCGGTCACAGAACATAAGCTCTGGGTTAATGTATCAGCACAAAAAAAGAAGAGAAAGGGTACCTTCTATGAAATTTACGGAGCCATCTTCTAAATGGCGCACCCACTGCAGGCAAAATCATTTGCGAGAAGTGAAATCATATTGAACATTTGGAACTCACAATTTTAAGTGATGGGTTTGAAAAATCATTTCGCTACTCGGAGTGTGGATTAACAAGAAGTCAAGAAGTCAAGCACACCTCAAAATTACAAGTTGTGGTACCATTGGTGGGGTATCCACTTGCTTGAAGTTCTCGTCCAGGAAAAGGTTCACCTGTGATTCGAAGCCCTTCTATCCCTGGCAATGGATCATCCTCTGCAGCTGTATGTTCATAATAGGCATCTATTAATATTATCAGATGAATGTAGTGTTAAACAATACTGTCAATACAGACTTAATTCAATAGTAATTACCTTCAGAGAAAGAAGAACCAGGCTCCTCAAGAACTGTAGGAAGATAAGGATATGAAGGGTTTGCATCCTCAAGGCCAGATACCAAATTAGATGAGTCCCCTGGACCCCATTGAGTAGAAGGTTCTTGTGTATTTTGGGTTTCAGCACTCTCTGAACCATCCAGTACATCATTTCTGCTAAGACCCTTGAATGGTGGGTCTTGACTCTGAGTCTCAAAGTCAAAATGAACAGCATGGGAAGGACCTTGAGATACTTGAGTAGGAACATCAGTCCTATATTGGTTTCTGAAAATCATAAAAAAATCATATTAGCATTCTAGTCATTTTTTATCACGGAAAAACGCAGGAGATCTGCGTCTCATCATTGTATTAAGAAGAAAGAGGGTATAAGAACCCAACACTTACAAGACACCAAAACACAACTCACACAACACACGCAAAATGGTTTCCTAAATATTTAATAAGAAAAGTTAATGTTATCGAAAATAGTGAAACAACAATATGAAGGGGGAAAGGAAAATTTGATAAAAAATATGTCAGCCACTCAAGAAGTGTTTATAGCTGTAGGTAAAGTTAATGTTATCGAAAATAGTGAAACAACAATATGAAGGGGGGAAGGAAAATTTGATAAAAAAAATGTCAGCTACTCAAGAAGTGTTCATAGCTGTAGGTATGTATAGCATGCTCAAGAAGAGAAGCAAGTTAGTAAGGTACATTATTTTAGACTCCTACAAGAGATGCTACCTGCTTGAAAGAGAGGTCCCTCCCATGTCATCATGTCCAGCACTTCTTGTAGGAACCTCATTTGAAATATCTTGACGGTTTTTGTTACTGAATGCACCCCAATCACCTCTAGCTTGAACAGGGGAAGACATTGGGGATTGTATGTGAGGATACACTGTCTGGGGGACAATATCAAGGCTGTGTTTGCTCTGAGAAAGCAAAGAAGTTGTAGGAAGCACATGACCGTGTGTTAAAACTTGACAGAGTAATGGAAGAATGTGTATATACTAAGAGTCATATCATACTGTAGTCACCAATGCTTTTCCAGCAGGAGGATCAGTAGATACAGGATTGCTGGTATTATGCGACAATTCAGTATGCCATGGAGTAATCTGGTACCGAGACTCCCTTAATCTGTCCTGCACCATCCAAGTTTGCATACAAGGCAACTTCAAAGTTCTGTAAGAAAAATATCGGTACTAAGTGCAGAAAACATGACAAGCTCACTACTGGTACGGTATGCCATTTTGTATAAATGCAAATCTTTGGTAGTTTAGTGTGGCTCACCTCGGTAACAATAAGTCGCTCCTGCAAATGCTTAAACAAAACCTACAGGGAAAGGTGAAAATGTTAGAAAATGATTAGTTCAGATACTGGATTCAATTGAATTATATTAGATATAATGTAGAAACAATTTGGTCGCAGGTAATAAAATTTTAATTGATCTCAGATTGTTTTGTATATGATTAACGCATGGCATGCTATGTTTGTTGAATACTTCATACAGGGAATAGAAAATGTGTAGCACTTAAAATCATTTTATCTTTTTACCTTATTCTCCCTTGAAATCCAATAATAAAGTAGTATGAATTCCGATGCATGCTAAATGACAGTACTCTTGCCATAGCACATACAAGAAAACAGAGCATACCTTTAAATTACTAACAATTGACTGAGCATCGAGAACTGAAGGCTGGAGGTCATCATATTCAGATAGAAGGGGGAGCAAAGAAGATATGAAAATTGATCTTTCTTGTTGGGCTGCCTGGACAGTAACATAAGTAACATTTAGGATCGTTTCCATCTTTTTTATTACTAAATACAAACAATGAACACACCATGAGATAAACTGATATTATTAATGTCAAGACAAACTTACATCAACATTAATAACAACCAACCCAAGCATGTGTATGGAAAGCACCTCTTTATCTTACACTTTCATCCTAGTTTCATGTACAAGTGTTCACTAGGGGTTGCTATGTTTGGAATGCGAGGGCTTATAAGCTGGTCCCTAACATTTCTTAACTTTTCATACCAGACAAAACCCATTGTACTAGGACCTAGGAATAGATGGGCCAACATTAATATTAACAGGCTGGGGTATTGAAAAACAATTTCCATAAGAAACGACTCAAGCACACAGCATAAATGTACAAGCCAAATCTAAATCTAGAACCTAGTACATGTTATGGTGATATCTCAATGTATAATGTTTTTATAATTGAGGCACAATCATGGCAATGAATTATCGTACCTGGTGGTCAAGATGAAATAGTAAAACACGGTTGTTCAATAGAAATCATTTGGAATTCAGTCTATCTTCAGTACTTTTTTTAGCGGAAAATACAGCAGGGTAGGGCCCACTGTAAAAAATATTTCCCAAAAACGCAAGAGAGCTGCGCTTCTTTGTATTAGACAGAAAAGAAAGGACCCCATACATCACACACATCTCATACAGGGACCAAATATGAGGTGGTTATATTAAATTACATGATCACCTTGAAAACAAAAAAAAAAGGACTCGACCACCACATTAAACTTTACCACTAAGCTCTAGACCTTGTAGATTCTTAGCTCCGGCCATGCACCAGAAGGCTATGCTCATCCTTGAATTCCCTTAGAATGGCATTAACAAATGCAGAAGCACCCTCAAAGACGCAAGCATTCTTATGCTTCAATATAATCCAAGCACCTAGGATAATTAGAGAATTGAGTCCCTTCCTGTGCTTCTTCTCAGTTCTTCTAAACTTTTATTAACAGAAAAAACACCAAAAACTCTGTACAAAAGGAAACACAGAACGGACCATGCCTGAGGTGGGCAGCAGAGCTAAACTAGGGCAGCTACCTTCGGTACTAAGGACAGAGAACACAAAGAATCCCTATGTCAAACACTTGTGTCAAGGAGCTACAAGCAATCACGTGTTCATAAATATCTTCAGCTACTGCAATAAAGATTTGGGCATTTGGCTATACAAATAAAGAATGCGTTACATTCTGACTTAAAATTTGAGCCGATTCTATGGTACAAGCTCAAGTAAGCACTGAAATTGAACATTCAGACTTTTGGCAACAGAACAATTTTTTTCATGCTACAACAGAAGTCATGCTATGATCATACACATTTAAGGATATTTTAAATAAGCGGGATGTTTTAATTAAGATGGAAAACATGCATAAGAAGCATCAAGCTTGTGCATATTTGATATTCCGACTGTGAGCTGAGTCACAAACGAAGATACAATTATACATTGTCTAAATCCATCATATAGCGCATGAAAGCTACCTGCAACGCGTATGTGAGACGGATGTTTTCCTCAATAATGTCTTGCCGGTATGACAAAGCTTTTGACGCTGCATCAATCAAATCTTGCTGCTGCTGGTCAAATGCCTGAAAAAAACTATTAAGATGAGATGATAAACACACTACAAGTAACTATTCACTTTCGAGAGAATGAACATCCCTTACCATACGCATATAAGCAATCCGTTTTTCCAACTTGTATTTATCATCGAGTATCTGCGCTTCCTGTCAGGAGTTATTTGTGGTCAACAGAAGCTCAAGAAGGAAAATACAGTAAAGTGGCCTTTACGTGCGAAAAATGTTTTACCTTCACAGAGTAATCAGCAAGATGCTTTCTTAATTGTGCAATCTCTTCTTCCCCTTCTTTGACCTTAACAGTAAGGTCCTGTGTAGAACCTATCATTGTTAGGAACATCATATCATAGGTATGCAGAATTGCAGATGGCGCTGAACAAGAACTAATTTACCTGCTTCCAGGATATGTTCGAGTTCATCTCTGAAACTGGTAATAACCTAGAATCATATTCTCCATCTTTTTTATGCCTGTAATGAACCTTGTATATCAATATATAAGGCAACTAAAATACCATCCCAAGACAGAAACGTAGACATGTGCTACTATACCTATTTGGAGAAAGGGACCGAGATGAGGGAGTAGAGAATTGTGATGGGCCACCACTATCAACAGCAGTCTGTTCTCCTAATGATCTTTTAAATGCTCCATTTGCCTGGGGACTGTCAATGTATTTTTGTTTCAAGCTTTCCTGAGTCAGAGGCTCCCTACTTTCAAAACTTCCATTCTGACGATGGATCAAGCTACTTTGAGGATTTACTGAAGAGTTGGAGCCATCCATTTTATTAGAAACAGAATTTCGCTCTTGATCTAATCCACTCAATGGACTTTGGGATGTAGCATCTTCCCTCTGAAAAAAAAAAAGGAAGCACAATCCAAAATAACAACTTGATGCCCACAAATATGCCATAGAAGTACAATTCTAGATGCTATATGTCAAGCTAGAGTTGTGGTTTTTCATAATGATGCAATGAGACAAGCTGCCAAAGCTGATTACAGCACACGCTACAGAGACAATGTTTTCAAAAAAGACATATCTATTGGTATGTTTGAAACAGAAACATAAACATATCGAAAGCACTAGTAGTCTAGTCAATGCAAGTAACGCATCTAAAAAAATTGTGGTAAAAAATGCTCGACTGTGTTGCTCGGTTGCTCCTTTCCACCAACTTTTTTTAAGAGAAAAAGTCTCCCCAGCTTCATTTCAAGGAAATAAAGCACAAACGTGCAGGCTTACAACGTATTCTAGGCGCATCCACCAAAAGTATCTAGGTCCTCTACACCAATTAAATAAAGCGCAAACGTGCATGTTCTTAACTTCTTATAACGTATTCTAGGCGCATCCACCAAAAGTATCTCGGTCCTTTACACCAATTTCGTGGAATAGAGCCCCAGTACTATTGCCTCCATGGTGTTGCAAGCTGACCAAGAAGACTGTTTCGGTAAAAGACAACATGGTAACACCAGTCACCTCGAACGGAACTTAACAGATTTCATCCTAAGCTTTGCCACTAACAATTTTCTGTGGGCATAAATCCAAAACAAAAACGTAGGTAGCAGGGAAGGTACATGACATCCTTGAACTAGGATGGAAATGGTAGAACGAGCTCATGGTGTGAAGAATATTTCCTCTGGTAATACTAAAAGGATTTAAATTCTGCATGGAATAGAAACAGACTTACCATCCTCTGTAACTGTTGTGTTTTCCTCATCAGCTCTTCCTTGAGCCGGTTATTCTCTTCCATCTGAAATGGAATAAAACCAAACGAAAAAAAATCAAAATAAGCTGGTATCTATTTATTTATTAATTACATTTTGGTAACAAACGAACCGAAACTGGTGTGGGTTAGAGGTGAAGCGATGGAATTCGACGAGACGCAAGGAAGGGAAGAGCGGGGGATGAAGCAGTTACCTGGCTGCGCATGGTGGCCTCGGCGCCCTCGACGGCGCGCATGACGCTGCGGAGGTAATCGGCGCTAGGCACACCTGCGGCGGCGGCGGCGGCGCTCTGGTCCGCCGTGTCGGAGAGGGATGCCGCGGCGAGGCCGTCTGCGAGGCGGTCCATGGGCAGGCGCGAGCGCGAGCGCGACGTGAGAGCTCCCCGCAGCGTAGCGTAGGGTTCGGGGGTGCGGCGGGTCCGAGACTCTCCTCTCTAGTCGGTACTCCACACTGCTTTTGCCGGTGGAATTGCGCGGAGGCCCAGCGGTGGTGGACTGGACGCGACCGGCGCGGGGGGTGAGCGGTGCTGCCGCGTGAGCGTGA
>Ga0182004_10005709_pt1 | contig 10126 bp, 9 predicted proteins | sample Sormic07211540_1_FD_120479 | JGI IMG/M metagenome (GOLD analysis project Ga0182004, IMG submission 120479) | Endophyte microbial communities from Sorghum bicolor roots, Mead, Nebraska, USA - 072115-40_1 MetaG | ecosystem: Host-associated > Plants > Roots > Unclassified | place: USA: Nebraska...
TCCCATCCCATCCCATCCCATCCTCTCGTGATTCTTCGGTAGACGTTACGGTGTAAGCCGCCGCCGCCGCGAGGCTCGTGGGGGATTTTTAGGATCCCCGCGTGCGATGCGATAGCGAGGTTTTCTAGACTTCGATGGCTTCTGTTCGGGGCACATGTATGCTTGTTGCTCCCTGATTCAGATGGTTAAGCTCGTGCTGTTTTCCGTATTTGAGACTGGCTTTAATGATTCTGATTGGTAGGCTGGTTTGGTTTATCCATTTCTCACTTTTCGTGTCGAGCCGGTTGATTCCGTCGCGTTAGGTGTAGTATATCTTACTGTTGTTTAATCTGTCTGTCTATTTCCAGTATAAAAGAGAGGCATTTTAGTCTGACTTTGGTACCACTAGGCCTCTGTGCGGAAATATTCAGTCTCTCGCTGCTGAGTTCACTGAGTGATAGTTGCTTGGTAGTTTACTGCAACCATCTATCGGGTCACAAATAGTCATAACTTTGTGCCTTTTTCTCTTTTGTATATGCAATACAAGAATAGAGTACATCTTAAGCTTATATGGGCTCTTGAATACTGGTGCTAATCAATCACTGGCCGATCCTGGTTTGCTACAGAGCAGAGGTTGCTTTGGATGCTGTGCTAAGCCAACTCCAATAACAGCAGTAGACGAGCCTTCCAAACGGTTGAGGATCCAGGGGCGCTCGGTGAGGAAGGCTAGCCTGTCGGAGGACTTTTGGAGCACAAGTGCTCGTGAGATGGAGAACAGCGGGATCCAATCGCAGAGGAGCATATCTTCGATCAGCACGGTGGCTCAGTCCAGCGATCAGCATGCAGCAGGAAGTAGCAGCAACCCGAATGAGTTTGTGAATCAAGGTGAATCCATTCGTATCGTTTCCGCTTTGCCTTGTCGATCCATCCTGTTTACTGTCAAATAGTTCAAGTCTCTGACTGATTGTTGGAGCTCCATCATCCATGTGAATGGAAACCAAGTTTGAATGTCCAATGTTTGTGCTCTTGAATATATAGTGGTTGAGGTTCTAAATTCTCAGTAAAAGCTACAAACTATGATTCAAAAAGGTCTTTGCTTTATGTACTAATCCTTATCAATCTTAAAGTTGACATTGGATGATTCTGCATATGAATTTGTGGAAAGCCAATGACTTAAACCAGCAAAAGCCTCTATCTTGTTGAAGTACACTTCTCTGTTCTAGATGGCTTAATGTTCAAATCCTGATCAGTTTCAAATTTGGCAAGAGATGATTCTCAGATTCTGCAAACGCAAACATCTATGGTGTCAGCATTATGCATTTATAATATTCTTTATAGACAGATTACTGACAGTAAATTTACAACTATAGTGATCTGGCAAGATTCCTTAAAAAATATTGATGACTAAACAACTTTGTGGCATTTTCTTTTCCAAAAAAGAAGAGGGAACCCTACTTTGTAGCATGCCCAGTCATTACTGAAGAAGTGAATGTTTTCCATTTATATTTGTTCTTTGCTCATCTTTTTTGAATTTTCATACTGCCTATTTTCCAGGTCTTATGCTCTGGAACCAGACCAGACAACAGTGGGTTGGAAGCAAAAAACGCCACTCTAGATCTCAACAGCCTCGAGAACCAAAATTAAGGTGAATATTTTGTGATTTTCTTCTATCACACCTTAACGAGTGGGTTCCCTTGAGTTTCCTATTGTGAACCAAAATAACATTATGTTATTTGATGTTTCTTAGCTTGTAAGAAAAATTGTCACGTGTTTGCTTCAGTGAAGTAGGTGCATCAGTGTTCCAAAAACAGATTAGGTTTCCTCCATAATCTGCATTTTTTTCTTTTAATGGTGTGCAGTTGGAACACAACGTATGAGACTCTGATAGGAAGCAATAAGCCATTCGCCCAGTCGATACCTCTTGGTGTAAGATCCCATGCTTTATTACTTGTCTTGTTTGCCTCAAAACTTTCTTAAGCTGAACTTATACTCGCAGGAAATGGTAGATTTGCTTGTGGACGCTTGGGATCAAGAAGGCCTTTATGATTAGGCCTGTGGAGTCCATTGTTTGACTCAGATTAGCGTTACATTTCCTGAGCCCAATGGTGTACCCTGAATATCATATCATGAAACATGGGATCGTCCTTATGTTAAGCAATTGTAATATATTGTTCCCGTCAAAGCTTATGAGAACATGAGATGACATTGTACCTGGTGTTTTTATATGAAAACTTGATTTGGGTGATCTAGGGCTCTAGGCAACTGGATTGAAAAAAAAAGGCATGCCTTGGTGCAAATGCAATCTGCAATGAGAAGTGAAATTAATGAGAAACAAAAGAAATGTTAAGTTATTGCCCACTTTGTGAAGCAAATGCCGGTTACGGCCATGCTGATTGATGAAAGCAAGTTGACGTGCCTTCTTTTTATTTTCGGGGAAAATTATTTTTTTTAGAAAAAGTTAGGCCTTGTTTAGTTCACCCAAAAACTAAAAACTTTTTAAAATTCTCCGTCACATCGAATCTTACGGCATATGTATAGAGCATTAAATATAGATAAAAATAAAAACTAATTGCATAGTTTGTCTATAAATCGCGATACGAATATTTTAAGCCATGATTGGATAATTGTCAAATAAAAAAGAAAATGCTACAATGTTAAAATTCAAAAACTTTTTTGATCTAAATAAGGCCTTAGTTCAGTACAAAGGGTCAAAAAGGAACTCCCCTGATCACATGCACGTAGCAGCATTGCCAGCATAGCTACAATTACTAAAATGTGAGACGCCAACTGTTCAGACAGACTCTGGCGCACAAACGGAACAAAACAGCATATAAATTTTAAAGGTGATCCATTTTTGGTACAACTCAGGATCTTATGGCACTGATAACTCAGATGGAAAAGATATAACCATGATCCCATGGTTTAGAATTTAGATGCACATTTATACATGAGTTGTGCTCAAGTGGCTGTTAACATTTCGCTCGCTCAGATGTGGGGGTGATGCTACTAGCTGAATCCACAGCATATACAGAACTGAAATAATCATCATTAAGGAAACATAACCGTTGTAGCAATTAAGGAGAGCACGGAAATACGGCTGCTGAGGCACTGATTTTGTCCCAAAAAATCACATCACATCAAAGAGTATGAGTTTAGATGGTTGCAGCAGTCAATAAATTTGGAGTTCAAGCACTCAAGGTATGTATACCAAACAAATATAACTACGCAAGACTCGTGACCTTCAAACAAAATGGTAGGACAAGAATATCTAATCATGGTTGTTGCCCTGATCCTGACTGTGCAAACTGCTGCTCACGGACCTGGGAAGTCAAGCTTGTGACAAGGATCAAACCATTGGCCTCCATCAGTCAACGACTTAGGTCCCTGCAAGTAGAGATGTGACTGGTCCTTCAAATTATCATTCAAGAAACTTGGTTCAAGTGGTGTAGTATCATTCAAGAAACTTGCTTCTGGTGGTGCAGTATAGAAACTTGCTCCCAGTGGTGTATCAGGGATCCCAGGATCAGAAAAACTAACACCTGGATAACACTGGCCAAGATTGAAAACAGCATCTGAACCTATAAATAAATAAACAACAAAAGTAAGCCTTACATAACAAATTCACGATATTGTCATGATAGAATGCATTTAAGCACACTTATACCTGAAGACAAGTTTGAAGCTTGAATTTTAGTAATTGGACAGCCCTCGTGTTCAGAGTTACCGAAGACTGAAGAAGAATGCATCATAGGGTATACCATAGGAATCGGTATTTCAAAAGATCTTCCAGACTTTGTGGGGTCATCAAGTATACCACTGTTGTGAACGCTTGCACCCAGCAGACCAGTGGTTTGTGACGAGATGGATTCTGGAGATTGAATGATTTGTTGTTCCACAGAAGCTGAAGGACATTGAAGCAACCAGTCATTACTTAGGGGGGTATAGCTGGAACTTTGGAATGAAGAGAGCTCTGGTGGATAGCCACTGGCAATGGCACTACCAAGAGGCATTGACTGACTCTTTGTCAATATATAGTCCAAATCAATGGAACAAAAGGTTTTCTCAGTCTCATCTGGCTTTTGCAGACTACCAGTAGATGCATAGCGTTTCAAAGGTTTTGTTGGAACCACTGGATCCTTATCATAGTCAAGGTGCTGGAATGTCATTACCTCATCTATAAGATCATGCATGTCAACAACCTTTTCTTTTGCATACTCATTTAACTTTTTCTTGCCAGGTGACTCTCCAGGAGTTTCACAGTTCATGTCTTGATGCGGATGCATAACCTGAGAAAGCATATATTCTGGATACATAGGCAAACCATGTCTCTGATTCCTCTTCAATCTGGTATTCCAATAGTTTTTAATTTCATTATCTGTGCGACCAGGCAACTGAAATAAACACAAAACATTAGTGTCTAACAAGGCCCAATTGAATTAGTAAAAATGATGATTTTTCAAATTTAAGGAACAATTACTGTGAGAGAAGATTAAAAAAAAGATTTTAACAAGAAATGCCTTCAAAAAAAACAATAGAAACAACACAAATGAAATCAGAACAGTCAAAAGTAGCATCAAAATTCAACATCTACTACCCATAACTAGCCATGGATAGTTATATAAAGTGACTATTGCCCACGTTTAACTACAATCAGCTTCTACTACCATACAATCATACATGCAACATCAACAGTTCCCCTTCCATATACTCATCAACTAATGCATACTAGGGCAACTTCAGTGCTGGAACAAGTCGTCAATTCCACATGAGACAAACAGATGTTTTGTTCAATAGCCCCAGTGCATCATCCGATCAGTGGGAACCACATACATACACAATAAAATAAAATCTCTCTTCCTCACATGGCTCTGTCTGCACCTTGACGCTCTCATGTAATCCCATTTTTCCTCTACCCGCTTGTCCAGTCACAAACCCAATCAATTGACGTGCTTTGGAGAGCCGGTTGACTCCCATGCGGCACTCAAGCAGCCCATGCTTGCGCTCCTGCCAGGCAGCGTGATGCTTGCCACGGCATCGGAGGGCACAGGCCACAGGCAGTAGTGACTAGTGATGGCCCCTCCCATGTGGTTGGCAAAGGCAATTGCAGCTCTGACATCAGCTCTGAGTGGGTCTAGGACTCGAGGCTGGAGAATAAACTGAGGGAACAGCAGCAGAGGAGAAGCAGCATTGTGCAGGTTTTGCTACTTCTTGTTCTTAACAATTTTTTGACCAATTTCTTACCCTCATCTAGATCTTATTTTGTTCATGGGGCAGTGGGTAGAACAGGCACCAAGATTTTCGTGGTCATGCATATCCCCAACCTGTGGACACCTCTGAACACAGTGACATCCTTCTCCAAAGCCAGGCATGGTGACCTCAAGTCTATCCCCTCAGTGCACTAAACCATAGGGAAGGAGCAGTGAGTGCTCATGGTGATTTTTTTTAATTTCTAGCATCGAACAGTGTTGGGAGGTCAATTTCTGCCTGACAACTGTAGTTAACTCATCCAATGTGCAAAGTTCTGTTGTGCAGCCCATGGTTCAATTTTCAACAACACGGGACCTGATAGAGGATCAATTTGTTAACATACACCCTTAGAAGGGCAAGTAAACCAATAGGTGATATTTGACCACGCATATCAAGTTTGTAAGGCAACAGCTACCAAGGTCCGAGGCATGTGCCATGATCAAAATACACAGGAAAGATGAACATGAGCATCAAGTGTGGCATCCTGAAAAGCAATGGCACTGGCATTTTAAAGCTTACGTAAGGTAATATCTGGTAAGAGATCAAAACAACCTGAAAAGTACATGACCACCATCGAAGAGTTAAAAGATATGATAACTACACATGCTCTAAGTAACCTATTAAAGGATAGTGCAGGGGGGAAAAACTTATACTCCCTCCATTCCGTTTTATCTGGCGCCAACACAAGTATTCCAGATACCAAGAACTACTTAATCCAGCTTCCCTTTCCATGCCGGTGGTGCCATGAGCCCATGACCTTTGTTTGTTGAAGTCGTCATCAATTTTTTGCATGCATACAACGAAGGGAGGTGGAATGGTCAAACGGGATAGCAAATCGATTTTGCATGCATGCAGTGCGAGGAGCGCCTTGCCTATAATAAGCCTATAAGGTAGGTGCTACATGCTATTTAATTGCAACGCACTAAAATGGCCATTCTCAAAAACCAATGCACGCCAGATATATCGGAATGGAGGGAATAGCAAACTATGAATTGTCTATGCAGAAATGCAAAGGTGAGGATAATGACTACATAGCAGATGTTGCTAAAATGTGAAGGAAAATAAATAGAAATTGATGAAGCCATCTAGGAGCAGCAGAAAAGCAACAGGCCCAATATGATAGCCTCTTATTCCATAGGCTAGACCACTAGAGATGGAACCCAACATTAGCTACCAGAAAAAGAAGTTCTCAATGCACTGTACCAATCCTGTCCACCTGTAAAATGCAGCCTCAAAAGTTGAAACTGCTTCTACATATATTGCTCAGTAGTCTCTGGAGTCTGGATTAAAATTTCATATATTTAAAATTGTGCCAGTTTGACTATATCGATGACAACATTTTATCACATTGCTTACAGGCTTAGCTTCCATAATATTTTGGTGCTCTATAGTACACAATGGAATTACTTATATTGCTTCAGTTGGGTGGGTAGGGGCTCCAAATGCAGCTAATGTAATAAGGCAACAGAGAAATTGTTTCTTTGGTAAAATAGTGAATAAGATGGCCATTATCTATTTTCATTTCGTTTAATAAAAGGATTTCATTCTCACAAGTCACAGCCACAATAACGAAAAAAAAATGCTTGTGCTTGTGCCAGTTGCAATACAGCAATATAGAGAATTACTAGTACTTAAGTTCATTGTCTCTTTAAAAAATAATTAAGTTCACCAATCCAATAATTATTACTTCCCTTCGAGGCTATGATCAAGGCCTTAATGTTGTTACCTTTCTATAATTGATTGATAAATCTGTAATACAAACATAATAAGTGATCTTTTGAGCACAACCCTTGAAACAAACGGAACAAACAATTTGCCTTGAGCATGCAAAAGGAGAGAAGCATAAATGCCATATACAAGCATGTATGTTGACTGATGAATATGTTAGCATATGGCAAATACATGCAATATTTGGGGAACTCAACATAATTCTATGAGATGGATTCACAAAGCAGATCAATTCCAGGATGCAGGGAGCACGTTCCCACTCCACCAAGGCATGTCATTCCCGACCTTTCTATAAAACTAATCTAAATGTTACCACGAGACAACACAACCAACGCAGGAAGGAAGCAGGAAAACTGCGGGAGAACGGCGAGCGCAGCACTCACATGGGAGGCCATCTTGGCCCACTTGTTGCCCCACATGATGTGAAACCTGATGATCTTGTCGACCTCCTCAGCGTCGAAGGGCCCCTTCTTGAGATCGGGCCTGAGGTGGTTTGCCCAGCGGAGGCGGCAGCTCTTGCCGCAGCGGTTGAGCCCGGCGTTCCGCTGCACCTTGTTCCAGTTCCCCTCGCCGTGCGCCTCCACGTAGGTCTTGAGACGCTTGTCCTCGTCGGGCGTCCATGGACCCTTCCTCAGCTCGGGCACGCCGTCGCCGCCGCTGGGGATCTCGTAGTCCCCGTCGCTGTCGGTCTCGTCGTCTTCGTCGTCGTCGGGCGAGACGTACCCCGTCTCGGCCTCATCGTCCAGCCCTCCAACCAGCGCAGGGTTCTCGTCCGCCTTCGCCACCTCCTCCACCTTCACCACCGTCATTTTCAACTTCAAAGGCAACTGGGTTGTCCTCCAAAAGCAGCTGCAGCTCCTTTAATCTACTGCAATCAATTAAGCGAACTCCATCAGTAAATTAAGCGAACCGATCTGCAGCAATTGCACACACGACCCGATCTGCAGCAATTGGACACACAGCCCGATCTGGAGCAATTGCACACTCGACCGATCCGATCTAATCTAATCAAGTAAAAACTAGTACTACTAATCTGAGCAGGGGAGTGAGAGTCTCGATCTAATCCACTCAAATAAAATTAGTACTAATCTGAACAGGGAGGTGACAGCCTTGGTACGGGGTAGAACAAGTACCATGTATAGATGGCTGTCGTCGTCGGAGCAGATCAACTCCGGTGAGCGGCAGTGGAGGCGGAGGCGGAGAGGGTGAGAAGCGAGCGACAGAATGGCTTGGCGGCCGCGAGGTGGACTGCTCCTGTCTATAGTACGCTACTGAGTCCCTCCCACGCAGTCCAACTCGGCCCGCGCGCTGTGCACCGATGGGCCGTCTTGTGTTTGGAGACCCGGAATCGCTCGTCAAGGTGCGGCAATTCTGCCGAGTGAGCTTTGATTAATGGTTATTAATTGGGCTAGCTTTGCTTGGCCCTTTTAACCTCGCCAATCTTTTCCTAACGTTCGGACTTTTGGACCCGAGGATGGTTCTTGCAATTAAAAATTATTTTAATAATCATAATTTAGACATATATTAACTAAGAGTGTGTTTAGTTCCCCGTGCAAAATGCTAACTACTTTGGAATAATGAAATGCAAAATGCCAAAAATTTTAGGGTTATGTTTAGTTCCATCCAAAATGCAAAATTTATTGCTCTTGTTATGGCCTTTTTTGAAGCTCTTTTGACCTTTTTTTTTTGGCCTCTTGAGGCTAAAATCCAAAATAGAGAATAGCCACCCTTTTTGTCAAAAATTGTGCATGGTGTTTAGTTTCATTATGCAAAATGATGGACCAAAACCCAAAATATTTTAGATGAAAGGGGAACTAAACATACCCTAAGCTAATATGGTTGTATATAGATTATATTTGTATATTATTGTTGGCTATATGAGAGAGATACATCATGTGTTCCATTTCTAGTATAGTGGAGTGAGTTGAAGAGCGTGTTATAAGTCACAAAGTAGAAATATAGAATGGTGATATATAGAATCAATTTCCATCTCTTACCCTATGATTTTGAGATAGGTTTATATAAAAACTTTGGAAAGCGGTGCAATGCCAAATTCAAAGCCAAACAGCCTAATTTATTAAAATAGATTTCATTCCATCCAAATTAAATGAAAGGATCCATACGGTCTATTATATTTTTTCTAAAAGCATCTGTAAGATTTTCCAATAAAACCTCCTAATTTAGAATTTTTGACTTAAGAGTTCTCAATCCCACCTTCCAATCTTTTGACATTTGGGAAAAACATCAAAAGAGCACATATATCCAAGCGTCTTTAACGCGTGTATTAGTGTGCCAATTTAAGGTGGAAGAGTGTGAAAAAGAAAAAAGAGTAGAAAAAAGTTCCTGATGCAAATATACAAGAGAGAAAGAATATATAAATAGAAACCATTAGAGATGGTCTTATTTATTTCTGCCAATATTTTTTGGGGAGAAAACTCCATGGTTTTGAGAAGAAATTCTTGGGAACTCTTGGAGATACTCTAATTTATAATAATAGAGAGTTTGGTAAAAAGACTCGTTAATAATCTATTTAATTCAATCAATAAATATATATATTTCTTTGTTTTGGATTTTTCACTAATCAAAGATAATTGAGGATGTCTCTCCAGAGTACACATAAGATATAGAAAACTATTGAAGTATACAATATAGGAAGTGACTTTTACTCGAATAACTCTCTAAATTATAATTTAGAAAGACTATAAGAGATGCTTTTATAACTAGTTTGATCAAACAGTTATCTTAAAAATAGCTCTTCACTCGAAGTTTAAAGGAGGCGGACCCGTTTGTGTAACAAAGAGTCAGCGAAAAAAAAGTCCCTTCTAATTTCTCCTCACAAAGATAATACAAATTGTTATACAACCATAGAACACCGTCCTTACCTATCATTTTCCAATCCCACATAAATAGTGTGATCCGTGCATGTCTATACATGACACTGCTGCATGTTCGGGCATTAGCACCGGTCGGGAAGGGCCTGTTGCCCCGGTTCCCGAGCCGGTGCTGCCCTTCCGGGACTAAAGGCCCACCTTTTAGTTCCGGTTCGGGCAACCGGGGCTAAAGCCCCCCCTTTAACACCGGTTGGTAACACCAACCGGTGTTAAAGGGTCCTGCCAGGGCTGCCACGTTGCAGGACCCTTTAACACCGGTTGGTATTACCAACCGGTGTTAA
>Ga0182004_10005710_pt1 | contig 10125 bp, 4 predicted proteins | sample Sormic07211540_1_FD_120479 | JGI IMG/M metagenome (GOLD analysis project Ga0182004, IMG submission 120479) | Endophyte microbial communities from Sorghum bicolor roots, Mead, Nebraska, USA - 072115-40_1 MetaG | ecosystem: Host-associated > Plants > Roots > Unclassified | place: USA: Nebraska...
GTCGGAATTGACGAGACAAATCTTTTGAGCCTAGTTAGTCCATGATTGGACAATATTTGTCAAATACAAACGAAAGAGCTACAGTGTCCATTTTGCAAAATATTTTGGAACTAAACAAGGCCCCGGTCCTTGTGTCCACACACACGCCAGTGTCGTCTCCCCCGCGCGCACGCGAAACACGCAGCCTCGTCTCGTCTGTCATCCTCTCGTATAGAGTACATCAGTCATCGGACTTTTGTCTATGAATATGATGATCAGGAACAGACAAAGCATCAGGGTGCAGCGAGAATTCCTTCCTCTGAAAATAATGGATCCGAGATCCAGCGTGCCAATCAATCCGATTCCATCCTGTCACGGTGCCATCTATGATCTATCTAATCTAATGACCCCCGAAACGTGTGCCATCGGCAGCGTATGATCTCGTCTCGTGGTGGGGCGCACGACGGCACGACAAGGACGACCGCCTGCCCTGTGTCCGGTGGCGTGGCGGACGACGGGGGCCGCTGGAGACTTCCGCGGTCCTTCCCCCACCTCGCGACGCATGGATTCGGAGGGCCCTGGTGGTGGGAGTTGCGAAAGCAGGAGCACTACCACCGGGCTAGAGATAACCGCATCTATTTTTGCCCAGAAACGAGAATTCCCTGGGCCCTGAAAAGGCATGTATGTGTACCGTATGCCGTTCTCGATTCTTCGCTGCCCCACTCGTTTTCGCCTGCTGCCAATTTGTCGCTGCTGTGAATGGAACCTCGTTGAGGTCGACGTACGCGCACAAACGGCCGAGGGAGGACCAGCGGTGAAAAGTGAAAGGAGCCTGAGGTCATATTTAATCCACTTACCTAAAGTTTAATTAGCTAAAATTTCTTCTAATTAAGCATTAACTAGCTGAAACTTTAGTTGGATCCACTCAAAATTTAGCTAGCTAAAAATTTTCGCAGCTAAACTTTAGTTGAGGTATTTAAATCCCGTCGTTAATAGGCTTAACTAAACTTTAGCTGGATTTAGTTGAGCTAATCTTAATTAAAATTTTAGCTTGTCTTTTAGCTTGGAACGTTCAGATACCCAACAGTTGAATTTAGCCAGCTAGAATTTAGTTGTTGCATCCAAAGTCCAAACATGCCCGAAGCTAAAATTTAGCTTGGCTCGTTGGCTTGGTGCCGTGATCTACCGTTTCTTCCTCTGCTTCAGTGATGGCAAAATGTTCAGAATCATAAACGCAGACGCGGAGCTAGGATCAGGATACTGCCAAAGCCTTGCTAACGTCATATATTATAAGTAAATGTCCTAACCTTCCTTGGAATTACGTCAACGAGCTATACCAGATCAAATACGGGCGTAGGTAGAGTTTGCCTGACAACCTGTAAACCACGAAAATGACAGAATTAAAAGGCTCGCGATAAAATATCCGAGGCCACCCTCTACCTGAGATCCTCGGAAAATGACAGTGATATGCTTTCCCCACTAACCAAAAGCTCCTTCACCTCCAATATTACCTCCATGGCTAACCAAATCTCCAATCACCAAGCACCACCGGTTCCGCGTTCCTGTGGGTAGGCTGCTTACTAGTAGCTGCTGTAGTGCTGTGCCTGTCCTGCCAGTTCGCAGATTCACTTTCAGCCCGCCGCCAAACAAGAAGCTCCAGGTTTCTGAGCAACTCCTGTGCTAATCATCCGCCATGACTCCCATGGGGCCTTGATGCCACCTGCCACCCTCGACGACGTCTCTGTTCCAGGGAGACATCCATGACTCCCATGGGGTCTTGCCGCGGTTCATCTCCCACCACGTCCATGGCTGGCCCCGTTCTTGACATGCTCCTGCGGGTCGCCGTCGTGCTGTCTGCTCTGTTGCCCGCGGCGCGCGCCGCGTTCACCCCGGCGGACAACTACCTCGTGCTCTGCGGCACGGCGGCCAACGCCACCGTCGACGGCAGGACGTTCCTCGGGGACGCCAGCCTACCCGCCTCGGTGCTGTCGGCGTCCCGGGGCTCCGAGGCCAACGCGTCGGCGGCGGGATCGGCCACCGGCTCCGACGACGCGGCGCTGTACCAGTACGCGCGCGTGTTCGCCGCGCCGTCCTCGTACACGTTCGCGATCACGAAGCCAGGGCGACACTTCGTGCGCCTCCACTTCTTCCCCTTCCGGTACCAGTCCGGTGACCTCGCCGCGGACGCCAGGTTCAGCGTGTCCGTGCAGGGCCTGGTGCTCATCGACGGGTACTCGCCCGTCAACGGCACGGCCGTGGTCCGGGAGTTCTCCGTCAACGTCGCTGGCGGCACGCTGGCGATCGCGTTCACGCCGACGCCGACGCCGGCGGGAAAGGTGGCGTTCGTGAACGCCATCGAGGTCGTGTCGCACCCCGACGACCTCTTCGGCGACGCGGCGCAGACGGTGAACCCCATGGGCCGCTACACGGGGCTGTCCACGCTGGCGCTGGAGACGGTTCACAGGGTCAACATGGGCTCTCCCAAGATCACGCCCAGAAACGACACGCTGGGGAGGACGTGGCTCCCCGACGAGAGCTTCCTGGTCGACAGTTCCGTTACGGTGCACAAAGATGTGGCGCCCTCGACGCTCCGGTGGACGCGAGGCTTCGCGACCTCCGAGACGGCGCCAGGCATGGTCTATGCTACAGCGACGGAGATCAACACGACTCTCATGTCCGCCAGCACCATAAGCGTGCAGTTTAACATGACGTGGAAATTACAAGCCACGCCGGGGTCGGCGTACCTGCTCCGGCTACACTTCTGCGACATAGTCAGCAAGGCGGCGAACGTATTGGTCTTCAACGTCTACGTCGGCGGATGGACTGTGCTGCCGGACTACGAGATCTCCAGAGACACTTTCAGCGTTCAGGCCGTGCCGTTGTTCAAGGACTTTGTGCTCAGCGCCAAGGACGCCAGGGGCAACATCACCGTGAGCATCGGGACGTCCACGCTGGGCAACGCGGACCCGGACGGCATCCTCAACGGCCTCGAGATCATGAGAATGGTCGGGAGCACCGGCGGCGAAGGCGCCGCCTCGTCGGAGGGCGGTTCAAAGAAAATCACCATCGCAATCGCCGCCGGTTCGGCCGTCGCGGGGGTCACAGTGGTGATGGCTCTCGCGCTCACTGTCCTCATGGTGCGACGAAGGAAGAAGCCGGAGAAGAAGCCGTCGAGCACATGGGCCGCGTTCTCGGCGAGCGCGCTGGGCTCCCGGGCGCACTCGCGGAGCTTCGGCAACAGCAACAGCAGTGGCGCCAGGAACAACACGATCACGCTCGGGCAGAGCGCCGGTGCTGGGTACCGGATCCCCTTCGCGGCGCTGCAGGAGGCGACGTGCGGGTTCGACGAGGCCATGGTGATCGGCGTGGGCGGGTTCGGAAAGGTGTACAAGGGCACGATGCGGGACGAGACGCTGGTGGCCGTGAAGCGCGGCAACAGGCAGTCAAAGCAGGGGCTGAACGAGTTCCGCACGGAGATCGAGCTGCTCTCCCGGCTGCGGCACCGCCACCTGGTGTCGCTCATCGGCTACTGCGACGAGCGCGGCGAGATGATCCTGGTGTACGAGTACATGGCCAGGGGCACGCTCCGGAGCCACCTCTACGACTCCGAGCTGCCTCCGCTGTCGTGGAAGCAGAGGCTCGACGTCTGCATCGGCGCCGCCAGGGGCCTGCACTACCTCCACACCGGCTCGGCCAAGGCGATCATCCACCGGGACGTCAAGTCCGCCAACATCCTCCTCGACGACAGCTTCATGGCCAAGGTCGCCGACTTTGGGCTGTCCAAGACCGGGCCGGAGCTGGACAAGACGCACGTCAGCACCGCCGTCAAGGGCAGCTTCGGGTACCTCGACCCGGAGTACTTCCGGCGGCAGATGCTGACGGACAAGTCCGACGTCTACTCCTTCGGCGTCGTCTTGCTCGAGGTGCTCTGCGCGCGCCCCGTCATCGACCCGACTCTGCCCCGGGAGATGGTCAACCTGGCGGAGTGGGCCACGCAGCGGCTCAAGAACGGCGAGCTCGACAGCATCGTCGACCAGCGGATCGCCGGGTCGATACGGCCGGAGTCGCTCAAGAAGTTCGTTGACACCGCGGAGAAGTGCCTCGCGGAGTACGGCGTGGAGCGGCCCGCCATGGGGGACGTGCTCTGGTGCCTCGAGTTCGCGCTGCAGCTGCAGGAGGCGTCGCTGGACAGCTCCGGCACAAAGGCGTCGCCGGACAGCTCCGGCACAGACAACACGCAGCTAGTTCTCAGGAATGCGTCCAGATTACATCGCAACCAGTCGAACGCCAGCGACGGGGCAGAGGCCAACTTGGGGGACCTCGATGGTATGTCCATGAGGAGAGTTTTTTCAAAGATGATCAAGAGCGAGGAGGGTAGGTGAAGCTAAAATTATCTTGCATCTTCGCATCATCCCATGTACAGGACGGCAAAACGGCAAAGACAATAGCCCATTTCGGTTCCATATTTGTCAATTTCAACAAGTATAGAAGAAACAATGTACATTCACACATGTAGAAACAATGTACGCACAATGCTGCGCGTCATCATCTGCACAAGAGGAATAATCTCTCATATGAAAACATAACTGAACATACGACTGCAACAAGCGTATTATTACTGAGCAACATGTCAGAAGATTCGCAACATAACAGTAGCATATATAGTGCACCATTAGAGCGAAAAAACGTCAGGTAACCATTGCTGTATCTCCAGCATGTTCACAGTACCAGCATTTGTTACAACGAAAAAAAAATGCAGTGTGTTCAACGCGATCTGATTATGAGTTCTATAGAATATCCTAGCTTGTCCTGCACGGTCATATTCCCAATCTAAAACACTCAGAAAGGATCGAGAGCCCTTAGCAACTCAAAAACAATAGGGTGTCATCCAATATCAATTCCCCGTGGTGCTACAGATTCTAATACTGATGATCACTAGCATCTACTCTGCCTTCCTCTTCCCTGATTGTTTCCGGGCACGCGCTGTCAGGCACCGCCCCACAAATTTGAGAACCTCATCGATCAGCACCACTGGGAAGGCCACTGCTATCACCAAGAGCCATTCGTTCAAACTGAGGGGCACAATCCCAAACACTTGAGCGAGGAAAGGCACATAGAGGATCAAGAAATGCAGCCCAAAAGAAACAGACATGGCCAGAAGAAGCCACGGATTAACCCATGGCGGCATGCTCAGAAGGCTGCCATCCTCTGACAGGGCATTCAGTGAGTTGAACATCTCAATGGACACCAAGACAGACAAAGAGAGTGTCGTTGCTTTAATCTTGCCACCCTGGAAGTAATCGCATGGATTTGCATCAAATTTGAATGTCCTCGCTCCTGCAGTGAATGGCGACACCTTGAAGCCCTCCCATGAGGAGCACTGGCCCCAGTTTGAGAGCTGGGAGTACGACACAAGTGTATGACCATCACTAGCCAGGTCAATTCCCAGGAAACTGCCATGCGTGTACCAGATGATGAAGATTCCCACTGTTGCAACCCCAACATAAAGGCCAATAACCTACACATGCATGGACATGGATCTCTGGTTAGTAAAAACAAAGTAGCACAGCAGGTTTCATGTGGTTGCGTCATCCATGCTTCACTTCTTATCAGATATATACCTTTTCACTTTAGTTGTAGATCAGTAAGATCAGATTTGACAGGAAAATACATCTACTCCAGACATAATTTGACATATGCTGCATTTTATGTTTGTTGTTACTAGGCACTTTCAGGCAACAAAGACAGATATATCATATCTAAGTGGTGGATGTTTAAACACCAATGTTGTTCACATCATTAATTTATCAGAAGACAAGCTCAACCCTGGGTTAGCACATCCAAGAATACTTTGGTAAATTGGTGGCTCATTCTACTGGGCTCAAGATCTCCATGAGACTTAGTTACACTATGATAACCCTTACAGGTTTAGACTACAAACTATTCACCATGAAATAATTTAGTAGATATAACTTGTTCAAAAGCATGTACGTTTTAATTGCTTCACAGCTTCATTGGATGAGGAAAACAAGACCCCACCATATTAATCTCAAATCCATCAACTAATCAAATGACCAACTGGAAAACATACCATATAGCGAAACAGGATCCAAGGAGTGATCAAAGAGTCATCACTTCTTCGAGGAGGTTTCTTCATGATGTCTTTATCAGGTGGGTTGAACCCCAAAGCTGTCGCTGGAGGGCCATCTGTAACAAGATTGACCCATAGAAGTTGCACTGGGATGAGACCTTCTGGAATACCTAAAGCCGATGTCAGGAATATTGATGCAACCTCTCCGATGTTTGAGGAGATCATATATCTGCAGTTCGCCAGTTCACATAGCACACATGATTCAACAACACATATTTTAGTTTAACAACAATTATACACAATGAAAGTTTGGCCATAGCTTATCTAAAAACAGACCTAATAAAAGCCTTCATATTGTTGTAAATAGACCTCCCTTCACCAACTGCTGCGACTATAGTGCTGAAGTTATCATCTGCAAGTACCATATCTGAAGCTTCTTTGGCAACCTGACACAAGTTGATGGGACAAGGTGTCAGACACTATTCTAACAAAACATGAAAAAAAAATATCAGTAATGCAATAAGCCATACCTCAGTCCCTGTAATGCCCATTGCAACTCCAATATCAGCCAGTTTAAGAGCTGGCGCATCATTCACGCCATCACCAGTCATGGCAACCACTTCACCGTCTTCTTTGAGCAGTCTAACTATCTCCTGCTTGTGTTTTGGTTCTGCCCTGGAGAAGAGAAGGCCACCCTGTTGCCTTAAGAGCTTCTTTTTATCAGAAAGCGCCATGAATTCCTTCCCTGTGAAGCTTTTTGAACTGATATCTTCATGAGGGCCAAAAACCCCAATCTCACGGCAAATGGCCTCTGCTGTTTCTTTGTTATCTCCTGTTATCACCATAACACGTATTCCAGCAGCTCTGCAATCTTCAATTGCTCTGTGGACTTCTTCTCGGGGAGGATCCTATCAATAGTGTCTTTGAGTGTTACAGGTATATGCAATATTAAATAGAAAGAAGAATATACACATTTGAATTATCTTAACCAGATAAGTAAAAAGTTCTCACCCTTAGACCAACAAAACCACAAAAGATCATATTACTCTCTATGGAAGAGTAGTATGAAGGATCAAGCAGATACTTGTGAGCTGCATGTTCTTCACCATCATATGTTGCAAATTCTGCCAATTCTTCCTTGTAAGCAAAACCCAAACAGCGCAAAGCACTGGCAGACATGTCACGGAGTGTAGATAATATTAGCGCCTTCGCACCATCATCCAATAGCACAACAGATCCATCGAGCAACTGAATGTGGGTACATCTCTCTAGCAGATTCTCTACTGCTCCCTGCAAAGTTTTATTTCCACTATGAAACAATCATACGACAAAGAAAAAGACATGGCCAGCACATTGCGAGCAGTAGTAAAGCATGACATTTCCATCACAAAATATTTCATAATTTGCAAGGAAACAAATGACATCTGAGTGATAAAGTAACAAACAGGTAATATGATGCAACCCTTTCAGGGAAAAAGGAGGTAGTAGCAAAATGCATAAATGGTTGGACAACATCACACCTTAAACAGACCAACAAGAAGGTGATTGCTGTGCACTTGAAACTGATGATCTAAAACCACAAGGGATGCAAACTCCAGCACAAATACTTACCTTAACAAGCAGCAAGTTCTTCCCAGAGTTTACTTTCACAATAACTCCCATTGACTTTCTGGTGCGATCAAATTCCAGAGTTGCTACTCTCTTAGCAGCATTGTTCCACCATTGACAGCACCCTTATAAAAAATAAATAAATGAATAGGAATTAGCACAGAACCTTTGACGATTTGTATGGAAAACATTTTACATGGCAGAAAGGAATACATACTTAGCAAATCAGATGAATCCAGAGATGGAGTATAACCACCAGGAAGCCCCATTTTCTCAACTAAAACCTGCCACAAGTAGAACAGTCATACAAGAACGTAAATTCAACAATTTCAGGTTCCTTGATGAAAGAGTTGTGTTAAGTCTTTAAAATTATAGAGGTTACTGAAAGTAGCTACCAGTTCTTTTATCATCTTGTTCTGTTGTTGTATAAATTGCTATTAACTTATTGTAGATATACATTAGCTGCTCCCAAGCTACATGCAAGATAATTTTGCAGTAGAAAAACAACTTAACTATAACAGCATCCCAAATGAAAGTAAATTTTATCACATGAACATATCGTACCTTCAGAGCAGCTTCGGTGGGCATACCAGTAGCAACATACTGATGCTCGGAGTGGGCAATGCTTGCATCATTGCAAACCGCAGCAATCTTTGCGATCATCTGGAGATTTTCATCCATGCTCAAGCTTGGCCAATCGTGTATCTTCCCATCAGTTGGATCGTAAGTGGTTCCATCAACCTTAAAGCTCCTAAGTGTATCAGGCCACCTCCCAATTGCCACAAGCTTCACTGCTGACATCTGGTTCGTGGTCAAAGTTCCGGTCTTATCAGAGCAAATGACAGTTGTACAACCCAATGTTTCCACACTGGGCAGCTTCCTCACAAGGGCATTCTTCTGGGCCATCTTCCTTGTGCCGAGTGCCAAGCACGTGGTGATCACAGCAGGCAAGCCCTCTGGAATTGCTGCAACGGCCAGTGCCACTGCAATCTCAAAGTAATATGTGCACTTCTCAAATGAGAATTTGAAATTCCTAGGCCACCCGTCAACATACTCCCAGGAAAGGAAATACTTCAAGTTGATGAGCCAGACCAAGGCACAGATCACCCCAATTATGGCAGTTAGCGCCTCACCAAACTCATTGAGCTTCTTCTTCAGTGGCGTGTCGTCCTCCTCCTGAGATGCCTCCTGGATCTGCGCATGGATCTTGCCAATTTCGGTGGCCATGCCAGTGCCCGTCACAACACAGACAGCACTGCCGTTGACAACAGTGGTACCGGCGAAAACCATGCACTCCTTTCCCTGGATGTCAGTATCCTCCAACTCGATCTTGTGGCTGGTCTTATTAACAGAAGCGGTCTCGCCGGTGAGAGATCCCTGCTCGACGCGGAGGGTAGAGCTGATGAGCTGGAGCACGCGCATGTCCGCGGGGACCTTGTCCCCGACCCGGAGCTCGACGATGTCCCCGGGGACGAGGTCGCGCGCGGGGAGGCCATGCGACCACCGCCCATCACGCTTGACGGTTGCGTGCTCCGACTGAATCTCCTTGAGCGCCTCGAGCGCCTTCTCGGCGTTGCTCTCCTGCCAGACGCCGACGACGGCGTTGACGATGAGGATAAGGAAGATGACGAGCGGCTCGACGAAAGCGGTGACCCCGACCTCGCCGCCTTCTGCGCCGTCGTAGAGCGCGAGCACGAAGGAGACCACGGCCGCCAGGAGCAGGATGCGCACGAGCGTGTCGTTAAACTGCTCGAGGACGAGCTTCCAGACCGACGGCGGGGCGTGCCGCTCGAGCTCGTTGGGCCCGTATCGCTGCAGCCGCGCCGCCGCCTCCTCGGAGCTGAGGCCGCGGTCCGCCGAGACGCCCAGCTCCGCGAGGCACTCGCTCGGGGTGCGCGCCCACGCCGGGAAGGCCGGCTCGGCGGGGTCCGGCCCGGAGGCGGCGGATCCGTCCCGCCGCTTGCCTTCGTCCTGCCCTCCCTTACCCATTGTGTCGCCGACTCTCTAGATTCGAACGGAGAGGAGGCGTCCCTACTGTCCCGGGCCACCGAGGCCGCGAGATCGCATGGAACAGAAACCCTAGAGGAGGGAAGCGGGCGGAGGAGGCGGCGGCGCGGAGACTGGCGAGGAGGCGATGGCGATTGGTGGCGCAGCGCAGAAGCGAAAGGGAGGGGAGGGGAGGGGAGGGGAGGCTTTTCTCCTGCCTTTTCTTTCAATTTCAATATATAAAATAATAGTTCTATATAATGGCACAAACTATTTTATTATTCCGGGGGTAAATGGACCGATAGATTTAGATTGGGGGAATATAACTACTCCATCTCTCCCAAAATAAGTATCGTTTTCGCTTTCCGAGAAATAACTTTAACTAAATATATAGTAAAAAATATTAGTATTTATAGTACATAATTAGTATCATTGGAAAGATCTTTAAGTCTAGTTTTTTA
>Ga0182004_10005711_pt1 | contig 10124 bp, 5 predicted proteins | sample Sormic07211540_1_FD_120479 | JGI IMG/M metagenome (GOLD analysis project Ga0182004, IMG submission 120479) | Endophyte microbial communities from Sorghum bicolor roots, Mead, Nebraska, USA - 072115-40_1 MetaG | ecosystem: Host-associated > Plants > Roots > Unclassified | place: USA: Nebraska...
TGCCAACTATGGCTATGACGATAAAATTAGCAAGCTGGTGTAAGAAAATGTAGCCTGAAGTTTTAGGAAACGGCCAACGTGCGCTTCATTAATTGTTTCTGATCCATACAAAGAGTTTTAGTCCGCATCAAGAAAGGTTCAGAGTTAGTTCAGCAATGTCAACTCAATCAGAATAATTAGTAGGGCATTTCTTTTGGTAATTAATAAAGTGACGCAACCGACGTGCATCAGCCGCTTGTGGGGTAGGAGAACAAGTCAGTCAACGCCTCAACCATCAAGGCTGGTGTTCGTGTTCAGTAGTGCGGCATCGTCGCATCGAACATCCGGTTGACCGGTTATTGCATTGTACTTGTATGCACATAGGAGTATATTATATTATATTTATTTATAATACAGAGATCAACACGGAGATATACAAATATGCCTTTCATCGGATAAGGAAGCAAGCACCACTTGTGGCCAAAGTAATAATATATGACGCTTCTCGGTGGACAATCCTCACTTAAAGCCAAGAGAAGAATTTCTTCTCGACACAAATTATGTTCCCGGTCTTATTTGACAGTCTCATCCCATGGAACATATTATTTATTAACGATCATTTCTCATGTTACATTTTTGGGTATGACAAAAATGCCCTTGTTAACATGTCAACTTAATCCCTGATTTTACATATAGTAGTAGGATATCCAAATTTGTCATCTCTACCTCAGCCTCTGTTTACATCACCTCTGCATTATATAGCTAAGACGCTGTACCATACCACACACCATCTACACAAACTCCATAAGTGTCGCTATAAGCTGTTATAGCAATGGAGAGTCGGTCGGTATAACCTTTACCGACCGATGGCATTAGACATTATAAAAGGTATCTACCAATGACACTAGACACTGTAAAAGTTGTTAGTATAAAGTTATACAGACCAACACATTTATAGCAACTAATAGTTAGACGCTATTTAGTTATAGAGACACATGAGATGTGTTATAATTTTTACCAATCAATAGTTTGATGGTATATATATACCGACCAGAGTATACTATCTCATGAGGGAAAGGCGATAGAGACTAGGCGTCATATACTCTGGTCTGCTAACAGCTCGCCTACGATGAATTGTGGTGTGTGCTAGTGCTTATTGATGACGTTGTCATCGCTCTCGTCATGTCTAACTGTTGTCTAACGATACAATAGACAAGCCACTGCTAAACGAATTGTCGGAGAGTAATCTAAAAAGATGATATCTCATAAAATAGCCTATAAGAAATATCTCTAGGCCTTATGTTAATTACTACATTTTCCTGTGTCCATATTCTTTTCCTTCCACGGTAGATAAAATCATACGTGACACCTCTTCTGGACAGCAATTGGTCACAGATCATGGACTTCGTGGCATGGAAACTCTAGCTAGGAAATTTGAGCAATAGCATCTTCAAAAGCAACAGAGAATCGGTCGGTATGGCATTAGACATTGTAAAAGGTATCGACATAAAGTTATATAGAACCAACATATTTAAAGCGACCAATAGTTGGACGTCATTTAGTTATATAGACATATGATGTGTTATAATTTTTACCAATCTATGGTTTGATGGTATAAATATTTTTACCGACTAGAGTATACCACCTCATGAGGGAAAGGAAATAGTGACTAGGCATAGTATACTCTAGTCTACTGACAGCTTGCCTACGATGAATAATTGTTGTGTGTGCTGGTGCTTATTCATGGCATTGTCATCGCTCTTGTCATGTCTAACTGTTGTCTAACAATACAATAGACAAGCCACTACTGAACAATTATCGGGGAGTAGTGTAAAAAGACGATACCTCATAAAAATATCCTATAAGAAATATCTCTCATGCTTACAAGCCGCCTGTTAACCACTAGACGACATATTTCTGTGTCCACTTTCTTTCCTTTCACGGTAGATAAAATCATACGTGGCACCTCTTCTAGATAGCATTAGGTCACGGATCATGGACTTCATGACATGGAAACTCTAACTAGGAAATTTGAGCTATAGCATCTTCAAAAGCTCTTTAGAACAATTTTCTAATTTGATTTTACACTAGCATTGCTCACATAGCATCTTCATTATGGTGTGACTCCATCTTCATAAACCTTTTTCTGATATATCTCGTGCACCATCTAGAGTACGAAGGGAAGGTATATGTGGAGGGCTTGCTCTCAAAAAGAGGGGTCCTCCCATAGAAGCTCGAAGGAAGAACTTAGGATAGATACATGATTGGACATAGCCGACCAATGGGGGATTATAAAGAGCACATCTAGAGAAACCTATGCATTGCTACCTAACACCTCAGAAACAATAAAGGACCAATATAATGTTGGCCTGTTTATAACCAAAAGCAATGAGTGGCTAGATTTGACAATGAAGAAAAATAAGTATTCAGGGCTAGGAGAATCCAACGAATGCTTAGGACACTGCCGGGTCCATCCATAACCTGACAGTGGTATCATGGTGCCATTGCCACGTCAAGCTATGACCAGTATTGATATATCACTACTTGGTTGTGACCTGACCTGACAGTGATATTCCCCATATCAATGACAACTCATGGCTATACCCGGTAATGATATATCACGGTTGGGTTGTGACTCAACCTGATAGTGATAGGGGGGCTTCACTGATGGGTTAGCAAAATCCTCAATCATTGTCTGGTTCCTAAACTTGCGATCCAGCAGTGAAGTCGGCTCACTACTAACTCCAACACACCCGACATTGATGGTTCGAGAGGGATTGTGTGTTCTGTAGTAGTGATAAGAATGAGAATTTAAGAAGGGATTCATATCCTCTGTTTGGTTTTGAGTACGAAATTATATCACAAGCCATGATGGATGGTGATACTAATTAATAGTAAAGAGAAAATTTATTTCTTCCGTATCTCTTACTCTTTGTCCCTCCATCCCTCACTCCTCTTTCGTCCCTTGGTCCATCGGTCCTTGGTCTCTCCCCCATTCATTCATCATTCCTCCCTCCTCTTTCATCCATCGATCCATTGTTCCTAACTCTCACTCTTCACATGTTTTGTGTTTGGAGCTACAAAACTTTTGTTAGAGCCGCACCACTCACATCAAGGCTCGATCTTCGTTCATGTCATGGCACATGTACTAACATGTGGCTCGTCTTCCATCTTTCTTTAACTCACAAGTACACACGATAGCCATCTATTTAATTAACTTGAGTCAACCTCCTCTCAAATTCTCATACGAGATCAATCTTTTATTGAACTATCATTTTTATAGGTCCTGAAATTTGTTTAATTTAAGTTTGGACAAATCCTAATTAAATTCAATAAATAATTCATTATCATTTGGCACAAACATTGGGCAACAAAATGTATGTCCTACTAGTTTGATAGACTTATATTAAAAACGAAATCTCCACTTGACTACCACCTCTTATTTTCCTCGTCCCACCAAAACTCCACTCCCACCAAACAAACAAAAAAATTCAAATGCTTACAAATTACCAAATTTGAATACCGTTCACTTACAAATTATCAAAATTGTAAATTATACTATGATGATTTTTGACTTGATCTAGTATAGAGGCCTTGCATTCGTGTAGTTTTCAATTAACAAGGGGCCACCGGGGTATTTCTCAAGGGCAAAGGAGATTTGTTTCCTCTACGGAATGTTGAGATATAGTAATATAAATATATAATATATAATAACTCTGTTGAAAGCAGAAATGTGCCGACGAGTATATAGATGGACTCCACCAACAAATTCCTAGCGTCAAGACGATCAAGAAATATATTTGGAACATCAAGACTCCGTCTAAACTAGTCTGGCCAATTTCTCTGTGCGTCATCCAGCAAGCCGAACTAGCACCGTTAAAACCGGCAAGGCTGGTTTCCCTGTTCCAAGGGTTGGTAAACCTAACTTTGGTCATGAGAAACTTGTGGGTTGCACCTTTGAAATATTTTTATTGATATAAGATCATTCTCATCTATATATATTAGAGGATTGCACTCGATTAAAGAATTCAACTTTAAAAAAATCAATCTACTACACCCTTTTGGTTTAGGGTTTACCCTAGCTTTTCCAACCCCGACTGTTTGTTATGTCTCTCAACAAGAATTGGTGGTGTTCTAGGTGGCCTTACCTGTTGATGTATAAAGTGGCGTCATAGACAGACCAACAAGTGAACTTGCTTCTGCATGCGCGTTCAGGCCCGGATGGTGTGCAAAGATGACACAAGGATGTATACTGGTTCGGGCAAGAAGGTCTCTATGTCCGGGTGCGGCGTTGTTCGTATTGCTCTTTGCATGGTGGTTTGCAATAAGGGTTACAAAAATAGTGAGTGAGAGAGAGAGAGGCTCCCAAGTCTCTGGTGTGTGGCGTAGTGAGGGTTCAGTGGTTTTTCGTGTTGTTGCGTCCCCTGTGTAAGGGGTCCTCCATTCCCTTTTATATGTCAAGGGATGATATGGGTCCGAAGTGCACAGCCAACCCTGGTGTGCAAGGACGTCGTGACCATAGGCGGAGCCTTGTAGAGGCAAACCTAGGCTCCTGCCCCCCTTGCTTGCATGTTTTATTACTGCATATACTACTATTTCCTTTATATTGTTATGTGAAAAGTTGTTCTATGAAGCTATGAAGCATATAGAAACTAGAAAGCATTGGCCGCAGCGTACAAAGAACAAACACAAAATGATAGAAGAGTCTAGTTGTACTCCATCAGATCAGCGCTACCCGTTATGATTGTTATTGAAACAAGAAATAGCCTCTGCTTGTTTTATCTCCACGCTCCGCCACTGTCATGACCATCTAGTAGTTTTGGTCTCTCTGGGCACTAGTGTCATGCGTCGCGGCCATCCCTACTTCTGTGGTCCTTTACTGTTGAGAGACGAGAGGTGCATGACCCTGGATATGTGTGGAGAGGGGAGTAGGTGGCATAGTGATCGTTGTCATTGTTGTCTGATCACAGCGGAATGATGGTCGTCGTGTCAGGTAACGGTATTTCCCACGTCCCCGTACGTGGGATAGTGTTGTGCTTATCCCATCCGAGTGGTAGGCAATGTGGCGGGGGTTCATGTGTTATCCTGGTTGCGCCTGAGGCCAAGGCGTGCCCTTCGGGTGAGATGGAGACAGAGTCGCTTAGAGGGGGTCGGGCGTCCTTGAGATGGCGCGATCCACTCCGAGGTCTCGAACATGCTGACGTCAAGGGGGTCGGGCGAGGCGAAGAGTGCTACCGTCGGGCAGCATGTTCCCAAGACGGCGGTCGCGCGAGGCGGAAACCTTTCCTTGCCTGAGGAATTCAGTCCGGTCATGTTGTTAATGTTGTTTGATTGGGTATCTTTGGTTGGTATCGATACACGACGTTACTGGTCCTAAAGCAACCTCGTTATGCCCTTTCCCGATGGATCTTTATTAACGGGTGAAGAATGGGCAACAGATCGGGCCAGACTGACTTGTTGGCCGGCCTCACTAATATTATAGGGCGGCCTCACTAGTATTAGGGCGTTCTCGCTGTGTACAAATTAAGGTCAGATGCGGCCTCGGAAGTGTTAGACATCGTTGGTGTGTGTGACTAGACGTACGTCAACAATAACTCTATAAATACTATGAAGACAGTAGGGTTCGTCTTATACTCTTAGTGCTACGATGATCGATCGTCGTTCCTAGCTCAGACCATTAATATATATATATGGCGCCTGCGTTCTTGGTTTTACTGCTGCTATTTGCCCCTGTCGCCGTCAGTCAGCAAGGTATACCGATCGATCTCTGGCTTCAACCTTCATTTCGTCGATCCGTCGATCTCATATGCATGACCTCAGAATGAACCAACAACTGATGAGTCGTGGATGCAGATTTCTTGAGCATCGACTGCGGCCTGGACACCAACTACAGCTACACGGACACGATCACCGGCATCGACTACGTCCCCGACGGCTCCTACGTGGACGCCGGCGAGAACCACAGGGTAGCGGCGGAATACGAGTGGTATTTCGCCCGCCATCAAACGCTGAGGAGCTTCCCGTCCGGCGAGCGGAACTGCTACGCGCTGCCCACCGTGGCCGGGACGAAGTACCTGGTGCGGGCCATCTTGGCGTACGGCAACTACGACGGCAAGAACAGCTCGTCGCTGGAGTTCGACCTGCACCTGGGGGCCAACTACTGGACGACCGTCTACCCGGACGCGACGAGCAGCTACGTGTTCGAGGCCATCTTCGTGGCGTGGGCGGGGTGGGCGCCGGTGTGCCTGGTCAACACCGGCCGCGGCACGCCGTTCGTGTCCGTCCTAGAGCTCAGGAAACTCGGCTACGGGCTCTATCCGCAGCTGGCACCACAACTCATCCTGTCTCTCTACAGACGGCGAAACATGGGGGGAAACGTTTCAGCTATACGGTAATATAATATAGTCATAGTTATTATAGTAGTTATTTATAGTAGAATACATACAGATATAGATTTTTCTACCTTATACTTGTGCAAAATCTCTTAGGTATATTGTTTGGGTATAGTCGGATTCATATCAATCCATATGTGTTGGAGTGGATTAGAGTGAAATTTGAACTAAATTCCACACATCAATACACTTCGACACATGTGGATTAAGGTAAATATGATAACATCCAAACAAGGTCTTAGTGGTACTCAATACAAAAAAATATGATAATTTAGGAGACCAAAGAATAACCCAAAGTTGGTACTCATCCAAAATCTTTTAAGTCTTATTTGGATGCACATGTATTTATCTCAATCCACATATGTGGAAGTGGGTTGGGTGGAAATTAAATTAAATTCAACTCCAATCCACTCCAACACATATTGTTGATTGAGATGGATACATAAGCGTCTAAACAAGGCCTAGTGGTTGTTTCGACCTATATAGAGTAGAGCTACTTTTCTTAAAACAAGTTTTACAGTGTGGTCACTCGTTTTATGCTTGAATATAATGTTTCAAAGTGTTTTAATTTTTTTCCGGTTAGTATTGAACTGAATTTTGCAATCACATATTTTAAAAAATGAAGAAACTTTTACGGCCCCTGCAGTCGAAAGAAGAAAATAATGGCCGTGATTTGTGATTGAAAACAACCTTGTATCATAAAGTTACATGGTACTGTAAGTTATTTTGAAGCTATAGAAATCCATACCAGTTTCCCCAAATAAACTAAACACAACAATTATGTACATCGTAAACGTGTCTACTATTGTCTTACAAAATACTCTCTCCATTGCAAATTGTGTACGCCATTTTGATTTTTCTGGTCTACATTCATTTTGTTTTTTTTTTAGTTTTTTCATCAGAAGCTAACTGTCATTCATTCTCAAATCAAACCGGATATATATACATCTAATAACTTTCTCTTGATTCGGAGAAGGTACCCTGATGATCGGTACGACCGTTTTTGGTGGCCCATGGACGAAGCCAGCCCACGGTGGGTGAACGTATCGACCACACGGCCCATTCAGCCGGACGCCATTTACGGCGTGCCGTCGGCCATCCTGAAGACGGCCGTCGTGGCGGGTGGAAACGACACGGCGATCACCGTGAGGAAGTGGCAGTATGACACGCCGAGCTCCTACTCGTTCATGATCCTCCTGCACTTCGTCGACTTCCAGGACACTCAGCTTCGGCAGTTTGATATCTACGTCAACGAGAACGATCCATCGGGAATGGAGCTGAAGTCGTACAACAAGACATCGTTCCTGACTCCGTCCCATGTGTACACTGAATCCTACAGGGCTCCCGACGGCAACTACAACATCACTCTTGCCAAGACCAACGCCTCCGTGCTGCCTCCGATGATCAATGCGCTCGAGATCTACCTTCGCGTCCCGTACGAGAATCCGACGACACTTGCTCAAGACTGTAAGCTACCCCAGCTCTCTCTTTTTCCCTCATCGAAATTGGATGTTCAGTTTAGCTGTTAGCCTTGTTGGTACACACACTACAACATTTCTATGATGACTGCGAGTGCAATAAAACCCACTGTTGCGCCTATAAACAATACAGCAGCCCCTGTGCCCCATGTGCTCGACTGAATGTCGCTTAAGGCGATGGCACTAAATTGGGGTCTGAACTCTGAACCTAGGATGTTAAAATGGTTTGACAAAGATTCTACTTTGAATCGACTTTTTTTTTTATTTTTCGTTTTCCTCTCTTGTTCTTGTACAAACAATGGTTTTTCTAAGTCATGTATGTATGTGGGTGATTACGCCCAGTTCCCAAACATAGTCATGACTAATTTTTTGCATACTAGTTGACGCCATCATGGCTATCAAAACTGAGTATGGAGTCAAGAAAAACTGGATGGGTGATCCATGTTTTCCAATCAAATTTGCTTGGGACGGCGTGAAATGCAGCAATGCAAGTGGTAACACGTCGAGGATAACATCACTGTGAGTATCTGATGCATTATTTAAGAGAACCTACATGCATCATCATCTCATATGTGCTAGTATATTATTGGTGGATTCAATAGCTGATTTATGTTGAATTACAAATTCTCATGCAGAGATCTCTCCAACAGCTCGTTGCATGGCACAATATCTAAGAATTTTACACTGCTCACAGCACTCGAGACTTTGTAAGTGCTATATAACAGCAGGCTAATGTCCTCTGCGTTCATAATTTATGTCCCAAGGGTTCAGTGTTCACATTCCATGACTGGCAATCCCGTTTACTACCTGTGATCATGATAAGTCAGTTTCTTTGGCTTATGTGTTCTGTGCTAATAATTTTGTTGGATAAGTCTAGAGATATTTTTTGGAATTAATCTATAGATTACAGGCCTCTGTAAAATTATAATACAATAAACCACTCTCCCCAAGCTCAAACCTCTATACCGAGGAGATAGGACTCGTGACATATGTTGCGTTCTACTTTAGTAGCATACGTTGCACCTCATTTTCATGCATATCTTGTTCTGTTTCAAATCTATAGTTGCCAATCGAATGGATGAGGCAATAGTAGGAGAGTCTTTTCTGGCCATATTTGGCATAACTGCATCCGTCATATTTTCGAATTAATAAACTAGATCAATCGTTTATGTTTAAATCTATCAATATTTAGTGTACCTTGCTCTTTAGATGGACAATGCTATTACAAAATTAATTGTTGTACCAGAGCATACTTGTCAGGACTATGTTCCCAATCCCAATGATTGAACGACAAAGCTTTTAGTTCTTACTACTAAATTCCTTTCCTGTAGAGTTTGAATCAAATATCTATGTACCTTTTGCCTTACTGAAGTTATGCAAATGTTTCAGAGATTTATCTTACAACCAGTTGAGCGGGTCAATACCTGATTCCCTACCAAGTTTGCCTTCCCTACAAGTTCTGTAAGTGTATATTTGTCGCAAATTATTACCAACCCAAGGACGTTACCAATCACCTTTCACTTTCTACAGGAATGTCTCTGGCAACCAGCTGAGCGACGAGTCCCTATGTAAAAATTATACTGGACAACTTATTTTCAGGTTTTGATTTTTTTTTCTCAGTATATCCATTAATATGCTTCTGAGTTTTGTATTGTATTTCTTGCTGTGACCTTCAAACAAGTGACTGTTTATGACATTTTCTCCTCGAAAATAGATCCAGTTCTGATTTTCTGTACTTTCAGACATGATGGTGGCTCTGTATGCAACAAACCTTCACCAAGCCCACCAAGAAATAAAGTAGCTATCATAGCTATTTCAGTAGTGGTTCCTGTGTTGGTAGTAGTTTTACTTCTTATCGCATATTTCATTTGGTGGCAGAAAAAAAAGCCTAATGGTGTGTATCCTGTTGCTCAATTCTTTCCTGACATGTATCAATCCTTTCAATTTATAATAATTGACCTTTCTTATCTGATACTAGTGCAACCAGTCCCCATAAATGGCCCAACAAGAGATCCAGAACCTGATAATGCTTCGGGAAGTAAAAAAGGTCATGTGTACAACCTGAAGAAAACTGAGAATCGCCAGTTCACATACAAAGACCTCGAGAAGTTCACTAATAATTTCAAGAAGTTCATAGGACAAGGAGGTTTCAGGCCCGTCTACTATGGCCGTTTGGAAGACAGCACCGAGGTTGCTGTCAAGATGCGTTCTGAATCATCATCACATGGGCTTGATGAATTTTTAGCTGAGGTACCAAATTTCAGTGGCCTAGAAA
>Ga0182004_10005712_pt1 | contig 10124 bp, 12 predicted proteins | sample Sormic07211540_1_FD_120479 | JGI IMG/M metagenome (GOLD analysis project Ga0182004, IMG submission 120479) | Endophyte microbial communities from Sorghum bicolor roots, Mead, Nebraska, USA - 072115-40_1 MetaG | ecosystem: Host-associated > Plants > Roots > Unclassified | place: USA: Nebraska...
ATATATATATATATATATTGGAGGAGCATAAGATCAGAATATATGTTAGTTAGTGGCTATAGAGATCATGGTAGCTATATATATGGCATATGTATCCACCAGACATGACTGATCAATTGATTTTGACATGCAAGTAGTGTCATTGAGTTGATTACATTGACCAGCTGATATGAAGAGAATACCATGTGACGCAATAAAAGCAATGAGAGAGCTAGAAAAGTGATGGAGATAGATCCTTGTTGTCTTTGGATTAATTTGTCTACACTTGGTCGCCCATGTGCTGTATCTAACATAGACCGAGATATATCGATCTGAAATGAAATGCATGTCGTGTCGATCGTTCGTATATATATACAACACCGCATGCACGGCGAGCAATGTAATCCATCCACTACGCATCGCTCACCGCCTGTGGATGCTGGATGGATGGATGATGGAGAGAAATAAAGCTGCCGGCATTTCAATGCTTGCTAGATAGCATTAGATGCTGCGTGCTTTTCGTTTCTTTCTTTTTCCTTTTCAATTCAACTCAACATGGCCCAATCACCCAACCATGCAAATATGCATGCATTGACCACTACTCCAGCCAAGTTTTTTTTTTTTCATGACGGCCATTTCCGTCAAAAAAAAAATATATCAAAAACCGTCAGAGAAGGTCATCCGTGAAGGTTACCGTCAAGAATGAGCCATTAGGAATGAACTGACAAGAAAAGTACAATTTCCTGATGGAAAACCATCACGGTATGGTTCTTGAAGGTTGCTGCCAAGTGCCATTAGGAGAGAGTTTTCCCGTAGGTTTTTTTTCTTTTCCGTCAAAACCCTGTGGGGCTAATTATTTTTTCTCAAAACCCTATGGGGCTAATTTTGCATATAGATATATGCATAAGAGAATAGTTAATTTCAAGTGAACTAATGACACAATGCAATCAGCGTATACAATTGCAAGTGCTATGCAGGGATTTAACTTGCTCTGGCGAAGTATGTGAGATCCGCCACTGCATCTACAAGTTAATTAAAATGAATATATTGTCAAGAATATGCCATGAAAATTTAATAAAACTAATCTGACATTGTATATTTTATAAGGCTTGATCAAAGTTAGCCTTCTATTTTATAAAATAGTTCTATAAAAACTGGTTTGGAAGGCAGTTTCTATTTTGTGATTATAAAATAATAAAATCTGATTTAATCTCAAAAAATTATAACTAACTTATTATTAAACTAGAAAATATGAAACTAGTGCCAAATTTCCTTAAAATTGGTGTATATCTATTGCTACTCTGTTTGGCGTTATTTAGATTATATCCATTTTTAAATAAATAATGAGCACGACTATGAGCAATAAAATAATAGAAATAAAATTAAATAAGTTTGAAATAATTCTAAATAGGTATAAAAAACCTAGATATAGGTAAATTTTTAGAAATAAATTGGTACTAGTTTCATATTTTCTTTAATTTTTAAGTTATATTGCTTATGAAATTTTAGAGATTAAATTAGTTTTTCTTATTCTTACAAAAATAGAAATCCACCTTTGAAACCAACAAGAGGATGACATTTGTCCAATTTTGATAGTTGCAGGACGTTTCATACCTAATTTCACAGTTCATGGTTGAAAATCGGACTGACGTGCAAGGTAGAGGTAAAAAAAGAACATTACCTAATATTGTGTATTATTTTAATTAGAGTGCTCGGCAAAGGTTATGCTTAGCACTAATTATACATGCAAAAACGGTTTACTTATTTTAAAGGAAAATTCTGAAGCTTAGCTTTTCCAAATATAATCAAAGCATCCTTCAATTGCCCTTTTTTAATTATTTGAGCATAAAGTAGTTGCATACATGCAGAATAATATTAATTCTACCGTTATTCTTTTGCCAGATAGGTTCTTCCGGTTGATAGTGTAGAAAAATATCCCTGGGCCACCAGATGCAAACATATATATTATCTTAATTCAAGGTATCATTCTTGAGTGCACATAAAGCATACTAGCTAGCTAGCTATAGGTCTCCCTGCACAGGATTGCTTGCTTGCTTGCTGGAGTTGGATGCCATATGGCCAATTGGACATGTATAAATAGCTAGCCCCTGCGTGAATGCAATGTGTGGATGTGTAAGGCAAAACAGACTGGAGGCAGAGCTAATAGCATATATAGAGCTAATACCATCACATCACTTGATCTCTCCGATCTCGCTCATATATATCGTCCTTTTTAGAGGAGATCATATCGATGGGCCGTTATGCTTGGGGTGACTGGAAGCCTACGGCAACAATGCTGTCCGTTGTTGTAGTGTTCGCCGTGCTCAACACACTGACGAAGATGGCATTCAACCAAGGGATGCACACCAGTGTCCTCATCACGCTTCGTCAGCTCACCGCCTTCCTCTTCCTCGCCCCAATCGCCTACTACAGGGAGAGGTATATATGCTATTATATATTGATAGCTTGCTGCGTGCTATAACACGTAACGATATGATCTCTCAGGATCTCTTTGCTTGTGACAGTACGTACTACGTACGTGCGTTTAATTTGTGAGTAGTGACAGCTCAAGTGTCTTTCAGGCATCACTAACTTTGTCTGTCTGGAAGTTGGACTGAAATTTTCATAGAAAATTAAAGAGGTTATTAGATGTACTCTACTTGCTGATTTACCATGCATAATATATATATATATATATATATATATATATGTTGCGTGTAGGAAGACAAGGCCTAAGATGACACTTGAGATCTTTGTGTATCTCTTCTTCAGTGCAGTGCTTGGGTAAGTAGTAGTTGTGATTTCTCATCACTCTTCTTCATCAGTATAGTAGTAGTTGAGATGCTTTTTTTTCATGACTTGTGCTAATCATAAAAAACCTTCCTTAATTTGTTACATGCATAATAATCTCGTGTATATGTATGTATATATGTAGTGCCTCACTTACCCAGTGGCTGTTCTTCGTGGGGCTACGATACACTACAGCAACATTTGCATGTGCCTTCATCAACATGACTCCCATGTTCACTTTTCTTGTGGCACTTCCTTTTGGGTACGTAATTAGTTAATTAATAATATGTTACCTTGCTACTTAAATTAATTGATGCTAACTGTAAGTGTAACTGCATGCTATGCATTACTAGGATGGAGAAACTGGACCTCAAGACCGGAGCCGGCATAGCGAAGGTGATTGGCACAACAGTAGGGTTCACAGGAGCGATCCTGCTTGCACTCTACCAAGGTCCATCACTGACCAAACCCTCACCACCACCTGCTGCACCCGGAGCAGCAATGGCAGCTGCGGCGGGCCATGGCGGTGGCGCACATCATCAATGGGCGATTGGGTCTGTGGCTTTACTTGCAGGCGCAGCATGTTGGTCCTTTTGGTTCATCCTTCAGTCAAGACTGGGGAAGAAGTACCCGGCACTCTACTCTGGGAATGCCTTGATGTTCTTGCTCAGCTTCCTTCAGATGGCTGCTGTGGGGCTGGCCACTGAGAGGGACCTGTCAGTGTGGATCCTCAGAACCAAGCTTCAGATCATCACTGTGCTCTTTGTGGTATGTAATAGTTAATATAAGAGGCAAATTATTAATTCAGTTAATTTATAACCTAGATCAATGGTTATATATAGACCATTAATTATTGACTAGTGTTGCCCTGTTATCATTATTAAGGGGGTAATGGGGTCTGGAGTTGGTTTCTTGGCCATGTCTTGGTGCATCGAGCAAAGAGGCCCAGTCTTCACCACTGCATTCACACCTCTGATACAACTGATAGCAGGTGCTATCAACGTCGTCGCTCTCCATGAACAGCTCCATGTTGGAAGGTACAGTACCTAGCTACTACTAGTATACATACATATTCAGGAATCACATCATCGCTAGCTAGCTTATTACTCTGATCGATCCATGTGCAAATTATTCCAATTAATTCAACTGCTTAGTCAAAAAAAAAATACAAGATTGTTGTGCTTTAATTATTTGATTCTCCATGCATGCAGCGCCCTGGGCTCCGCTCTTGTAATTGCTGGGTTATACTTTGTCCTCTGGGCAAAGACAAAAGAGGCATCAGATGCTCCTCCTCCATCGTCCAGCAATATTAATGCACTAGACCAAGAGAAACCAAAGCAAGCAACGCAACAAAGAGAGGATGTCTGATGATGAGCAATCATCATAACTAACAGAAAAAAAAAATTAAAGGGGAGGTGGTCTGAGTCGCTACGTACTAATGGAAAGGAAGATCTAGAAAAGGGGGAAAAATTCATTCTCTGAAAGAGAGACAATGCAAGTAGTCAAGGTTAATTTTGTATGTGCTGCACAAACTGCAAACCCTTCTGCTGCATCTACACGTACATGTAAAGAATGGCTCCCGGGCAATGCAAGTGTGCAATCGTTTTGGGCAAATTAAACAATGCAAGCTCGTTACTTTCTCGCGGAGTGAGATTGAGAGTCGATTCTTTTTGGATGGAGGGAGCACTGTTGTACCTAGGTACATTTTTTACATATAAATACTGCAATTTACACATTTAATTTGTTGCTTGTAAACAATAATATCCGCAAACAATGCTGCCCCTCCCATCCCATCGCACATATCCCACATGTTTGGCCACCTCCATTATTTCCGTTCCTCCTCTAGTTCATAACTGCAAAAAAGAGTCATTGGCTGAAATAATTGCCCACGTTTCACTCGACCCATCTGTAAAAAGGGCCACATGCACAAAAGACCTAGTGTAGTCCTATTATAGTTAGGACTAACTAGCTATTTTCCATGTGCGTCATATACTGACCATGCATGCATATATGTTTCTCGAGATCTCTTCAACAAACCAAACTAATTTAGCCCCACAATTAACATCCATGCGCATGGTCAACAAGACCACATATATAGCATCCATTCATTTCTTCTTCGTCCTCCTAGCCTTTCTCTCAACATTTTCCTAGATCCATCCATTTTAACTATATCATGCTCGCCTTCCTAGCCAATATGCATGTGGCAAATGGATATGATTACCTCGAGCCATAAGGTTGATTTCATATCATCAATTCCAACTCACACCAGCTTCACACCAGCCAACGCAAAAGGGATTACTAAACAATAACCAGTAAGTTTCCTCAAATTGTTTGGTTGTACTCTTACTTTGATTGATTGATTAGATTCTGCCCTTTTCTTGACTTTCTGCCAAGTTCTATACATATAGCTTGCCTCTGCATTCATATATAGGTAAAGTAGATACAGTACGTAGGAACTCTGGGGGCAACAAAGCAATGATGAATGGTGAAATATTAAGACCAGAACCTGCCTATGCCAACATCATCTCAACATTCACATACTCATGGCTATAATTTGTCCAACAGTTCAGTGTTTATCCAAGGGTTTATTACATAATTTATTAAATAAAAAAGCCATAGGTTATAGTCCTCATCAGGAGTAAGGATGGATATTTGTCTTTTTTAGGATCAACAGTGCAAAAAATATTTATGGCTAAGCCAAATAATGGTGTTTAGTGGAGATAAAGCGTCATTAGTGGTAATAGCGAAACAATTGACACTATTGTATGGTAGACCCTATGAGTAAGCTATATATAGCAGACCTATAGCAGACTATTTAGAACCATATATACTCAATATATACATCCATGCTAGTATAGTATTCCAATTTATGGTACATATGTAATGTAAGTATTACCACTATCCATGCTATTGAAATGGAAGAAACATTGTTAAAAAATTGGTATGCATCATGCATATAGGATCCACATATATTTGGGAGAGGGTTCCATGACATCTAGCTAGGTATGTAAGTCCGGTTGTATGTATGCAACATCCAACGAAGAGTTCAAATTGTAACTAAAGTTTACAAAATAAGAATAAATAGTAGGTTGAGAACTTGAGATCACTCCTACAACAGTAATGCCATCACCGCCGGGCGTAATTAAAGCTTCTATCACCGTCGGTTTTGCTCAGTGGGAAATCTAGCCTTAGAAATGACCTAGGACGAACTTACTCAATAAAATTTGGCTAACCAACAACAAGATACATGTTAAGGGCAAAAGTTTTAGAACAACCAATACGAATTAAGATGTTAGTTTTAATATCGGAATTATCGATGATATACATGTTTCTGTGGAGAAATATAGTACAAAACTAGTCGATTTTGAAGTTGTTTGGACCAATTACGTCTCTAGCTTCATCTACTCCCCCACCCACAACGGCTTCATGAGTTTATTTGATCCTCCATCCATCACCAGATCATCATAATAATAAAAAATCTGTAGAGCTAGGCACTCTGAGCCTCTAAGGCTAAGCACAGGAACTGAGGAGCTGGGAGCCTAGAGGCTGCAGCTAGGCCTGCTAGGGGATGGCCCTATCCACCTAGGATCTACCGAGAGCCTTGGCGTGGGGTGGCCGGCTATGAGCCATGCAGCCACGGGAAGCGAGCGACTTGTGGCCGGTGGGAGCTCCATCGATGGGGCTCTAGGGCAGCGCATCCGGGTGCTTCCGGGTCGCCGAGTGTCGGGGGAAGGTGGGAAGGCAAGGGAGCCATGGGCGATGACTGGATGGGATCTGGAGATAGCGAGGGCGACTGAATGAGCGTGAGTCTAGAAGCCACGATGTAGCGGTGAGTGGTGTCGCCTGATGCCTCCCTAAAGGCCGCTTGTGTCTTTTGGGCTTGGGCCATTGGAAATGGACATGGCCCATTCTCACGTGGAAGGCCCATGATGCTTCCTTGCTTCCACCTTGTCTCCAACAGTCTAACTAAAATTGAAGCTGACAAGCAACGTTGTGCCGTAGCCATCATCTTCAACCTTGGCCTCGCTCACCAGATGCCAGCTCCGAGGGATAGGGGAGGGGTGCTCGGCCATAGGGACCTAGGGCAGCCACCCTAGCTCACCCTAGTGGTGGATCCGCCTCTGGCTGACGGTTTACAAATTAGTGATAAAAAGGGAATAAAAAAATAAAATAAAACACAACAGATCTATGTATCGATCGCTGTCCCCGTCCATCCCGCCTGTGTGCCACCGTCTCCATCGACAACAGATCTAGACGAGAGGGGTTGTAGTGGGTGCCATTGTCGTGCTAGAAGAGATACCGCCATCGAGTCGTGCTTATCGGGAGGGATACCGCAAGCCAGGGAGGGAAGGTTAGGGCTGCCGCCACCCCTGTCCATGGCAGATCTGGTTGAAGGGGTTGGTATGCACCATGTCATGCTAGGAGAAGGGGTCTGTCACTATGAGGTGGGGCTTGCTGGGAGAGGTAGGGGAGCATTGCCACCACCAGGCTAGGGAGAGAGGGGTGAGGCCGGCACCGCTCCCGTCCATCGCGGATTTTGCCGAGGAGGGTGGCAGGTGACACTATCACGCCAGTAGAAGGGGGACGAGCCACGGTTCTGCCGCTACCGGGCTGGGAGGTAGGGGCAGGTCTACCATCGTCACACATGCAGGTGAGAAAAGTAGCAAGTTGAGGAAGAGATCGAAGAGTGGTGCCCAGGTGGGAGAGAGTGAGGATGCTCTACGGTTCTAGTTATTATATACCTAAGGCTGGTTTTCACCACCAGTTCGTGGCTTGAACAGGCAGTGAAAACCACCAGACTGGTATTGATATATTATCACTATTGGTTTAAATAAAAACAGCGATAAAATGGTGTTGGTGAAAATAATTCCTATTTTAATGGATATACTAACTAATGGGTCACAAACAAATACTAGTACTCAAATTAAATATAATACTAGTGTTGCGCCGCGCTTGCGTTCACTCATAGTCAAGTTTTTCCAACGTCATTTGTACTAGCTAGGTGATGTTATATGTGTGTGTGCGCTGTGTGGCATGCATGATTGAGCAGATCGTGTATAACGCGCTTAATTATTAATATATATATTCTTGTATGTGTTCTTGACCGTCCTTCACCTAATCTTGGAAGAAACTAGAGCTTGTTGTTGTGTTTGAACTCTGTGTGTAGTCTCTATTGACTAGTAGCTACTTGTAACAAGTTGCTATAAGTACAATACAATAATCTCTCGATTTTCATGCGATGCGAAAGCTATGACAGTGTGCGTGCCTAATTGAGTCATGCAAGACTTGCCTGCCTGTCTGCCCCTATATAGTATATATTTTATATATATTCGAGCAAAGCAAAGCAAATAAACTAAGTTGCGTGCAGCACTGGATCATCAGCTCTCATCGTCTCAATTAGCTTTTTGAATGACTAGCTAGTGACTGAGCTTTTCTTTTTGACATTTCGCATAATAATTAATTAAGCTGCTGTGTATGCATGGTTGTCCACCCAAACCAAACTCTCCTGGCATGCATATGGCCGGCCGGTTGATTGATTGATATGTAGACGGAAGCAGAGATCGATCGAGAGCCAATGCAAATAAAAACGGATGGATGTACGATCGATCGAGATGGAAAGCAAACGGGGAGTTATCCTATATATCCTGCTATCTAGTCTAGTACTAGATGAAAAGAGTAGAGATGATGAATACAGTGCAGTCCATGCATAGATTGTCGGGCAATTTCCTTCATGGATATATCCTTAATTATATGCTCCGAGGATCGGAGCAGTATGTACACATGGGCTAACTAGATTGCCATGTGCTTACGCAAGTGCTATTCAGGTACTAGCTAGGCTAGCTGTCATTATATTGCTGATCCATCGAATTGCATCGGCAGTTGAGCTAGCTAGCTAGCTAGCTATATATATAGATATCGACCATATCGATCATATCGGTCGGTCAGTCAGTCAAGTGCTCTGCGAGCTAGTCTGCAGCTATATATGCTGTGAGATCGAATTGAATCGATCTATTCATCGTCGTCGTCTGTGCAGAGAGACGAAAGATCAGATCAGATCGGCCGGCCGGAGGCGGCGGTGGCGTCGAGCTCGTCGTCGGTCGGCGACGATCGATCAGCAGCGCGCGTCGTCAGGATTGTGGAGGAGGACCGGGCGAGAAGACGACGAAGATGGCATGGTCGTCGATGGAAGCGGTGGTGCTGCCGGCGAGCATGGTGCTGGTGCAGGCCTTCACCATGGGCGCCCTGCTCCTGTCGAAGCTGGCGCTCAACGTGGGAATGGAGCCCTTCGTCCTCCTCGCCTACCGCAACCTCATCGGCGCCATCGTCGTCGCTCCCTTCGCCTTGTACTTTGACAGGTACCGATCGACCTATAGTACTACGCACCAAAATACTATTAATGCATTGCATTGCATTGCAGCATGATGTGTGCAATCATAACTTATATGAAAGGAACTTGAATGCATTAGATAAGACGATATGATGCTCGAGTCACAAAGTAAACGAACTCTAGCTTACATTGTCGTCTAGTTATTTGATTCATGACTACAGTCTAGCTAGCTAGCTACGTATACCAGCTGGCCAACCAACCACGCACAGTATAATAAAGACTTACGTTCATAAAAAACAAGATAACAACGAGATATGTAATGTAATATATAAAGAAATTAACTTAATTTGGTAATAAATATATCTGACCCGTGTACCATTTTCATGTTATTAATTAAGTTTAAAAAAATCTAGCTACATGAGAGTGTTCGGTACGTTGTTTGCCCAAACACAGATAGCAATCCTTGTGGCTACGATTGGTTGCTTGTCACGCATTTAACTGTCAGGATATAGGGTTCGACTTCCTGTAGAGTGAATTTAAATATATTTGATTTATGTCTATATTTGGTAGCTCATGATGCGTTGTTAAAAGAAACCCCCTCGCCAACAAAAGCTGAGGTCGAGTATTTACCTGGGCCTTGTTTAGTTCACCCCAAAAATTCCGCGTCACATCGAATCTTGCGGCACATGTATGAAGCATTAAATATAGACAAAAGCAAAAACTAATTACACAGTTTAGCTGAAAATCACGAGACGAATCTTTTGATCCTAGTTAGTCCATAATTAGATAATATTTGTAACAAACAAACGAAAATGCTACATTACCGAAATCTAAAATCTTTTCGGAACTAAACAAGGCCGGCCAGCATGGTTGAAGTCTTCTACCTTAATGACGATGCCATCAGGAAGGTCCTATGACCACTCCTTTTCTCTTAATGAAAAACTTTATAGAATAACTAGGAGCATGCAGGTCGAGTTTTTTTATGCCCTCGGGTTTATATATATATATATATATATATATATATATA
>Ga0182004_10005713_pt1 | contig 10123 bp, 7 predicted proteins | sample Sormic07211540_1_FD_120479 | JGI IMG/M metagenome (GOLD analysis project Ga0182004, IMG submission 120479) | Endophyte microbial communities from Sorghum bicolor roots, Mead, Nebraska, USA - 072115-40_1 MetaG | ecosystem: Host-associated > Plants > Roots > Unclassified | place: USA: Nebraska...
AGTGACATAGCTCTTGTGTGCCTAGTGATTATATCAACTAGAATTGTTGAATAGGTGGCTTGCAAACACCCCATTAGAGCTAGAGCAAAAAGCTTCGCTTTGTTATTTACTAACCTCTTGCTCAAGTGAGTTTGTAGATTTTTAAATAGGCTATTCACCCCCCCTCTAGCCATATTAGGACCTTTCACATAGGAGCCGGCGAAAGGGGTCTTCTCGGGCGCCGGCGCATGTGGAGCTCATGGGTACCCCCGCTGGGGGCGCACGGACGTCGGCGCAAAAGGCTATACTGGAGCCGCCGCAAGAAGAGCACGGATGCAAGAAGAGGAAAATTTTACATCTAGGGTTTTCATCTCAGCCGTTGATTTGGTCCATGCAACGGATAAGGTGGAGATGAGGCTGCCGGGCATTGGGCCTTTGGTTTGCTTGATCAGTTTCCTTCCAAGGTGCCAGGTTTGATTCCTTGAGAAAAGGAAATAGAACACGCCAATATAACATTATTAGAAGGGGGGTAAGTAAATGATAGGAATACCATGTATGAGACGTTGTCATTAGATCAAGTCAAAATAAAAGTGAGAAAAAATAATAAAGTAATAACATGATTTTTTTTCCTATTTACATGGGAATATTTTATCATGGCCACATCCATATCTACGTCAGTGCCATGTTGGCCATGTCCCTGCCATGTTGGATGATTTATCTGTGACCAAACCAAATCATTCGTCATAGATCTACCACTGAGTTGCCAAAATGATTTGTGACGGTGAACAGTGACGATTACTAAACAAGTCGTCATAGATATATCACCTAATAAATGAATCGTCATAAACAATAGAATTCTATGATGGTTCTTTAAAACGTCACCAGTAAACCGTCATGTATAATGAAATTTCTTGTTACCAGTCTTTTCTGCACACTTTGTCCTCACTCGTGCGCACCCGGGAAGAACTTTCCAGTTAGTCACCCACCCCTAAATTTCTCTATGCCAAGCACGCTGAATTTTAGAGTTATCTAGAGATGAGCTTTTAGAAAAGAAGTAGCAATTTATTGATATGAGTATCCTATTAATCCTATTAAGCATTGGGCCAAGATGTTAAAATCTTGTATTATCTTGCACCGAAATATTTGTAGTAGGGATTACAAGCTCGACGAGAGAGGGAGTTGCTCCCAAGTCTCAAGGTGGAGAGTGATGTATGCGAACTAGTGAGTGTTCTGGTGTTCGTGACTTTGAATGTTGTGGACTTCTTTTTTCTCTAGAAATGGCCACTGCCCCTCCCTTTTATAGCCGCAAGGGTGTGTAGGCTTACAAAATCGTGTTTCCCGTTAAATCCGAGGCCCTGTAGCCTGGTATCGTGGAGGTATGGTGCAGTGTCATGGGGAGTATGGTCCTAGTCCTTTAGTCACTGTGGGTGCTCGGGGTAGTAGTACATGGCGTGGCCATCCCTGTAGAAGCCATGCTGAGCCATGCCGATCTTGTGAGGAGTGTCCGACACTGTAGACATTGTGTCGTCCCCTACTCATTGACCGTCGAAGAGGTTTGAGGCCTCTTGGATTGGAAATCGTGCCCGTACTCTGACGAGTTCGTGGGCACAGAGGCTTGGATTGACGCTTGTATATATGTCTACATAAGTCTCTGTCGTACGCATAGTGATGGAAGTTGACAACATAGTGGTTGTCATGCCTTGCCCTGTGTAGTTGTGGGTGGGGTGGAGATTTGATCCATGTCTCGTCTGGCCGTACCACGGCCCTGTCACGGGATCATGGCTAACGTCACGGGAGGTCTCAAGCGCACCAATGGCATGGAGACGTCCGAGCCCTTGGGTCAGGCGAGTCGGAGATTGCGGAGCCACTCATCCGAGCCGATCTCGAGCGAGTCAGAGATTGTTAGTCTCAGGCGGCGCTAGTCTCGGTCTCGCTCGAGGCCTTGTTTCCAGGCCTCAGGCGAGGCGAAGAATGGATTGGTCTCTGTTGTGTTTGAGGCCTCGTCGTCAAGCCTTGGGCAAGATGGAGAATAGCTGTCATCGAGCTTAGCTTGTTCTTAGGAGGAGCAAAAGGGGATTCTAGCTTTTAGCTTTGGGTACCCCAGTCCCCAGATTGTGGTACCCGACATGTACTGGATGCTAAGTTGTTGCATTGGATAGAGGTTGACCTAAATTTTCGGCACTGGCAAAGAGGCATATGCCCTAGCTACTTGACGACGGTGTCGTTTGCGTGCCTACATTGCCAACCAGAGGTAACAACTCACGCAAATATCTGCATATGAGTGGGGCCTAGGTGAATGAACATTGTTTAGTTCCAATTTTTTTTGCAAAATGGATACTGTAGCAATTTTGTTTGTATTTGACAAATCTTGTCCAATCGTGAACGTACTAGAAGGTTCAAAAGATTTGTCTTGCAAATGATAGTCAAACTGTGCAATTAGTTATTACTTTTATCTATATTTAATGCTATATGCATACGCTACAGGATTTAATTTGACGAAAAATCTCAAATTCTAGTTGTGAGCCGGCGGTAATCTAGTTTCTCTGTTGGATCATGTTGACGCTGTTGACCCGACAGTTTGGCATGCATCTTTAACTCTAGAATCCGGCTGGTGACACTTGCTACCCCCTCAACGCGATGGGAGCGGGAATGGGACGACCACATTGCCCGGAATTCTGTCAGAATTCACAAGTCGGAACGAGGGACGAGCGCAGCGACGCTGGACACCCTGCAGATGCACGCTTGTGGTGGCTGCTGACGTGCACGTCTTTTTAGTGAAGGAAGCCCTATTATTAGTGAGTCTAGTTAGTTCATAATTAAACAATAATTATTAAATATAAACAAAAATATTATAATATTTTTAAAAAATCACCCTAATAACTAAGAGTCTGTTTAGCGAGGCTTCTCTTCGAATCGGCTCTAGCTCTTCCAAAAAGCTCCGTCAATTCCATCGACCGGTGCAGTTGACCAAACGCGCGATGACGAGCGACGCGTGAAGTGACCAAGGAACAAGAAGCTGTTGAAAACTAACGTCACCGGCCGGCTGTCCTGGCGAACGACGGGTCGAATGGTACTTCAGTGTTGTCACTTGTTGCATTGATAGCAATGGGTTTGCAAATCCGAGGCTAAAGTAATCGTTCTTCCGTAAAAGACAACGTCACAACAACACTAGCTAGCGCCTAGTGACATTACCTATATATATTCTCTACCGTGAACGCTCGAGAGCTGTGGAATGTATGAGACGTCTGTTAAGTGCTTTAGACTATACGAGTACTTACTTTCTTAATTAATTTGTCAATCTGCATGTAATTATTGATCGTGCTGTTGGAAAGAACTTAAACAAGACTTAGTCAAAATCTAATTTTGTGAACTCCATGCCGGCCCAAGCCTGTTTATACACCTAACACGACGTATATATGCACCCTAACCCTAATAATACAAGTGCACAATGGCTACATCTGCCAGTGGGGCTGGAGCAACAACGATAATACTCCTAGCTTGCAGCTAATGCGGGCGTATCCGATGACGACACACAGCACATGCAGCAAATGATTGTGTTGGATAAGCGGCAATAAGTACGTAGTACATGTTGGGAGTATTAGCACTACTGACTACTAGCATATAGTATAGATTGATTGTCCAATTATTTCACATGATATGTCATAAGTATATGTGCGCAGCGCGATATATACGTCCGACACACTAATAACTGTATATATAGTGCAGAGAGTGCGTTCCCAGGCTGTAGTGTTGCAAGCCTCCTATAGGGTAGTACACTACATTGACCACTGTCAGGATTGTGGAGCTGCTGGTGGAATCGGAACAAACGCATGTGCATTGTGCAGGGTATAGAGGAATGAGGAGCCGGCCCCTCCGGTCGTTAATTCGGGTTGCCTACAAGCCGGCACTGCCGGGCTGGACACATAAGTAATATCGCATGTGGATTTTATATGTCGTTCGATCCCTTCTGTGTACAGTACATACATATCCGGACTAGCCGGACCCAACGACCGATCCATCATTCATCAAGATTATTAGCATTCACGAGCTGACCTTAGTTTTTCTTTGTGCATCCAGAGGCGCGCGAGAAAATATATAGAACAGCACGGCAAAATACTACTACTACGGTAATTAATCTATCCGATGGTGCACTACCAACACAGGCCTTATTTAGTTCGCAAAATTTTCATTTTTGGCTATTGTAGTACTTTCGTTTTTATTTGACAAACATTGTCTAAACAAGAAGTAACTAGACTCAAAAGATTCATCTCACAAATTATAGATAAACTGTGCAATTAGTTTTTATTTTTATCTATATTTAATGTTCCATACATGCGACCAAAGATTCGATGTAACGGGGAATCTTAAATTTTTTTGCGAACTAAACAAGGCCACAGATCCGATGCATGCAGCATATCGCCGTACGTGTATGCAAGAATTTGGCCACCCAAAAACCAAAAACTTTTTAAAACTTCCTGTCACATCTTGTGGCACATGCATGGAGCATTAAATATAGACAAAAACAAAAATTAATTACACAATTTGCTTATAAATATATTATAAGATGAATCTTTTGAGCCTAATTAGTCTATAATTAGACAATAATTGCTAAATAAAAACAAAAGTGCTATAGTATTCAAAACCAAAAAAAATAGAACTAAACAAGGCTATGTCCGAAAAGTTTTTGGATTTGCCTACTCTTGCATTTGTTTTTTTATAATTAATATTCAATCATGGATTAATTAGGTTTAAAAGATTTGTCTCGTGATTTGCCTACTGTTGAATAATTAATTTTTTTTATCTATATTTAGTGATTTATATATGTGTCCAAATTTTGATGTAATGGGTAAAAAAATTTCAGGTGAAGAAACAAGTCCTCGGTGCCGGTGTGTGTTGACCATACAAAAACATGCTACAGTGTAAGCCTCTGAACCAGTGGTTACCCTACGCCATGTCCACGTCCAGGTGCGTGCGTTCTCTGCATCTAACCGTATCGTGGCAGGTCTTTTTCTATATTTTAACTTTTTTTAAAAAATTTCAATATTACTCCTCTCGAAAAATATATTGTATTTTATAGTTTTCTTGGTCGCGTCAATTCCGCTGACGCGACCAAATAACATAGTCGACGCATACGTTGGCGCTGCAAGATACGAAACATTCGACGACGTTTTCGACATGAAAAAGCTTACTTTTCCACGTCAGAAATGTTGTCGAATGTATCGTATCTTGCCGCGTCAACATATGTAGCGTGACTATATTTTTTAGTCACGCTAGTGGAATTGGCGCGACCAAAGAGGCTATGGAATGCAATATATTTTCTAAGAATATTAATATTGAAATATTTTTTAAAAAAAGTTAAAATAGAAAAAAAAAATCCCATCGTGGCATTGTCCACCATGCCGCTGCCCTTCTCTCGCACGCGACGTGACCACGTCGCGGCATGTGCCCGGAACCGGAATCATCCTCCTCCCGGTGGCCGTTTGTGCGCCGCGCGGGAGGGCGGGAGCGAGCGTCCAAAAAATCCCTCCCCGTCTCTGGCTGTCCGCCACCCCATCAAAGCTAACCCCACATGCATGTATGCTGAAAGATGTTCGTTTAGGCCTTGTTTAGTTCATCCCAAAAATTAAAAAGTTTTCAAGATTCTCCGTCACATCGAATCTTACAGCACATGCATAAAATATTAAATATAGAAAAACTAATTACACAGTTTAGTTGTAAATAGCGAGACGAATCTTTTGATCCTAGTTAGTCTATGATTGGATAATATTTGTCACAAACAATCGAAAGTGCTACAGTAGCGAAATCCAAAAAAAAATTCACATCTAAACAAGGCCTAGGCCTCGTTTAGTTACACCTAAAATCTAAAAAACATTAAAATTTTTCATTATATCAAATTTTACGACACATGCATAGAGCATTAAATATACATAAAAATAACTAATTATATAATTTGTTTGTAATTTATGAAATAAATTTTTTGAGTCTAGTTAGTTTGTTGTGTAGAAGTACGACTCAACTAAAACGTGTCGGACGTCTAGGACTCTTTTTTAAATTTGCAAGTGAAAAGCAGAGCATCTCCAACAGTTTGCCAAAAATCACTTGCTAAATTTTATGATTTGGCAAGTGGCTAAAACATATGGTAAGTGAAAAAAGATTATATCTCCAACAGTTTGTTATTTAAATTTAGTAAAATTTAAAAAGTAGGCTCATATCCTGGATCCAACCTATGAACTGTGATTAACACATTTGTATTAGACGAACATGAGTTTATATTTTATCTGGATTTATAATTCATTCAGTTTGCATTAGCCTCAAATAAAAATAATATACTTTCTCCGATTGCGTATACTGCTCAGATTGTCCTCTCTACTTTGCATGTACAGAAAAGTAGCTGTTATTTTTGTGGCACCGTGTATAAGGATAGATTAGATGGGGATTGATGTGAATCAGGTACTGCGGCTACACACTCTAAGGCTGTCTCAAATAAGAGACTAATTTTGAAACCCAAACCTAAAATGGTCTCCAATACAATACCTATAGCTTTCAACAGCGTACCTATACAGAAGACCCATTTTGGGTATTAGGAGAGGCATAACTCAAATTTGGGTATCCTCTCTCCTCGAGACCCATTTGCAGAAAGTGTTGTCTTTTAGGTCTTGTTGTTGGAGAAGACTAAAAATAGGTATGGAACTTTTACCTGTAGCGCTACCCAAATGATAAATGGGTCTTGTATTTTGGGTGATGATTGTTGGAGATAGTGTTGGTGGCACTATGGCACTGTGCACGTTCAGTCCCATCGAGCTCTACGAATCAGCTTTTGCACCAAACCAACTGGGCAGTAGGACGTGAATCAGCTTTGCACAGCGGCACCCGGCGCGCGATGCGCAGATGCGTAGTGGTTTGCGCACGCGCAAACACCGTGAGGATGGCAAGTTGGGCAAAAATTGGCAAGTGCTTTACCAAACTGTTGGAACAACATTTTTCTTGTTTTGCCAAAAAAAATAAAGATAACAAGTACAAATAGCAAACTGTTGGAAATGCTCCTGTTGAATATATCAAAGGCCTTGCCAAGTTTTGTTTCTCGTCTCCCTGTTAGTTTTAGTTTTAGTTTTAGATACCGTAGCAAATTTATTTGTATTTCATAATTATTATCTAATTACGAACTAACTAGGTTTAAAATATTTGTCTCATAAATTGTAAGCAAATTGTACAATTAGTTTTTACTTTCGTCTATATTTAATACTTTATACATACACCCAAAGATTTGATATGATGTAAAATTTTGAAAATTTTTGGAAACTAAACGAGGCGTGATAATACGGTGCGACGTCGCGTTATCTGATCAAATTCAGTCAGGTCGCCAAACCACGCTATTCTCGATCCATATGACAGCAAAATTAATCATATCGAAGGTTGGACGATACCGGACGAGATTAGCCGGCAACGCCGACAGATTTTGATATATTTTTTTTGCCATAAATTGAGAAGAGAAGCACGCCTTTTGCCTGGCCTAGCAATTATTTTCCTTTCTTGTCCATCCCGTCGCGGGAGAAGAAGCGTCGTCGCTGTGACTCCCATTGAAAGCGCTGTTCCACCTCTCCATCCATGGCAGCAGCTTGGTGTCACCTTCTACGAAACCGAGAAGCGTCGGTGCGGGCCGGCACGTAGGCAGCGAGACCCTCCCCCGCGCCGGCCGGAGCCCCCAAACTGTGGAGAAGCTTGGAATTGCCGGCACTTGACACGAAACACGTACGAGGATCGTCGAGGCGCAGCAGAACCACACGAGTCCACGACCACGAACACGCACACGCACACGCAGCGGGCCAAAGACGCCGACAGGCTACCCGGTCGCCCCGCACACCCTTCCCGTGACAGTGCGTGCAGTGCAGCTTGCCGTGGCCGGCAGGGCAGGTATCGCGTTACATGCTCACTATCTCTACCGTCTAAATATACTGTGAGATTCGTGTGTTTCACATTCTCTCTCCATTGTTTTACACTATTTATTTTGAATTGCACACTTCTCGATGTATTGCTGAACGGTGTAGATAGTGCATGCCTAACATATGCACACCACAAAACATTCAAATGTGTGGGGTTGGATTTGACCGAGTCAGTGGCGAGGGTGCGTGGCCTCGGCAGGGGCGGATCCAAAGGGGGCCTGGTTGAGCTCTAGCCCATCTACGAGTCTAATTTGTCTATTAAATTAGTATTAATTAATCTTAAATTCTTATTAATCTCTAGCTTCAAACCTAAATGTTTACTATTTAGCTCCCCTTTTATCCCCATCGTGGATCCGCCACTAAGTGTGGGGGTCGTGTCAACTCCACCGTCCACACTCCACATCGGCGTGAGGCATTCTGTTGAACGGTTGGCCGCTATGCTCCGAGATTGAGATTGCCATTGTTGCGCTGCGCCTCAGTCGAGCTGAAGCCACTGCTGCGAACGTGAACATTGACGCTAACGTTGCGGCTGCGAGCACGAACACAGACGCCGCCATGGGCACAGACAAGGTCGCGCTGGGGTGCCTCCTGCCGGTAGTGGCGAAGTTAAGAGTAAATTAGAGGGAATGCCTTTTCTAATAGTGTTTCTAATAGTGTTTTTTTTTAAATTTCTGTGGGTGCATGGGCGCCTAGAACCTACAATATATAGCTTCGTCCCTGTCTGCCGAAGACGTCGCCGCACAAGTTGAACGCCATTACGGCAATGTGTCATGCAATCCCACCAGGATCCATCGACCGGTGCAGTTGACCAAAAACGCGCGCGATGACGAGTGACGTGAAGTGACCAAGGAACAAGAAGCTGTTGAAAACTAACGTCACCGGCTGTATCGAAGGGTACTTCAGTGTTGTCACTTGTTGCATTGATAGCAATATAGGTTTGCAAATCCGAGCCTAAAGTAATCACATCTTCCGTAAAAGACAACAACACTAGCTAGTGGCATTATATATAGTTGTTATATATATCTACCGTACGTGGAAGCTCGAGAGCTAGCTGTGGGATATATATTTGGCGCGTCTGCAAAAGGTGTAGACTATATATTTGCTATGCATGTAACTATTGATTGTGTTGTTGGAAAGGCCTTAAACAAGACTTAGTCAATCTAATTTTGTGAACTCCATGCTCAAGCCTGTATATACCTAACACGATGTATATATATGCACCCTAACACTAATGATAGAATGAAGAGCACAATGGCTACATCTGCCAGCAGTGGGGGCCTGGAGCAACGATAATGCTCCTAGCTTGCAGGTATATAATGTGGGCGTATCCGATGACACGCGGCACATGCATCAGATGATTATGTTGGGTAAGCGACAACACGTACATGTTGGGAGTATTAGCATTAGCATAGATTGATTGTCCAATTATTTCACATGATATGTGCCGCTACCCGCTAGCGCCATATATATACGACATACTCCTACTATAACTCCCTGTAGAGTGCATGCGTCCCCAGGCTGTGTTGCACTACATTGACCACTGTCAGGATTATTGGGGAGCTCTCTCTGCTGGTGGAATCGGAACAAACGCATGTGCATTGTGCAGGGTGCTGAGAGTACGTGCAGGCAGAGGAACGAGGAACCGGACCGTTAATTCGGTTGCCTACAAGCCGCCCGGCACTGCCGCGCTGGACACATGCATGTGACGCCGTACGTACTGTATATCGCATGGATTGGATTGGAGTATGTGTGTCGTTCCATCCCTTCTGCGTACTGCGTAGTACATATTTCTGGACTTCCCAACGACCGATCTGTTATTCATCAAGATTAGTGTTCACGAGGTGACCTTAGTTTTTCTTTGCGCATGCAGATCGACAAAAGCTAGAAAACAGCACGGCAAAAAATAATACTGCTACATGCTACGGTAATTAATAATCTATCTGCTGCATACGCATTTCTTTGCCTTTCATTCAAGCATGCCGCCAAAAATGCCTAGCGACATCCAGACGCGTATATATATACGGTGCACTACCAACATAGATCCGGTGGATGCCATAACAAAGCACATAACAAAAAAAAGAGGCAGGCTTCAATCGCCGTGTATGCATGAATCGGTGCCGGGGTGTGTGTTTGGCCATACAAAAACTGAAAAAACATGCTTATATGTACCGTGGCCTTGTTTAGTTTCACCGAAAAACCAAAAA
>Ga0182004_10005714_pt1 | contig 10123 bp, 8 predicted proteins | sample Sormic07211540_1_FD_120479 | JGI IMG/M metagenome (GOLD analysis project Ga0182004, IMG submission 120479) | Endophyte microbial communities from Sorghum bicolor roots, Mead, Nebraska, USA - 072115-40_1 MetaG | ecosystem: Host-associated > Plants > Roots > Unclassified | place: USA: Nebraska...
GGCACTTGATTATCTTAAACCTTTGCTTGAAGTTTTTAGAACTGCAATATCATTTCTAAACTCATCTAACCAGAGAATTGCAGCATATAAGAACTACTGCATTGCAGCTAGTTATAGGCCTAGTTTCAGCTGGACATGGATGTAAGGTGGAACTCTACATATCTCATGCTTAAGACTTTGTTTCCTCACAAGAAACCTATCACTACTTTTTATACATGCCAACTATCCTAGAGGTGAGGAAGGTGAGTTGCTGCTAACTGAAGAACATTGGGTTGCTGAAAAAGTATTTAGGTTTCTTGAACTCTTCTATGATGTTATTGTTGCCTTGTCTGGTGTTTACTATCCTACTTCTCCACTTATGCTTTATTAGCTAGTTAAGATAGCTATACACCTAAAAAATTATGCTAATGACATTCATCTAAGAAATGTGGTTTAACCTATGGTAGATAAATATAATAAATATTGGAGGGACATATCTTTACTCTATTCTTTTGCATTCATCTTAGACCCTAGAGCTAAAATGAAGGGTTTTTCAAAAGTACTGAGGAAATTGATGAACCTTACCAGTATAGATTACAATGCTTACTAGGTTGGTACTAGAGCAAGGCTTACTGATGTTTACAATAAGTATGAGGAGAAATATGGAGCTGTTAGGTTGAGGAGGACTGTCCCTAAGAAAAGATCTGCCTAGGATGAAATATATGATGATTGTAGTTCATCTAGTGGGGGTACTTCACTGCTGCATTCTATTCTTAATCTGTCTAGAGATACATCTGCTACTGCTTTGCTGCTACTTCTACAACTTCTAGTGCTTCTGAACTTGTCTCATACTTAGACTATGACACTATTAGCCAGTTGGATGATTCATTTGACATCTTGAGATGGTGGCATGAGCACAAACTAACATATCCAGTGCTGTCCATCATGGCTAAAGATGTTTTAACTGTTTTTCGTGTCTACCATATCTTCAGAATCTACGTTTAGTATGACTGGTAGGATCATCGAGGAGCAGCGAAGGAGGCTAAAGCCGGAGACAGTGGACTGGCTCACTTGCATCAAGGACTCGGAGTTGGCGGAGGCAAGGTTGCAACAAGTGTTGAGGACAAGAAGCTTGAAGAAAAATTTGAAGAACTCTCTTGATTAGTGCTCCCGCTACCAAGGTAAATCCCTAACTTCCTCTTCTTCTTTTGCTAACTAGTTACTAATCCTAATGCTATACACCTGAATTTTTTTTCAGCTGGCCTGTAGGGAGCTTGAAGCTTTGAAGAAGTAGTCTTCATCTTTATTACTTTAATCTATCCATTTTGTTTGAACTTGGTCTGTAATATGAGAACTTGGACAGTTGGACTGTGTGTGACGTAAGAACATTGAACTTTCATGGAACTTGGTTGTACTCTTTTCCTGCCTAGGGTTTCTCACAAAGGTGAGTTTTACCTAGATAGGTTTTTAATGAGGCAGCCATTGCACTAATCTCCCAAATATAACCATTTTGTTAACTATTATGTCTTTATGTGTGTTTCTGTGATTCTGTTAATGTTTGAATTACTTAACTTGTGTATATGTGTTGTGATTCTGTGTAGTGCCTGGGCCGGCACGGGGCACCGTAGTGCCTTCGTGCCTGGTGGCACGGTACAACATGACACGGTTAAGCCCTGATAGGGCCATGCCTGGGCCAATGGTTGGGCACGGTGGCACTATCAGGTACGCCACGACGGGCCACTGTGTCACCCGCGCCCGTGCCTCGCCGTGCCCATGCCGTGCCGGACGGCCCGTTTGGGAAACTATATATCCATACATATTCTAAGTACCTAACCCTTCTAGGAGATTCTAGTTAGCCAAGTTATTGAGGTAAATATATATAGCTCAATCTCAGCCCTTCACATGGAAGGTGGAGGAAGCCTGTCCATATGCTACAAAGTATTATCCAAAATTAGTTAACTAAAGATAGATTGGAAAACAACATACACCCTTTGGAGTTGAGTGGCTGAGCAGTGTACAACATATTTACATAGCAGGAGAGTCACTGATGCAATGATTGGACCTTAACTCAATGAACAAGTGAACAAATATACAATAAGCCTTTAGTCATAATATGCACGTGAGACGAAGGGACATGTAGCACCCATTTGACCCAAAACAAACTTCCATGGACAAAGTGGACACCATGTAAAAAATGTCATTACGGATGCACCTTCATAGTCATCACAGAACCACGCTGTGATAAAGGTTTGTCATGTCTGTAATAACTACGTACTACCGATGTGCTTAAGGGTATAAGCATTTGTGACGCAAACAAGCCTTGTCTATATTGTCACCCTTTTAGCGACGCTGTTGCGAAAACGAGTCAGCAATAAGTACTAACTACACATGCTTGTTCGGGACAAGGATGTCGATTTTGATGTGCTCCATTCCACAATGGTGTACTAGGTTAGTTGTCATATAGAAAATGTCCCTAAAAGCTTCAATTACTAGAATCTGTGCTAATTCTTAGAATCCGTGCTAGTTAATTTTTTTTAAGTTTGACCAATTTTATAAAAAAGAGCATCAATATATATGACATAAAATGAGTATCTTATGAAAATATATTCTATGATAAATCTAATGGTATCAATTTGATATTATAAATCTTAGTGTTTTTTTAGAAATTTGGTCAAAAATTTAAAAAATTGACTTATGACAACTCTAAAAGTTGAAGCTTATAGGAACAAAGGAGTAATTTAGAAGACAAAAATGCTCGGTTCACCAATTTGGAAGATAAAAATGCTCGGTCGACCCACCCGTCGTCTTCCACACATTCTCTGATTCTCTCTCCTGCCCCGCCATTTCCTCCAACGGTCGGTTCGTCCGCCCCACACGCGGGCGCTCGAGCGCGACTTCCGCCATCTCCGTCCCTTCCTGAATCCCGACCACCTCTCCTTCCATATGGGCAGTCCTACTCCAACCGCCTGGATCCCCCCACAAACCGCAGCGCCACCGCTGCGACGCCTCCTCCTCCTCGCTAGCTAGCTGCTGCCGCGATGATCTTCCGTCCCGGCACCGCCGTGTGGGTGGAACACCCGGACCTCGCCTGGGCCGAGGCTGAGGTCGTCTCCTCGCCCGCCTCCCCGTCCTCGCCGTCCTCAGTCTCTGTCGTCCTATCCACCGGTGTCAAGGTGAGGGCGCAACGACCCAGACAACCCACTGTTTCGATTTCCAAGCCCCGCTGTGTGCACTGCAGCCTAGGTGTTCGTCGAATTGCTAACTTCGTGGCTGGGTCGGTTTGGCCGTTGGGCAGGCTGTAGTAGACGGTAGGAAGGTCCTGCCACGGGACACGGAGGGCGATCTTGCTGGCGTCGACGATATGACCAAGCTTGTCTACCTCCACGAGCCTGGGGTGCTCTGCAACCTCGCACTCCGATACACGCTCAACGAGATCTACGTGAGTGTCTTCATCTTTTCCACTCTGTCTTTAATCTAACAATGTCCATTGGTTGCACATTAGTTGTCCTGTAAGAAGTCCTTCTAGGAGGATAGTGGCCTCGTGTAAGATCATGTGCGGGTCCAATGTATGTGGAATTGAGGGAAGGGATTATTTTTCCAATCTGTGTGCTAGCCCATATGTTGTGTTTCGTGGAAACATGTTGCTAATGTTGGTGTTATGTGTGCCAAAACATTATTCCGATGATTATGTTGTTTCATCAGACATACACAGGGCGCATCTTGATTGCTGTGAATCCTTTTGCAAAGCTCTCCCATATGTATGATATGCATATGATGGAGCAGTACAGAGGTGTGCAGTTCGGTGAATTGAGTCCACATGTTTTTGCCGTTGCTGACGCATCGTACAGGTATGAAGCATGGAAACCAGCTTGCAGCGTGTTAGTTAGAAATTAGAATATGGAGTTTTACATGGCATATTTCTCTTTCTTGAAGAGCTATGGTTAGCGAGAACTGCAGCCAGTCCATATTAGTCAGTGGAGAAAGTGGTGCTGGAAAAACAGAGACCACCAAACTCATTATGCGATATCTTACTTTTGTTGGGGGTCGTGCAATTGGTGATATCCGCTCTGTGGAGCAACAAGTTCTAGAGGTAACTTTCAGTTTTCTCATCAATTCTTTTGGTGCATGATTAACATGCCCTGTAAAAGGCTTTATGTTTCCTCAACTATGCATCTATCCTGCTCTCATTTCAATGCAGTCAAATCCACTGTTGGAAGCTTTTGGTAATGCACGGACAGTGAGAAATGATAACTCCAGGTGAACTTCTTTACTTCTTTCATTAATTTTCTTGGAGTCAATCAACTTATTTTACTATTTTTCATAAAAAGAATGCTTGTTTGATTCTTTGGCCGTACAACTATATACATCTTTTATATTTGATAGCCTTTGAACAGTGAGGGTGCTATACTTATTAATTTTTCAAAGGTGCTAGTGTTTTAGGTGTAATCCTCATTATAAAAAGAAATGAAGCTAGACACTTATATCAGTATGCTCATAGGTGTGAGAAAAAAGTTGTACATAGGCATGATAGTATATTACTAGTAGGTGTACTGCTTTCTTCTATATACCCATTTGTTTACTTACTAGTTTATTTCACTGCAGTCGATTTGGGAAATTTGTTGAAATTCAGTTTGACAAATCCGGTAGAATATCTGGGGCTGCAGTTCGAACTTACCTCCTGGAACGGTCTCGTGTTGTGCAAGTTTCTGAATCTGAAAGGAATTACCACTGCTTTTATCAACTTTGTGCATCTGGGAAGGTTTGTTTACAGACACAGACCTTTGGTGTTTTTATATTAGTTATTATCCCTGAGACTAATTATGATGTTCCCCATAATATGAAGCTGTAAAATTTGGATCTGGAAAATCCCTACTTTGTTTTCCAGGTGTTAGAATTAATTGCTATTTACTGTAATCACCTAGTTACTTGTGTAATCTCCTAGCTATTTACTCCCCTAGCTTGCTGTGCCAAGTTAATGCCCTGCTGGCCCCTTGGGACTCTGGCTGGACCCTTGGGACTCGGCTGGCCCCTTGGGCCACCCTCCTCTAGTCTATTTATATGTAAACACCTCTGTAATCTCGTCACTAAGCAATCCAAGCCTGTTTGGCTGTCTTCTATCATGGTATCAGACTAAAACTACGATCTATCTGCTTCCGCTCCCACCCCACCCAACCCAAGCTGTCGCGCGCCAATGGCCGCCTCTGGCTCCTCCACCATGGCTACCGCGGCCAAGCTCCGCGACGAAGCCCTCTCTGCTGCCAAGCGCCTGGAGGACGAGGCCTCCTCTCTGCGCACCTCCAACACAGAGCGCAGCCAGCAGCTTGAGGAAGAAGCTACCCTTCTCAAGTCCGCTGCCGCTGCCCAGGAGCGTGTCCGCGCTGCTGCTGCTAATCTCAACAATGAGCGCGCACAGGCAGATGCCCTGGAGCAGCAGGCCGCGGCCCTCCTGGATCGCCTGCGCACTGAGTTTCCGGACGACAACGCTGATCCAGAGGATGACGACGTGCGCTCTGCTTCCTCTGAAGCTGCAGCCATCGCCCACCTCCACAGTCAAGCTGCTGCCGTCCAGAACATCAAGAACTTAATCCCCATAGTTCTTGATCTTCAGTCCTCCAACTACTCCAAGTGGCGCGACTACGTCCTTCTCATCCTCGGCCGCTTCGCCTTGAAGGATCACGTCCTCATCGACTCCCGCCCCTATGATCCGGCGTGGTCACGCATGGACTGCGTCGTCCTCTCTTGGCTCTTCAACACCATCTCCGCTGACCTCCTGGACGTCGTCCATGAGCGCGACGGCCTCACCGCTTGGGCAGCATGGCTTGGGATTGAGCAGCAGTTCCTCAACAATCGCGAGTCCCACGCCATGCTCCTCGACGCCGAGTTTCGCACCCTCTGCCAAGGTGCCCTCTCCATTGATGATTACTGCCGCAAGATGAAGAGCATGGCAGACGCTCTTGCCGACCTCGGCGAACCCATTTAGGACCGAACTCTGGTACTGAACATTCTGCGAGGTCTCAATGAGCGTTTCCAGTTCATGTCCCAGCTCGTCACCCGCCAGAGGCCGTTCCCGTCCTTCGCTGATGTTCGTGCTGACCTCCGGCTGGCCGAGCTCAACATGGGGACGCCCTCTGCCCCTCCTTCGGCTCTCGTCACCGCGCCATCCACCAGGCCACCTACTTCGCCCTCACCTACGCCTCCACGCCATCATCAGGCTGCTGCTGCTGGCCATCAGCTGCTGTTGGACAGCCATCCAGTGGCAACCACGGCCGCGGCCGCCGTGGTGGGCGTGGCTCTGGCGGCTCCCAAGGCAGTGCACAGGGCGGTACTGCACCAGGCACACCGCAGTGGCCATCGCTGCTCAACCCCTGGACCGGTTCCATCCACATATGGCCAGGGTCCACCGCCGGCGGGGCCCATGGCCCTCCACCACGCGCAGTCCAGCCTGCACCACCGCTGCAGCAGGCTCTGATGGTAGGCGTGCCACCTGTGTACCTCCTCCGCCGGCTCCAGGGTCCTACTACTCGTAGCCACCTCAGGCACCTCCTGCTTGGGCGCCATGGACGCCTGAGGGCCTCGCCAGCACCTTCAGCACCGCCACTCACCCCGTCACCGAGTTCCTCGGATTGGGTGATCGACTCGGGTGCCTCCTCCCACATCACCGCAAACCCTGGTATGGTCACCGTTTCGCCATGCTCTTCCTTTCCTTCCTCCATTGTCGTAGGCAACGGTGCCACCCTTCCTGTCATTGGCACCGGTTATGCTGTCCTTCCTGGACCCTTTTGCCTCGATAATGTCCTTGTTGCACTTGACATCATAAAAAATCTCCTTTTTGCTGTTGAGTTTGACTCTCTTGGTGTCTCTGTGAAGGATCTCCGTACCCAGAACACCCTCCTCAGATGTAACAGCACGGGGCCTCTCTACACTCTACAGCTACCTTCATCCACCACCGGCTCCTGCGCCCTTGTCGCTACTCCTTCGCCGACTACCTGGCACAGGCGTCTTGGTCACCCTCGGCAAGGCTCCACTTTAGCACCTCGCTCAGTCATCCTCGATTGTCTGCAGCAAATCTGAAGATGACTCCATCTGCCACGCCTGTCAGCTTGGGTGCCATATACGTCTTCCTTTTTTACTACTTCTCTGTCTAGAGCAGCCAAGAATTTTGATTTAATTCATTGTGACCTATGGACATCTCCTGTTGTTAGTGTCTCTGGTTTCAAATATTATCTAGTCATTCTTGATGATTGCTCCCATTTTCTCTGGACTTTTCCCCTTTGCGCTAAGTCCGATACGTTCCCAACAATTTCTAATTTCTTCGCTCATGTGTCCACCCAATTCGGCTGCACCATTAAATCAGTCCAATGTGACAACGGTCGCGAGTTTGACAACTCCGCCTCTCGCACTTTCTTTCTTGCTCACGGCACTACCCTTCGCATGTCGTGCCCCTATACCTCCTAGCAAAATGGGAAAGCTGAGCGCATGATCCGCACCGTCAACAACATCACACGAACTCTTCTTTTTTAGGCCTCCATGCCTCCCTCTTACTGGGCTGATGCTCTAACCACTGCCACCTACCTCATCAATCGCCTTCCTACCAAAACTCTACACATGAGCACCCCCTTCTTCGCCCTCCATCCTTCCTATCATGATCTTCGCGCTTTCGGGTGCACCTGCTACCCCAACCTCTCTGCCACCACTCCTCACAAGCTTGCCCCCCGCTCCACACTCTGTGCCTTTCTTGGTTATTCACCGGATCACAAGGGCTACCGGTGCCTCGACCTCACCACCAACCGTGTCATCGTTTCGCGCCACGTTGTCTTTGACGAGACAACATTTCCCTTCTCCCACAGCCGGCCATCCCCACCCCTGCTGGAACTTGATTTTCTAACTGACGACGACACTCTCCCAGTGTCTCCCCTTCCTGCAGGTACACCCGAAGCTGCTGGCCCCTTGCCACCACCTCCCTCAACGCGTGCTCCCTCCCAGCCGGTGCCTCTGGTACCCTCGCTGGCCCGCATGGGCACACTGGCATCCAGGGCCCCTCCCGGGTTTCCAGCACCGACGCCCCGTCCTCCTGCATCGCCTACTGCACCTTCGGTGCTGCCGGCGCCCTCCACTTCAGCGCTACCAGATGTGTGCAGGGGGACGTCTCCTGTACAAGCGCCCCTTGTACCAGTCTTTCCGGCACCACCCGTCGTCCACGTCTACAGGAGGCGTGCTCCTCCAGTGATTGCACCCTAGAAACCACCCATTATTAATGTCTACAGCAGGCGTACACTAGCTCCAGCCCCGCCATCCGAGCGCCCGGCGGGGGCTCCTCTTCGGCGCTCCAGCATGGTCCCCTCTCCACCTCGCTATGTCAAGAGCGATCCTCCAATGCCTGCTGGTCGCCAACTCCCATGGCATGGCGACCCGTGGAAAAACAGGGTACCAGCAGCCTTGCCTCGCCTTGCATACCGAGGCCTTGTCTCCACTACCGCGGTCCTGTCATGATGCTCTTGCTGATCCACATTGGCGCCAGGCCATGGAAGATGAATATACAGCCCTTCAGGACAACCACACTTGGGACCTCGTCCCCCGTTCTACCAAGGCCAACGTTGTTACTGCAAAACGGATTTTCAAGCACAAGTTCCATGCCGATGGCTCATTGGAGAGATACAAGGCTCGTTGGGTCCTTCGGGGATTCACTCAACGCCCCGGTGTTGACTATGATGAAACCTTTAGCCCGGTTGTCAAGCCGGCCACTGTTCGCACAGTCATCACAGTGGCACACTCTAGGGATTGGCCGATTCACCAACTTGATGTGAAGAACGCTTTCCTCCATGGGACGCTCTCAGAAAAAGTATACTGCTCTCAACCTACTGGGTTCGCTGATCCTGCACTACCAGATCATGTCTGCAGACTCAACAAATCCCTCTACGGCTTGAAGCAAGCCCCGCGGGCCTGGTACAATCGCTTTGCCTCTTTTCTGCTCTCACTGGGATTCACTGAGGCTAAGTCAGACACTTCACTCTTCATATTTAGCCGTGGCACCGAGACAGTCTACCTGCTCTTGTATGTGGATGACATTGTCCTCACGGCCTCATCTCAGCAGCTCCTGCACCGTGTCATTGCTGCTATGAAAAAGGAGTTCGCCATGAAGGATCTTGGACCTCTGCATCACTTCCTTGGCATTGCAGTTCAGCGCCACAGAGATTCTGTTATTCTTTCACAGCGTCAGCTGGACATACTTGCTCGCCATGGCACGAGTGACTGCAAGCCTTGCTCCACTCCAGTTGACACTTGTGCAAAGGTACCAGCTGGTGCCGGACCGTCAGTTGCTGATCCCACTGCTTACCGCAGCCTTGTGGGCGCCCTCCAGTACCTCACCTTCACTAGGCCTGACATTGCCTATGCTGTCCAACAAGTGTGCCTCCATATGCATGATTCGCGAGAAACTCACCTTGTCGCTGCCAAGAGGATCCTTCGCTACCTCCAGGGTACCCTCAGTCATGGACTCATCATTCCCCGAACAGCCCCGACACAGCTCCGTGTGTACACCGATGCTGATTGGGCTGGCTGTCCGGACACCCGTCGCTCCACATCTGGCTACGCCGTCTCTTGGTCATCCAAGCAGCAGCCCACTGTCTCCCGGTCCATTGCTGATGCAGAATATCGGGCTGTTGCCAACGGCGTCGCTGAAGCATCTTGGCTGCGACAACTACTCCAGGAACTCCATCACCCCCTGGACTCTACCTGCCTCATCTACTGCGACAATGTCAGCGCCGTCTACCTCTCCACCAACCCCGTTCAACATCAACGCACCAAGCACGTGGAAATCGACCTTCACTTCGTCCGTGAAAGAGTTGCCATGGGTGCAGTCCATGTTCTTCATGTGCCCACCACGTCACAGTTCGCCGATGACTTCACCAAGGGGCTCCCTTCCTTTGTTTTCATGGATTTTCGCTCCAGTCTGAACGTCCGCTCCACCGACGATCTGACTGGGGGGGTGTTAGAATTAATTGCTATTTACTGTAATCACCTAGTTACTTGTGTAATCTCCTAGCTATTTACTGATGGATAAGTCTCTGTTGGCTGGTGGTTGTGGGCTGCAGTAGGCAGCACATGGTCCTTGTGTAGGACAGCATCCTTGACTGCTTTTAGGACA
>Ga0182004_10005715_pt1 | contig 10123 bp, 9 predicted proteins | sample Sormic07211540_1_FD_120479 | JGI IMG/M metagenome (GOLD analysis project Ga0182004, IMG submission 120479) | Endophyte microbial communities from Sorghum bicolor roots, Mead, Nebraska, USA - 072115-40_1 MetaG | ecosystem: Host-associated > Plants > Roots > Unclassified | place: USA: Nebraska...
AGGCGAGGGAGAGGGGGGGGGGGGTGGGGGGGGGAAGGGGGGGGGGGGAGGGGCGGCGCGGGGGGGGGGACCAAAAAGGGGCGGGGGGGGGGGGGGGGGGAGGGGGGGGGGGGGGGGGGGGCGGGGGGGGGCCGCGGGGGGCCGTGGGGGGGGGCGGGGGGGGGGGGGGGGGGGGGGGGGGTGTGGGCGGCCGGTATCCTCGCGTCGTCCTCCATGCATGCTCACAGTGCATCCAGATGCGAACCTTCTTCGCCGGTGCCGTCGACCTTGTGCCGTCGCAAGTGTGTAGGTAGTGCCCCTTCGTTGGCCTGGTTGAGACGCCCACTGCATTGGCCTCCTCGTCGATGCCTCCCTCAGGAACGATGTAGCTACCCCTTCGTAGGATCTGGAAGGAAGATGCTCGATTTGGTTCAGAAGAGAGAGGATCGAGACAAGATTGCTTGAGCTCATAGTTTGGGAAGAGAGAGTCGAGTTTTCTTTTGTGGCAATGAAACTAACGAAGTGACGGAGAGATACCACAGTGCTGATATTTTATTTCAATGTGAGTCCTAGGCATTTGATAGCTTCAAAGCTTGATTTTGCACAACTGCAGCTTGTGGACAACCGGTGACAGATTTTTAACTGTAGACTTTATTTTTTATTATGCTTCACTCCACGTTGAGGGTCTATGTAGATTCTCGAGCTTTTTTTAGGCCTCTATTTATTTTTTGAGGCATCTTATACTACATTATATATTTACGTGAAATTCACCAAAAGCCACATATATCTATACCATGAATATAACACTTTGTTTGAAGTTTTTGTGGAAGTTTTTTCAAAAGATGCAGTATTACCCATGAGATAGGCACTAATATTTACATATACTCGATGTGTGATAGAATGGTACAGAGGTATGGTGGAACTTATTTGTGAATCTACTGGTGTATGAAATAAATAGATATCAAATATATCTTTCTGCTGATATTAAACATTATCTTAGTCGTATTATGGATAGATGTATAACATTGACTTTGTAAGCCTGCAATGCCGCGCTCTCCATGACTGTGTTGGATTTCATAAACTTTGTTTTTTTAGATATTATCACTTTAATGTTGGTATTTCAGTTTTACAGTATTGTAGTTTTATTGTGTGATCTGTCTATTTTAAATATATAATGTTAGCTATCCCGTAGCAGCGCACAGGCTGTCTTTATTTTCCGCTAATGTATATTTTTTCTCCCGTTGCAACGCACGAACACTTTTTCTAGTATAACTGAATTGCTAAAATGGTTTTATTGAATTTTATATGAAAATTTTTAGGACAAAATGCTAGATTCGCCACTGAATGCATCACACTGTCCTTAGCTGATATGGATAGAAATGAACCCTTGTTGATAGCGGCTTCACATTTCTGGTCTGACGCTCTAAATGTTTCAAATCCAGCTTCGCCATGCAGGTGAAAACAAGAAGATACACTACCTTTTAGTTTATCCTTTCTTTTCTAATCAATTATTCGTTCCATGCATTATCTTAAAACATCTCCAGCACCTTTGGTTAGATTTACCACCATGATACCTGTGTCCCTGGCTGCTTGTCTGTCTTGTGGCCAAGCAAGCTCGCTAATCCTGCATCCATTATCTGTTTCTCGCCATGAACAGAGCAAGCTACGGATGACATGGTAATAGTCTTGAAAATTCCATGATCCACCGTTCATTTATTTCATAAGCTATACATCCTTTTCACTTGTGAAATTTCCGTTCACTGCTGATTATGATCTAAAGTTAACATGTTCATTAGCTTGTTCTTTCTGTGCTAGATTTGCAGCGACATAATTTACCTGTTAGTATCGACATTCATTCTATCCTATGGCTATCAATTTCTTAATTTAAATATTAATCTAATTAATATGCATGTAACTAGTTCTTGTTTAAAATAGCATAGGTTTTATATACAAACATTAGTGTGATTAATTGCTAACAGCAATATACCTTTACAATATAAGTTTGATTAGTTTAAACTCGTATATTAAATTGGTATAGATATAGATGCTCTCACATGCACCATTTTTTTCCAAAACTTTAAATTTAATATCATTAAAATATATGATGATATTTATAAATAAAACATGATTAGCTTTTACTCGACTTTTGAAATTAAATATATTTTGATTAATCTAAATTAATAGTACTCACATATAGTTTTTCTTATTTAACATAAATTAAGCTTGTAGTAGTTTCTTTTATAATATATAAAATTCTGGATAGTCGTTTCTGTTTAACCATAGTTCCATTATCGGTGTTTCTTGTGATCTCGAGACCATCGCACTAGCTCCCTTTTAGTACGTTGTTTTGTCATAGTTTACTGCTCTTAGGTCTCTGTATTTGTTTGCTTGTATGTTGGTGTGAAGAGTTGTCTGTAAGTATTGGAGACTGGAAGACTAGAAGATGACCGAAGGTTCTCTAAGAGAGTTGCATTGAATGGAAACAAGTATAAAAGACAAGTATAATATGAGGCTCTACCTGACACCTAATAATTTTAATGTCACTATGTTCATGCCGCATGTGTCGAATATGATTAGCTATAAGGATATTCCTAGTGTTTGTTATCTTGATCCATGATACCTATGACGTTCATGCATATGGCTAGTTCTTACTAATTGATTTACATAATAATGAAAGTTCCTTAATATTGACTAATGGCATATGCAATAATTTTTAAAATGTGCTTTTTAGCAACATGGAATAAGTGGGCTTGAGCATTATTTTTATGGTGCTCTAGATTGCTCACCTTAAGGGCCTACAATACAACCATGAGGACTATATGGCTCTTGTCTTGTCCTAGTACTCTAAGCTTTTCTTGCTTGTTAGTGGTTATTGAAAAGCACAAAAGGGGCTTGACAAGTTTGTTATAGTGTGACCTCAATTCCTACGTGCATAGCTTGTGCTGAATATGCCATTACAAAGAGGGGCTCTATATCCCCTTGCTAACAAAACCCAGTGGCTACTAACTTGTCAGAGGGGACTTTGGAAAAGCTCATAGTGTACCCTACTGCATTTTTTTTGGAACTGGAGGTGATATGTGATTCATGACCCCTAGCACATGATAATCACGACTCATGGGTAAAGTTGTACAACCTCTACAAAGTCATGAGTGGCTTTGAAACTTAGGGAATAATTGGTTTTTATTGTTATTCTATGATGTTGATGCTCATATTTAATTATGATTGTATTATTTCCATTACCCATGATCATGACAGAAATGGAGTTTAAGCATAATCTGCCAACTCAGATTCTAATGATAAAACTTGACATACTAAAAATGGTTAGTGTTGTTAAACCGTATCTAGCCTTTTGAGCCTTCATTCATCCATTATTTTATATTTGTTGAGTACAACATGTGTTCACCCTTGCTATTTCCCTACACCCTCAGTATCTATTGCTCAAAAGATTTGTGAAGACATGGTGGAGTGCACAGAAGACTGAAAGAAGTGCTTAGCGTACAGGTCCCAGTCAAGTGTCCCAGTAGATTTTGGAGGCTTCACTTAATTATTAGAATTTAATTTTCAACTACTTTCATAAATATTTGTTCCTATGTAATTGTTATATCATGATTAATAAATATTGTGCTTGATACTATGTAATTTGTTGTCATATGTGTGATTGATTCATGAGCACACATATAGTGTACATCAGGCTTTGTTCTTACAATTGGCTGTGACATTTGAGCCCTATGTCCAGTAGTTTGATGTTCGTATTAGGAATAGTCAAGCGGGAGTTCTTACAATGGAGTAATCAAGAGATAGAGTAGTAGGCAATAGTGCGGTGCTATCTAGGGTTCTTGGTGAGATCATCTACAACATGCACTGTTCGCCTAAACGGCCGTTTAGACCGTTTAAACGCCGTGTAAACGCTACACAATGATACACTGTTTCCGTTTAATCATCTGTTTAGTCCGTTTAATTGACCGTTTAACCCGTTTAATGGACTGTTTAGCCCGAATAATGGCTAAACGGTAGGTGACCGACTGTTTACCGTTTAGCGTTTAGGAAAACATTGACAACATGTGTTGGTCTGATCATCTCCTTATACAAGAGCACATGCCTCTCCTTATATACCGAGGAGGATTAGGGTAGAACACAAATGGTTCTTATCCTAGGGCTTCAAATCACAACCATTCCCTAAGACTTCTACTACAACATGGTGCTAACCACTAGGTGTTGTTTGCCATAGTGGTGCCTTCCTCAAGTGATCCTTCTCCTAGCTTCTTTGAGATGCCAGGATTCTCCTTCTGTCTAGAGGGGCTGCCAAGTGGGCCTAGACCCCCCACTTCACACACTTCTAGTGTTTCAATTCCAAATGTGTCACACCCTGGGTATGAGCCTGTTGAGGGAGTGGTCGAGAACACCTCACGGTCAAGGGATAGGATGGTGGTGTAGTGCATGGTAGATGCTTAGAGCTAGCTTCTGGCTGGGCTCAAGACAATTGTTGGCCATAAGCCTAGGATGGGACGACTATGGGGACAATGGCTTGACTAGGGCTCCCTTTAGGCTAAGACCCTCGTCTTGGTTGAGCCCCTGAGCCTCGAGCGGTGGTGACCTTGCTTCCTTAGGCTTATCCTTATAATATCAAAGACTCCATCAAGGAGGGCCATCTATGGGCTATTGAGACATCCCTTTTCATCTAGAGGGTGCACTTTTTGTTGATGGTTGTTAACAACCATTATAAATCATCAAAGAAACTTGTCGAATGCATAAAAATAATAACCAAAGCGCCATCGAGTTTGAGATCTGCATCATGATGCTTGCCACCAACCTCTGTACTCTTGAGGACAACATCTCAAACACTAAGGCAGTGAAAAATGTTGCAGGTGGTCCTAGATCGGCTATCCCAAGCTACGGCCTCCCTCGAGATGTTCTTCGATCTAAACAAGGTGTCGATCGACGAGGTCATTGGGCACGCCCGTGCATGTTTGAAGAACACGACAAGCCCAAGGAGGTCATGGACGCCATGGGGCACCTGATGCTCTGCGAGGAGGACTGGGAGGCTCGCCGCAAAGCTCGCCGTGAGTGGAAGAGCTCCGGGAGTGGATCTAGGTCTGGTGGTCGCGATAAGAACTACGGGTGTGGACGTGGACATGGTGGCACGGGACCCTTGTCATGCGATGGCCGCGACGGCTAGAATGCGAGCGTCGGGAATGCAGGTGGTGGGAAGCCACCGCCCGATGATTGCTGCCACAATTGTGGCAAGATTGGTCATTGGACCAAGGATTATCGCAGGAAGAAGAAGGGTGTAGCACACGTCGCATAGGCTGAGGAAGATGAGAACACGCTCATGTACATCACTGCCGACCCTAAGTTAGAAACGTTGGAGGTGTTCTGCTCTCATCTCAGGACCTCGCCACCCCTCAATGAATCTATGGCGCGTGTCCACCTTGATGAACCAAAGGTCCTCCTTCACCTTAGGCAGGAGGAGACCATGGTCTCTTTGTTGCTGGGTGTTGGACACTAGGGTCACAAACTACATGACGGGAACATGCTTTGTCTTTGCCGAGCTGGATAGCGCCACACCGGTACCATCAAGTTCGGTGATGGGTCGGTGGCTGGCATACAAGGCAAAGGCACCGTGCTCATCGCGTGCAAGTCTAGTGAACATCGCTGGCTGGATAGAGTCTACTACATCCCCCACCTCACCACGAACTTCATTAGTCTCAGATAGATGGATGAGGATGGGTTCAAGGTTGACATCAAGGCAGGCATGCTGCATCTTTATGACCTGCATCACCAACTTCTTGCGAAGGTGCTTCGGTCACCTAGCTGGCTCTACTTCCTCGACATGAACATCACCGTTCCACTATGCCTCACTATGCGGGTCAGCGACATGGCATGGCGCTAGCATGAGCGCTATGGCCACCTCAATTTCTAGGCACTACGCAAGCTCAGGCGAGGAGACATGGTGCATGGGCTACCGGCTATTGACCACATTGACCAAGTCTACAAAGATTGTGTCCTAGCAAAGCAAAAGAGGATGTCGTTCCCCAAGGCCACCAAGTACCAAGCTCAGGAGCAGCTCAAGCTAGTCCATGGTGACCTCTGTGGCCTGATCTCACCATCGACCTCAGCCGAGAACGCCTACTTCCTGGTACATGTTGACGACATGAGACCCTATATGTGGCTCACCCTTCTACACACCGACGACGATCATGTCATTTCAAGCCCAGGTTGAGTGCGGGACATGGAAGAAACTAAAGGTGCTTCGCACTAACAATGGAGGTGAATTCACCTCCATGCAGTTTGGCGAGTATTGTGTAGGCGAAGGCATCCAACGACACTACTCAACACCGTACATGCCACAACAAAACGACATCATAGAGCGCCAAAACCTAATGGTTGTGAACACAGAGAAGCATCTTGCACGCTCGAGGCATGCTAGGTCACTTTTGGGGGGAGGTGGTGCACACTGCCATCTTCTTACTCAACAGGGTGCCTACGAGCATGCTCGATGGGATGACCCCGTACCAAGCCTGGCACGGGAAGAAGCCCCCCATACACTTCCTAAAGGTGTTCGATTCTATGGTTTACATCAAGCGTGTATGTCCTCACCTCGCTAATCTCAACGATTGCAGGCTCAAGGTCGTCTTCATAGGCTACCACGATGGCTCCAAGGCATATCGCTTCTATGACCCCATCGCTGAGCACGTGCACGTCTCCTGTGATGCCATATTTGATGAGGACGTGTGTTGGGACTGGGGAGCCTCCTTGGATGCGAGTTGTGAACAACCCTTCATGGTCACAGACCACTGTGTGCTGAGTTGGCAGCGCGTAGAGGCTCTGGACCAGGAGGAGCCATCACCTGAGCAGCAAAGCTTGCCAGTGCGGTCAACGTCACCGGGCGCTGGGAGCACTCAGGGCTGTCAACAACAGCCCACGATGAGCTCAGTGTCACCAGTGGTGCGAAGCCCACCGCAGGGCACATCAGTGCCCTCGATGCCAGCACATGCTAGAACGAGGATCGAGTTCGTGACACCCCTCACCACTTATCCGAACCTCGACACTAATGATGGCGAGGAAGGGGAGCACCGTTATAGGACGCTGGACCACATCCTCGGCATGGATGCAGCGCCTAGGATGGTGCACCATGACGATGTGGAGGCTGAGCTCCACAACATCAACCATGCTATGAGTGTCAAGGAGCCCAAATTGGTGAAGGAAGTAGACAGTGATCCCAACTGGGTCGCTGTGATGGAGGATGAGATGAAGTCGATCCGTGACAACCAAACATGGTCGCTGGTCGAGCTTCCATGAGGACACCGCGCCATCGGCTTGAAGTGGGTCTACAAAGTCAAGCGCGATGAGAACGGTGGCATTGTGAAGTACAAGGCGTGCCTCGTTACCAAGGGGTACGTGCAGCGACTCGATGTCGACTTTGATGAGGTGTACGCCCCGGTTGCCTGACTGGAATCGGTGCAACCTGTCCTCACCATTGCAGCGCACTATGGCTAGGGCGTTCACCACATGGATGTCGAATCGGTGTTCTTAAACAACGAGCTCCATGAAGAGTTCTACATGCAACAACCCCCTAGCTTCATCGACAACAAGCAGAAGTAGTGCTACGCCTCTACAATGCTCTCTACGGGCTTTGCTAGGTGCCATAGGATGGAACCATAATCTTAACACCAAGTTGCTGACTCTCGGGCTCACGCACTGCATGGACGAGCATGGCATGTACACTCGTGGGGGCGGAGCTGAGCGCCTAATCATGGGCATATACGTCGATGACCTCATCATCACGGGAGGTGATGCCAATGCCTTGGAGGGTTTCAAGGAGTAGATACTATGCACGTTCTGCATGAGTGATCTCGGGCTCCTCTCCTACTACCTGGGGCTCGAGAAGGCTAGGATCCTCAAGAAGGCTAGGTGTTGGGAAAAACTATGGCAAGCTTCATCACACTATGGCAAGGTGCCAGTGCCACCAAGATCCTCGAGAAGGCTAGGATGGTTGGCTGCAACGCAAGCGCCACACCCATGGAGATGAAGATGAAGCTTTAGAAGGAGGGAATGACGCTGGCCGTTGATGCCACAGAGTACCACAACCTCATCAGGAGCTTGAGGTACTTGTGCAATTCAAGACCAGATTTGGCCTATTCGGTTGGGTACCTCAACAGGTTCGTGGAGGCACCATGACAAGAGCACCACGCCACTGTGAAGCGAGTGCTCCACTATGTTGTAGGCACGGTGCACTAGGTTGTGCACTACCGTCTGGCTGGAAGAAAGGGATTGCCACTATGGCTGCTGGGTTACTCTGATAGTGACTTATTAGGCGACGTCAATGATCGAAAGAGCACAAATAGGCTCATCTTCTTCCTCGCTGGTGGTTCGGTTGCCTGGCAGTCGGTACCACAGAAGGTGGTCGCCTTGTCTTCCTACAAGGCCGAATACATTATGGCTGTAGCAGCCGCGTGTGAGGCAGTTTGGCTGGCACGATTGCTAGTTGAACTCGTCGGAGGGGTAGTTCATGCACCAAATTTCAAGGTGGACAACAAGTCCAAAATCGCCTTGATGAAGGACCCTGTGCATCACGACCGGAGCAAGCATATTGACATGAAGTTTCACTTCATCCGAGAGTGCTGCGATAGGAAGCTAATTGACAATGAGTTTGTCGGCACCGAGTTGCGACTAGGTGACATACTGACAAAAGCACTTGGGCGCACTTGGTTTAATGAGCTCCACGGTCAGATCGGCATGGAGAAATTAGTCTAGTAGCTCTAGGACTTAGGAGGAGAATGGGTTGATGCAAAAGTGGATCTACAAACACAAAGGGCTAATACTTGATCCGATATCCAAAGCGTGCCAGTCGATTTGACCTGTTAATCGACAAGGATGATAACTCGAGCACTTTGGTCCTGACAACAACGATACGCCCAGAAGCCACGGCCAAGAGGTACTTACACAGAACTCAACGATCATCGAAGGTCACACTGAAGCGATGCAGCTCGTCAAATCGATGAGAACTCGTAAAAAGAAAATATGCAAATTGACTAAGTCGTCGGAAAGTAAGTAGATGCAAAATAGGAGTAAAATTGGATTGATATTGATTGATTTCTATTTTACCTTGTCCCTCGGTTCATATTTATACCCTGATCTGAAGAAACATAACCAAACATGACTAGAATACCAAGTCTGTACTTAAGGAAAAACATGACTCTTACATGTGTCATACACTAACAAATACAGAAAAGGAAAACAACACCTATCTACTTCCGTGTCCACTCTAATTACGATGAAATCTTTATCGGCTTCTGCTGCATCGGCATACTTTCTATCATCATAGGCTTCATCTGCAGTAGTCTTCAGATCTCCCCTCATCGACATCGGCAATGTGTCATCATAAGCTTCATCGGCAGTAGTCTTCAGATCTTCCTTCATTGGCATCAGCAATAGCATCTGTCATAGTTCTAAGATCAAGATCGCACACACCACATTTTTTGCCACTCCTACACAGGGAGCACGCAACACCCCATTCCATCCCACAAAATATAGATGCTCCATATGCTCAATAGTGTAGAATCTCTCTCTAAGAGTTTATTATATATGAGACACAAAAGCAGAGGCTATATAAAAAATGTTATCTTATCAGAAGGTACAATATCAAGTCCTTAGCCTCTCGAAAAAAATGCTAGCCTTGTCTCATAGAAATAAAGAAATAGAGAGAGCATAGTCAATAAAGGAGCTATCTAGTCATCATCTTCATATCACACACACTTGCACATCTTGATCTCGGACTATGACACTCCTCTCCTTAGATCCTTGCTTTGACTTTACCATAAATGCAATGCATGATATGGTACCTTGTTTTTCCCTACCAAGCTCCACATAAGCCTGCTAGATGTAGGATGTAGCAAGAAGGGCTGACAGTTATGCCTTGGTATGGTTGCTTTACAAACTGAGGGATTTGAGAGAATGATAAATGAGGAGTCAGAATAAACTATGTGCTTTCTTTTGAACTATCATGAAAACACTAAGTACTAAGAATAGAAGTTTGGGAGCTGATTTTGTCTTAGGATTGTTCCTCTTATCAACTTCTCAAGGAAATCTGCTAGACACTTACCACATAACCCATTTGCATGAGCTATGTCCTGAATGCAACTAT
>Ga0182004_10005716_pt1 | contig 10123 bp, 11 predicted proteins | sample Sormic07211540_1_FD_120479 | JGI IMG/M metagenome (GOLD analysis project Ga0182004, IMG submission 120479) | Endophyte microbial communities from Sorghum bicolor roots, Mead, Nebraska, USA - 072115-40_1 MetaG | ecosystem: Host-associated > Plants > Roots > Unclassified | place: USA: Nebraska...
CACATCTTGTTTCCTTGCACAAAACTCCAAGCTGTCGGATCAAGCCTTGAACTCGTCTCGTAATGGGCCAAGCCTCCTGGCCCAAGTCTAGCCGTAAGGGTATAGGGGTTTATACCCCCACAGGAACCCTAAGGAACCTCTCTCTCTGAATCCTCTCTGGAAAATATGCTAATGAATAATGGGATTCTATCTCTCTAGGGGCCAGGGGTCTTGCTTATATAGCCGTCTCAAATGAATCTGGGCCGTCAGATCAAATCGACCTTGATTGAACGGTTCTCCTTGATCCTCAAAGGCGGTGGAGCATAATCCACGTGATTCACCGTGATTGGCCACCAGAGGTGGGCGGGCGCCCAAGGGGGTTGGGCGGGCGCCCTGCCTATGGGCCCGCTCGGCCTGCCGCTCGTTCGTGTGGCTTCTGGAACCTTCTAGACCGAGGAAAATTGCCGCACAAGTTAATATCTCTATGTAAACCCGACGTGTGGGCCTTTCTTCCATATTTCCTGATAACTCCCTGCAGAAATAGATAAACAGCAAAACTCATGGAATTCTATCAAATCAAAAACTAATTCTAGGTGTTGTTTATATATTGGTCCTTTCCCTTATTTATTTCGTAGTTAAAATTGATACTTAAGAACCGTCAACAGTTGCAATCAACATTATGCCGTACACGGTCTATCGGAAGCTTGGCAAAGGGGATCAGGATTTGACCAAGACCGATATGATGTTGAAAGACTTTGAGGGAAATGTGTCTCCACTCAAGGGAGCTATCTGTGTTGAATTGACCATCGGCAGCAAAACCTTGCCGACGACTTTCTTTGTCATTAGTGGAAAAGGTGCCTACAATTTGCTATTGGAAAGAGACTGGATTCATGCCAATTGTTGTATTCTCTCTACAATGCACCAGTGCTTGGTTCAGTGGGTAGGAGACAAGATTGAAATTGTCCCACGAGATTCTTCACATGTCATTGCATCGGCAGAGGCGGATACTTATGAGAAGACCAGATGCATTTCAGGGGAAATTTGGGAGAAAGATTTTCTCAAGGCTGCCGATTATGAAATTCCACCAATCCAAGCAATCGGTTCTGATGAAGAGTTTTACTGGATAGGTTTGCCGATGATGGAAAGTTAGGTCAGGGGTTTACATCGGCCGATGATTTAGTAGAGATAGAAATAGGTAATGGTGATAGGCTAAGGCCTGCTTTTATTAGTGCTAAGTTAGATTCTGAGTGTAAGCAACAGTTAACCAATTTGTTAAAGGAATATAAAGATTGCTTTACTTGGGATTATACCGAGATGCCTGGTTTAGACCGATTGATCGTTGAACATCGGTTGCCTATCAAGTCTGGGTTTCGGCCGCATCAGCAGCCAGCACGCCGATGCAGTCCTAATATTCTTCTTGACATTAAGGCCGAAATAACTAAACTTATTGAAGCTAAATTTATTCGGCGATGTCGGTATGCCGAATGGATTTCCAATGTTGTCCTCGTTTACAAGAAGAATGGGAAGCTTCGTGTCTGCATTGACTTTAGGAACCTCAATAAGGCTACGCCAATGGATGGTTATCCAATGCCGAGTGCCGATTTATTGGTTGATGCTGCAGCTGGACATCAGATCATTAGCTTTATGTATGGCAATGTAGGATACAATCAAATATTCATGGCTGAAGAAGATATTCCCAAGACAACATTTAGGTGTCCTGGTCATGTTGGATTGTTTGAGTGGATAGTCATGACCTTTGGTTTGAAAATGCTGGTGCTACTTATCAGAGGGCTATGAATTTCATCTTTCACGAGTTCATTGGCAAGATAGTGGAGATCTATATTGATGATGTGGTGGTTAAGTCTGGAGATTTCACAAAACATCTAGCCGATTTGCGAAAAGTTTTGGAGTGCATAAGGAAACATGGTTTGAAGATGAATCCTAATAAATGTGCATTTGGTGTATCGGAGGACAATTTCTTGGTTTCATGGTGCATCAAAGGGGGATTGAAATTAGTAGGAGATCCATTGATGCCATCAACAAGATAGTTGCTCCCACTAATAAAACTGAACTTCAATCATTGATCAGTAAGATAAATTTTATCAGACTATTTATCTATAATTTGTCTGGTAAGATTCGTACTTTTAGTCCTTTGCTTAAGTTAAAATCCGATTAAGAATTTGTGTGGGGAAAAGAGCAACAGTTAGCATTGGACGAGATGAAGAATTATTTGACGAATCCTCCGGTTTTGATTCCACCTCAACAAGGAAAGCCTTTCAGATTATATTTGTGTACCGATGGGATGGTCATTGGTTTAGCTCTAATTCAAGAATTTGAAGGGAAAGAACGTGTGATTTATTATCTAAGTAGAAGATTGGTGGATGCTGAAACAAGGTATTCGGCAATTGAGAAACTATGCTTATGCTTATATTTTTCATGCATCAAATTAAGACACTACTTGCTATCGGCCGAATGCACTGTTATATGCAAATATGATGTAGTCCGATACATGTTAACAATGCCGATTATGAGTGGTAGGATTGGCAAGTGGATATTAGCATTGTCGGAATTTGATCTACGCTATGAATCGGCTAAAGCAGTTAAGGGACAGATTATGGCCAATTTTGTAACTCAGCACTGTGGGGTGGTGAATGCCTTGGAAATTGTTCCTTGGACGCTCTTCTTTGATGGATCTACATGTGACCGGGGGGCAGGAATTGGTATAGTGTTAATTTCTCCTCGAGGAAAGAAGTATGAGTTTTCTTTGCCGATTATTGCTACATCAACAAATAATCAGGCTGAATACCAAGCTTTGATCAAAGGGTTGGAACTGTTAAAGGAAGTTCACGCTGATGCTGTTGAAATCTTTGGTGATTCTATGCTTGTTATAAATCAGTTAGCCAGAATTTATGAATGCCGAAGTGAGGTTTTGATAACCTACTACGAAAGGTGCGTACAACTGTTAAAGGAATTCAAGGATTTCTGGTTAGAGCATATTCCTCGGTTGCATAATGAAGAAGCCACCCGATTGCCTCAACACGCCTCGGGGTATCAACCCATCTTGAATATATTATCGGTAGTCGGTGCTGATGATTGGAGAAAGGAAATTATTAATTATTTAAAGGATCCATCCAAGAAAGTTGAGAGGCGTGTTAGGTTTCAAGCTACAAAATATGTACTCCTTGAATAGGAGTTATATTATCGGGCGATATATGGAATATTGCTCAAATGTTTGGGTGATGATGAAGCTAGGAGCTTGATGGGTGAAATTCATGAAGGAGTGTGTGGAGCACATCAATCGGCTTTCAAGATGAAGTGGATGATTAGGAGAAATGGATATTATTGGACGACTATACTTGAAGATTGCTTTAAATACTTCAAAGGATGTCAAGGATGTTAGAAGTTTGGCAATATTCAAAGGGCACCTGCATCGGCTATGAATCCTATTATTAAACCATGGCCGTTCCGAGGATGGGCTATTCATCTCATCGGCCAGATTTATCCACCGTCAAGCAAGGGGCATAAGTTTATTTTAGTTGCCACTGATTATTTTACCAAATGGGTTGAAGCTATTCCTTTAAAGAAAGTGACATCATCCAATATGATTGATTTTGTGGAAGAGCACATTGTTTACCGATTTGGCATTCCTCAAACAATCACTACCGATCAGGGTACCATGTTTACATCAGGAGAGTTTGATGAATTTACAATCGGTATGGGGATTAAAGTGTTGAATTCTTCTCCTTACTATGCTCAAGCTAATGGACAGACCGAGGCTTCTAACAAAGGGATTATTAAGCTTGTAAAGCGGAAAGTTGAAGAAAATCCAAGAAGATGGCATACGTTGTTAAATGAGGCTTTGTGGTCATATCGGATGGTGTGTCATGGATCAACCAAAGTTTCGCCCTATGAGTTGGTGTATGGGCATGATGTGGTGTTACCATGGGAAATTAAGACTGGATCTAGGCGAATGTCTTTTCAGAATCATTTGACTGCCGATGACTATGCTACTTTGATGAAAGATGAGTTGGACGATTTAGCAGGGCATCAGTTAAGGGCTTTGATCAGCATAGAAGAAAATAAGAAGAGAATTGCTAAGTGGTATGATAAAAAGGTGAAGGCTAAAGAGTTTGCCGACGGAGATTTGGTGTGGTAGTTAATTCTACTGATTGGGACTAAAAGTTCAAAATTTGGAAAATTGTCTCCTAATTGGGAAGATCCTTACCGGATAAATCGATCTGCTCCTGGCAACGCTTATATTTTAGAGACTCTCGAATGAGTTGAATTTCCCAGGGCATTAAATCGAAAATATTTAAAGAGATACTATCCTAGTATCTGGGTTAACGCATAAAAGTTCAAATGCCGATAACACTCATATCGGCTGGATGAAATGTGTCTGGGATCATGCAAAATATTTAAGTGCCGATAACAGTCCTATCTGCTAGACCAAAATGATTAGAAGTTTTCTAAGGGTAGAATTAAACGAGTTGCCGATGAAGAGCTCACAGGTTCAGTAGAGCTTGAATAGTAGATATGGCGTGCAGACGGATCTGATTGGCCTCTTCTATCTCTCGAGTGTCTTCATCGGAGGAACCCTCTATCAGCTTCATCTTCTTCTTCATCTGCAGTGCTTTGTGAGCTTGGACATTTCTTTCTTGCTGAAGAGTTTTGAGCACTTCAGGCAGCCGGCTTTCTTCTTGCTGAGCTTGAGTCAGGGCTTCTTCTACTTGTATGAGTTCAGATAGCAAGGTTTCTCTTCTTGCCAATAGATCGGAAATCTTCTGCTTTAGCTCATCCCCTGAGGACTACAGAATGTCAATGCTCTTGTGTTTTTCATCGGCGGCGCGCTTTACTTGCATCACTTCCTCTGTGAGCCGGGCATAAGCAGCTCTATCGGCAAGACGCTGAGTGGCTTTTTGATATTGGAGCTGGCGGCTTTCTAAGTGTGCAGCTTGGAAAAGGACTTCTTCTGCATCGGCTGGGATCTGACCACGAAGAGTCTTGAATAAAGCCTTGCCTGGGTCGGAATCATCTACTAACTGGGCTGTATCTTGATGTAGCAAAGCCAACAAGTCTTCTAGCTTAGCTTTAATCTCTGCCGATGAGATTCCCACCACCTGAGAAGAGCTTGCTTCTTCACCTTCGTCATCAGAGATGTCGATGGCACAGGAGAACAGACTGTCTAGGGAATCTTGCTCCTAGAAAAGGAAGAATATAAGTTACTCAGAGCGAGACATTAATGATGAAAAGTCTGAAAGAATCGAGTGACATACTTAATTCAGAAGAATTTCCTGCCTCTGGCGTGGGGATGCAGCTGGTACTACGGGTTGATCGGTTGGAGTTGCCAATGGAATAACTTCAACTAAGAAATTACAAGGATGATTATAATTTACAAAATAATTCATCAGTGATAATTCTATGATTGATACTTTACCTTGAGGAGGTATGGTGATCGTTTGTTCTGGAGGGACGGCCGATGACGTGCCCAGATCAGCCGGATCGGCAACCTGTTCAACGACATCGGCTGATGTTTCTTGCTGCTGGGGTACTTGCCGGGGAGGAGAATGTACTTCTTGTGTCTGGGCTTCTGATGAAGAAGGGGATGATGCTACATGGATCGGTGATGCTGGACGAGGAGGAGAAGATGGTGTTGTCCTCTAGCGCTTTGGTTGCGACTTGGTGCTTTTTGGGGCCATTTCTCTTAGCTTGACTGGGCTGGGGGGCATCGGCACTAGGCGCTTGAGTGCTTCTGGTCCTAGCCAATTTGCCAGTTTGCTGTTACAATAACCAAAAATTTCATGAGTAAAGGCATAAAAGAATACTGATGAAATTTTGCTGAAAGATAAAGTTACCGATGAAGTTCCTGCTGTGGCCGATGTGCCCTGAAAGGGTGATGTGAGTATGGGATAGAATCGGTGCAGACAAAAGAAACTTAAAGAGTTTTACCTTGAAAGCCTGTTCTAGGGTGGCAGCGGCTACCGATTGGGATGCTTTTGACCATTTGGTGTTCGTCTTCTTGAAGCGCACATTGCGATGCATCAGAACCGCTAGGCTTGGTGCATTGTGACCGATCAGAGAGATCGGGCCTGACGGAAGGAGTTCAATCGGCCTTCCACTCCTGCTGATTATCGGTGCTGGATTATCGACCTGTTGAAATAAACAAAAGACAAATAAGTTGCCGATAGGATTAGAGATAACAGAAAGATCGAAGTATTGGTAAGATACTTACAATGTCATCGGGGACTTTATAGTCAGGGTCGATCATGCCACGATATGTATGGGCCGATGCGCTGAACAGATGCTCCTTCCATTCTTCCCACTACTGCTTGTATAGCTGAGTAATAAAGAGAGCTGGCACCCAGGCCGATAGATCGTTGTCTGTCGTATCAGAATTTGGCTAAAGTTGGGCTATCCTTATCCACTCAAGCCTACTGGTTATGATCTCCCTTGGCTTCACCACATCGGCGTAACAAAGTCTGATCGGCAGTTGGCCAAAAGCTAATTGGCAAGCTAGTGCCGATGGGTTGTAAAACTCATAGGTGGGGTTGGTGTTTTTCCCACTGCCAGAGGTGTTCACTGGGATGGCCCTCGGAGTGATGATTGCCATCATCAGGTCATTATCCTTATTGAGGGTATCGTCGAAGGGATGAAAGGTGAGCGGGAATCTAGTTTCTAGATCTTCGTAAGGCACCCATGCTCGCTGATCCTTGGTAAGGCCATCGTACAAGGCTTGGAAGAATCGGCCGATTTGGTTTTCATTGCTGCCGGTGCCGGGTAGGACTATAGCAGCCTCACCATAGTTGATGGGTGAACGAGTTGCCGATTCTTCATCGGCCAGTTCATAATCTTTGGCAATATCTCTGGGCAAGGGCTGTGCAAAGAAATCAAACTGAAGACGCTTGTGCAAGTGAACATTAAGCCACATATTGATGAACCACCAGGGGCCTCCTAGGTTGCCGATAGGTTCACCTAACCGGAGCTTTTCAGTCACTTGGTGGAGGAGGTGGTAAGCAGAACCTAGTAGGTATCGACCGAGAGGAAATCGGCCACCATCGGCTAGACTTTCTGCTGCCGATAAGTAGACAGAGGTTGGTCCTACCGATTGGCCACAGAAGATGAACTTATCTAGCCACATGTTCAGGAAAATGGCATGTTCCCTTTGCCCAACTGGTCCTATTCTCTCGTACTTCTGGATATATCCTGACCAACCGTCGATGTTGTGGGTTTCTACCTTGTGTTCAGCTTTACGGTCAAACAGATGGCCGTCATCGGCAGATGCAATATCTAAGCCAGTGAGCATGAGCACATCGGCAAGAGTAGGAGAGGCAGGGCCATGACCGAAAATGAAAGCATTGAGGGTATCTGACTAGAAGTATGAGGCAGCTATCAGTAATGACTCATTTCTATCCATATCGGCAATGGATAGCCTGATGCACTGATCTAATTTATGTTCGCCCCAGTGTACTTCATTTGAGTTGTTGATCCTCAAGAACCAATCCTTCCATCTCTTGGTGGAACTTGGCTAGGATCGGAAGGTATCTTTCCACAGATCTAATGAAAAATTTTCGGCCCTAAAGGGTATTTTATTGGTTTCTATGTTGATCAAGTCAGCGGGATCTGAGTCACCCAATGGACCGAGGCATTGGAGATGAGGTTGCTCGGTGGGGATGACAATTTTTTCACTTAATTCCTAAAGATTTGAAGATTGGAAAAACAGAGAAAAGAGAGAGAAAGAAAATGCTAAGTAAGTAGACTTGCAAAAGGGTAAAAGTACGGCAAAGAGAGGAAAGATGGGAATAGATTAACCTCAGGGACGATGAAGTTGACGGTCATTTCTTCCCGGAGAAGAAGAAGATCAGAGATTTAAAGAACCATTGGGGAGAATTTTTGTTGGGTTTCTTGGGCTCTTCGACAATGCTGCTGCCTGGGAGATTGGTTTGGAGGATGCAGCATGACAAGGTGGAGAAAGAGTGTCGAGGAAGGATGTATTTATAGGATAAAGTGAGGAGGGGTATTTCTGACTTGTCTCTTTGCCGTATCCGTGAAACTCGAGGGTGCTCAGGTGGATATGGTAACTGTTCGCACGGTAATCAAGGGATTGTGCAGGTGATTTGACAACAAGCGGTCATGATTTTGGGAGATATTTTATTGTGCAGGATCTCCTGGTCGGCTCATCGGCAATCCACTCTAACGGAAAAGCTGCCAATGAACGGGTGTTTAGGAGATTCGATTCGAGAAGTTGAGGGATTCAAGGTGCATGCTAAAGATCCGGACTAAGGTTGTTTGGATTTGGTAATTAATTGCTGTCAGAAGGGAGTAACTATGGAATGGCGTCATTACTGGAGAGAATTTCATAGCATTAATGATTTTATACTCCAAAATTAGGGGCATGTGTTGACACCATTTTTTGACACGTATCCGGACATATAGTGGAGCTTGGATCGGCAGGTGATAAAATGATGACTGGTTGACAGAGGAGTTACCGATGGGTTATGATGCTGATGATAGAACAGCAGAATATGACCAAGTTCAGGTATAATGATTGGTCTATGCCGATGGCTGATGTTAATAGTTGCCGATGCCGATGGAAGATGATGTGCCGATGACAGTGAAGGATGGTGTAGGAATCGTCAAAGGAAATGGTGGTAGCATGCCGATTGCCTAGTATACATAAATTAATGATTTCCATAGTTATTAGAGTTTGTTTTGTATACGGATTCTGTTTGGTTTGGAAATAGAGTTCTAAGTCATACCTGGTTGTAACTCTTTACGACAGGGTATAAATATAGACCTAGTAGCGATGTAAGAAAGATATAACACAATCAATCAAACACAAGTTTTTACATCTATTCCAGCATCTACTTTTCGACGACTTCGTCAAATCGCATATTTTACTTTTACTTACGAGTTCTTAGGAATTCATCAAGTCAAACTAGACGAGTTCTCGAGTTCCGCATGAATACCTCTTGGCCGTGGCATCCGGGCGCATCGCTGTTGTCGGGACCAAAGTATTCGAGTTATCACCTTTGTCGATTGTAAGGTCAAATCGGCTGGCACGCCTTAATATTGAATCAAGTATTAGCCCTTTGGGTTTGCAGATCTACTTTTGCATCAACAGGTCCAGAGGGAGGGGTGGTCGTCCCTCACACCCAGGCACAATGCCAGGTGGGCCTCAGCTTCAGGGTACTGCCTTCCCGAGTCTTCTAGATTGTTCTTTGATTACTGGACGTGGTATTCTCTCTATGTAATTCCGACATGTGGGTCTCCTTTTGTTAATTCCTGATAACCCTCTGTAGAAACAGACATTCACCAAAACTCGTGGAGATTGTCAGTGAAAGCCCTAAGCCTATGGTGATGTTCATTTTATATCCCTTTTTCTCTCCTTTGTTAACATATAAAAGTGATGGTTAACAACCATCAACAGTGACTTATATTATCCTGCACCTGAAGTGCTCGTAGTAGGGGTTACAAGCGGGTTGCAAGAGAGAGAGAGTGTGTGTGTCCCATGTCTAGGCTAGATGTGGTGTATGAGACATAGATCGTTGTTGTGATTGATCATAAGTGGCATCTAGTGGTGAGTTGTGTGTCCCTAAAATGAGGTCCTCCCTCCCCTTTTATAGCTCAAGAGGAGTGAGGGGATACATGTGTTTGTGCTACAATGCCATGGTGCTGTTCTAAAGCATGGGTTAGGGTATGGTGTCATACATGCGGTGAGACACTCCATCCTTGATGCTATAGTCGATCATGATCATGGTATGATTGCTCCTGTTCTTCATGTCGTGCCATATGGAAGTTGTAGACATGACGCCTCTTACCTCTTCCCTTAATCCGCGTTGAGGAGTGTTGACAGGTTTGTGGCTGTAGTTCTTGGGACTTGACACTGCCCATTCCCCTTGGCCTTGGTCGTGCATGCAGTGACAAGGGACAAGTGCTGCAATGATGAGAGGAGGCAACATAGTATGCGCCATGCCCTGTCTGCACAACATGGGCATTAGGGCATGCCCCATGTCCCATCTGTCGTACATTGGTGATTTAAGGCCTAGAGAAGTGATTGATGTTGAAGATGACAAAGATCAAGTGCTTCCTACCTCTAATGTGCAAGCTAGTGGTTCTCATGATCAAAATCAAGCTAGTACAAGTGGTA
>Ga0182004_10005717_pt1 | contig 10122 bp, 10 predicted proteins | sample Sormic07211540_1_FD_120479 | JGI IMG/M metagenome (GOLD analysis project Ga0182004, IMG submission 120479) | Endophyte microbial communities from Sorghum bicolor roots, Mead, Nebraska, USA - 072115-40_1 MetaG | ecosystem: Host-associated > Plants > Roots > Unclassified | place: USA: Nebraska...
TACCTCAGTATGCTACGACAACTACTGTGTGGCCAGTTATCGGGAATTTTCAGATGCCATCGTTTCAAGTACCTAATGCGAGTTCATCGGCAAATCCATTGTCGACGCAACAGAGGTTCATGTCTCAAACTGGCTATGTCAATCCGGTGATGACAACAAATTACCAGCCATCGGCAAGCTTTGTGCCGATGAATGCCAATAATGGTTGGGTAGGACAGTTACCTTTTCAGCTTACGGCACAACAAAATTATCAAGGCCTTGTTTAGTTCCAAAAAAATTTCAGATTTCGCTACTGTATCACTTTTGTTTTTATTTGACAAATATTGTCCAATCATGAACTCACTAGGATCAAAAGATTCATCTCGCAATTTACAGAAAAACTGTGTAATTAGTTTTTGTTTTCGTCTATATTTAATGCTTCATACATGTGCCGCAAGATTCGATGTGACGGGGAATCTTGAAAACTTTTTGGATTTCGGGGTGAACTAAACAAGGCCTAAGTTGCAGGGGTTCAGCAAGGTCACATGTAGGCTGGCTTTTGGAATCAAGCACCACCAGTACATCGGTAGGATGTTGATGCTTATTGGGCTGATAAGATAGCAGAGATCATGAGAGATCAGTTTGGGCTAAAGCCCAAAGTTAATACTTATTCTTATCGGATGCCGTATCCTCCTGCATATGACATGATCTCTCTTTCAAATCGGTACAAGGTGCCGGATTACCAAGTTCTCTGGACATGATGATACATCGACAATGGAACATGTTAATTGCTTCATTATTCAATGTGGGGAAGCAGCTAACAGAGATGAGTTGAGGGTTCGTTTGTTCTCATCATCTTTGTCTGGATTGGCTTTTACTTGGTTTATATCGTTGCCTCCAAACTCTGTTATCACTTGGGCCGATCTAGACAAACAGTTCCATAAATACTTCTTTTCTGAAGTTCATGAGAAGAAGCTTACCGATTTAGTAAGGTTGAGACAGCGTAATGATGAATCGGTAGATAGTTTTGCGTAGAGGCTACAGGATGTGAAGAACAAGTCTATAGCCTAGTACTGGATGATCGGTAGCTGGCCGATCTGGCTTTTCAAGGGTTGTTGCCACATCTCAAGGATAAGTATGCTTCTCAAGAGTTTGAAAGCCTGAGTCATCTGGTGCAAAGAATTTCTGATCAAGACACTAGAGTTTTTGAACCTAGAAAGAATTAGAACAAAAAGGTGTCATTTGTCGATGAGGGAGAAGATTCTGATTCTCATGAGGAGCCGGTTATCGGTTTGGCTGAGTGGGTTAAAAATAAGAAGCTGATATCTTATCGTTTTGGTCAAAAAGACCCAGTTCACTTTTGATATCGCTATGGCCGATGGGATATTTGATCTCTTGCTTCAGGAAGGAAATATTAAATTATCACCAAACCATGTAATTCCATCGGCAGAGGAGTTGAAGAAGATCATTTATTGCAAATAGCATAAAGCAACTTTACACAGCACAAATGAGTGCAAAGTGTTCCGGCAACAGTTGTAATCGGCTATAGAATCTGGGAGAATTAAGTTTGATGGCTCTAAGACTCAGAATCCGATGAAAATTGATGAGCATCCCTTTCGCACAAACATGTTGGATGCTAAAAGTAAGACCAAGGTCCTAACATCAGAAGTTGCTGAGAAAAATGCATCGATGGATCCCCAACATCAGGTAACTACCAATGACACAAAAGAAAAGGTCTATTAAAGGAAAGTAGCAGTTCTGGAAGGCCTCCTTGATCTGGTATCGTGATCACCCATAGGCATCAATGGGAGAATTGGCAATAGCGTGAGGATCGGTGTCGACGACAGCAAGAAGAGAGGCGTTAGGAAGAGCGGAATCGGCCTAAAGATCATCGGGATTGCCCGTTCTTTGTTCACTGTTGGGAACGGGGAATCAAATTGCCAATGGTTGAAAATTGCCCTGAGTGTAATGGCTATTATCAAGACAATCAGCCAGAAAGGAAGTTCCGACATGACTATCGAAGTTTGTCTAATAATGAGCCGATCAGAGGCAGGGTATCAGTTTATGATCTGTTGGGGGGCAGGCTTAATGTACATGAACGACTGGGTGGACGTGTTGAGTATTTCCCGAGAAATCATGAAGAATTGGAGGAAATGGCAAATGCTAGAGTGCCTGATGAGGAAATATTCTACAGAGATCCCAATATACGTCATGTGGAGTCGTCCGAAGTTCGTTATCAGCCGGTTTGGAAGACCAAGCTTCCCCGATGGTATCCTGAGGGTTTGACAAAGACACAGAGGAGGAGGATGCAACATGAGTGTCAAGAAGATTTGTACATGGAGGAAAATTCTTCTAAGCCTGAAAATCGGCGGCAGTCAGATTACAAGGGTAAGGGTCCATCGGAAGATGTTAATATGGTATTCATGTTGCTGATGGAGTTCCTTGTGCCTTCAAGTGATGAAGAAGAAGTTGTTCTCTCTAATCATATAGCTCAGTTGGTGCTAGATCCAATGATGGTCATTTTTGAGAAGCCAACTGATGATGAAAGACAACACCTCAAGGCTTTGTTCGTTAAAGGCAGAGTTGATGGGCAGCCAGTGTCCAAAATACTCTTTGATGGGGGCTACAATTAATATTATGCCCTATGTGATGTATCGGAAGCTTGGCAAAGGAGATCAAGACTTGACCAAGATTGATATGATGCTGAAGGACTTTGAGGGCAATGTGTCACCAGCCAAAGGAGTCGTGTGTGTTGAGTTGACCATCTGCAGCAAGACATTGCCGACAACGTTCTTTGTCATAAATGATAAAGGAGCATACAACCTGCTTTTAGGAAGGGATTGGATTCATGCAAATTGTTGTGTTCCTTCCACAATGCACCAATGCCTTGTGCAATGGGTTGGAGATAAGATTGAGGTTGTCCCTGGTGATTCGTCTTACATCATTGCATCTGTAGAGTCAGATACTTATGAGAAAACCAAGTGCATATCAGGAGAAGCCTGGGAGAAAGATTTCCTCAGAGTTGCCGATTATGAGATTCCACCGATCCAAGCAGTCGGTTCTGATGAAGAGTTTTAATGGATAGATTCCCCAATGATGGAAAGTTAGGACAGGCATTCATATCGGCTGATGATTTAGTAGAAGTAGATATTGGTCGTGGAGATAGGCCAAGGCCTACTTTTATTAGTGCTAAATTAGATTCCAAGTGTAAACAAGAATTAACCGATTTGCTGAAGGAATATAAAGATTGTTTTGCTTGGGATTATACAGAGATGTCTAGATTAGACCGATCGATAGTTGAACATCGATTACCTATTAAATCTGGATTTCGGCCACATCAGCAACCAGCACGCCGATGTAACACTAATATTCTTCCTGATATCAAGGCTGAAATAACCAAGCTAATTGAAGCCAAGTTTATTCAGCAGTGTCGGTATGCAGAATAGATTTCTAATGTTGTTCCTGTCCATAAGAAAAATGGAAAACTTCACGTGTGCATTGATTTCAGGAACCTCAACAAGGCTACACCGATGGATGGTTATCCAATGCCTGTTGCCGATTTGCTAGTTGATGCCGCAGCTAGGCATCGAATTATTAGTTTTATGGATGGCAATGCAGGATACAATCAAATATTCATTACTGAGGAGGATATTCCCAAGACTGCCTTTAGATGTCCGGGTCATGTAGGTTTGTTTGAATGGATAGTCATGACTTTTGGTTTGAAAAATGCTGGTGCTACTTATCAAAGGGCCATGAATTTTATTTTTCATGAGTTCATCGGCATGTTAGTGGAAATCTACATTGATGATGTGGTGGTTAAGTCTGGAGATTTTGTAAAACATCTTTCCGATCTATGAAAGATACTTGAGTGCACAAGGAAACATGGTTTGAAAATGAATCCTAATAAGTGTGAATTTGGTGTATCGGCAGGCCAGTTCTTGGGTTTCATGGTGCATCAAAGGGGGATCGAAATTAGTAGAAGATCCATTGATGCAATTAATAAGGTAGTTGCTCCTGCCGATAAGACTGAACTGCAATCATTGATAGGTAAGATTAATTTCATGAGGAGGTTCATATCTAATCTATCAGGCAAGATCAAAGCTTTCCGTCCTTTGCTTAAATTGAAAGCTGATCAGGAGTTTGTGTGGGGAACTGAACAACAGTTGGCTCTGGATGAAATTAAGAAATATTTGGTAAATCCTCCAGTATTGGTTCCACCTCAGCACAGGAAACCTTTCAGGTTATATTTATCAACCGATGATCCAGTTATCAGTTCAGCTCTTATTCTAGAATTTGAAGGGAAGGAATGTGTCATCTATTATTTAAGTAGAAGGTTGGTGGATGCTGAGACAAGGTACTTGGCCATTGAGGAACTGTGCTTATGTTTGTACTTTTCTTGTATTAAATTGAGGCATTATTTGCTATCGGCCGAATGCACTGTCATATGCAAAAATGATGTGGTCAAATACATGTTGTCAATGCTGATTTTAAGTGGTAGAATCAGCAAGTGGATCTTGGCGTTATCAGAGTTTGATCTACGTTACGAATCGGCCAAGGCTGTCAAGGGGCAAGTTATGGCTGATTTTGTTACTCAACATTGCAATGCAGTGGGTTCTTTGGAAGTTGCTCCTTGGACGCTTTTCTTTGATGGATCTACTTGTGATCAAGGAGCAGGTATCGGTATTGTATTAATTTCACCCCAAGGAAGGAAATATGAGTTTTTATTGGCGATTGTTGCTACATCGACAAACAATCAGGCGGAGTATCAAGCTTTGGTAAAAGGGTTGGAATTACTCAGAGAAATACATGCCAATGTTGTTGAAGTCTTTGGTGATTCTATGCTTATTATAAATCAATTAATTGAGATTTATGAATGCCAAAGTGAAGTTTTAATTTTGTATTTTGAAAGATGCTTGCAATTGTTGAAGGAATTTAAAGATTTCCATCTGGAACATATTCCTCGATTACATAATGAAGAAGCTAACCGGTTAGCTCAGCACGTCTCGGGATATCAGCCCATCCTAGAGGTGCTCACATCGGCAGTTGATGCCGATGACTGGAGAGCGGAAATTGCCGATTACTTAAAAGACCCATCTAAGAGAGTTAAAAGACACATTAGGTTTCAAGCTACTAAGTATGTGCTTCTTGGTGATGAGTTATATTATCGTACTTTGGATGGAGTTTTGCTTAAATGTCTTGGCAACGATGAATCAAAAAGCTTGATGGGTGAAATTCATGAGGGAGTATGTGGAGCACATCAATCGGCTTTCAAGATGAAATGGATGATCAGAAGGAATGAGTATTATTGGCCGACTATTCTTGAAGATTATTTTAAATATTTTAAAGGATGCCAAGGGTGTCAAAAGTTTGGCAATGTTCAAAGAACACCTACATCAGTCATGAACCCTATCATTAAACCTTGGCCGTTCCGAGGATGTGCTATTGATCTTATCGGTCAAATTTATCCGCCATCAAGCATAGGGCATAAATTTATACTTGTTGGCATCGATTATTTCACTAAGTGGGTTGAAGCAATTCCTTTGAAAAAGGTGACATCGGCCAATATGATTGATTTTGTAAAGAAGCATATTGTTTACCGATTTGGTATTCCTCAAACAATCACTACCGATCAGGGTAGTATGTTTACATCAGGAGAATTTGATGAATTTGCAATCGATAGGAGAATTAAAGTTTTAAACTCTTCTCCTTATTATGCTCAAGCTAATGGGTAGGCCGAAGCTTCTAACAAAGGGATCATTAAACTCATTAAGCGTAAAATTGAGGAAAACCCTAGGTGGTGGCACATAGTGTTAAATGAAGACCTGTGGTCATATCGGATGGCGTGTCATGGTGGAACTAAAGTGTTGTCTTATCAATTGGTATATGGACATGACGTAGTACTACCTTGGGAAATTAAAACTGGCTCTAGGAGGATATTCTCTCAAGATCACTTAACTACTGATGATTAGGATATTCTGATGAAGGATGAGTTGGAAGATTTGGCAGGTCATCGGTTGAAAGCTCTAGTTAGCATTGAGGAGAATAAGAAGATAGTGGCCAAGTGGTATGATAAAAGGGTAAAGGCCAAAGAGTTTGCTGATGGAGATTTAGTTTGGAAATTAATTCTATCGATTGGGACTAAAAGTTCAAAGTTTGGTAAATGGTCTCCTAATTGGGAAGGTCCTTATCGGATAAGTCGATCTGCTCCTGGCAATGCATACATCTTAGAAACCCTCGAGGGGTTTGAATTTCCCAGAGCGTTAAATGGAAAGTATTTAAAGAAGTACTACCCAAGTATTTGGGTTGATGCATAAAAGTTTAAGTGCCGATAACAATCTTATCGGCTGGACAAAATATTAGTGTTTATAAAGAGTACCGATGCAACACATTGCCGATAAAAATTCACAAGTTTAGCAAGGACTGAATGGCCAATATTGCGTGCAAGCGAGTCTGGTTGGCTTCCTCTATCTCTTTGGTGTCTTTATCGGCTGAGCCCTCCACTGGCTTGAGTTTCTTTTTCATCAGGAGAGCTTTGGTGGGCTTGGATGTCCCTCTCTTGCTGAAGATCCTTGATTGCATCGGACAGCTGACTTTCTTCTTGTGCAGCCGGAGTTAGTGCTTCTTCAACTTGCTTAAGTTCAGCTAACAGAGCTTCTTTCCTTGCCGATAGGTCTGAGATCTTCTATTTTAGCTCGGCACCTGAGGCTTGCAAACTGCCGATGCTCTTGTGCTTTTCATCGGCAATATGCTTCACTTGTAGCATCTCTTCTTTGAGTTGAGCCTGACCAGCTCTTCGGCGATGCGCTGAGCGGCCTTCTGGTATTGGAGTTGACGGCTTTCTTCGACATCGGCAGGGATTTGGCTGTGGATTGTTTTAAAGATAGCTTTTGCTGGGTCAGAATCATCCACCAATTAAGTTGTGTCTTGTTGCAATAAGCCCAACAGATCCTTTAGCTTGGATTTGACTTCTGCCGATACTGTTCCAAGTGCCAATGAGGAGCTTACCTCTTCCCCTTCATCATCAGAGATGTCGACGGTGAAGGAAAATAGGCTATTGGGAGAGTATTGTTCCTAAATAAAGAAAATGAGTCAATTGAAAGCAAATATGAATAGTGCAGATCGGTCAAGTGAGATAGCTTACTTGTTTCAAGGCAATCTCTTGCCTTTGGCTGGAAGACATAGTCTGGATTGTGCTCTGATGAGGATCGGCTGGGTCTGCCGATGGAATATCTTCAGCTGCAGAATTGATTAATATTAAGAATAATGATAGTTCCTTTGCAAATTCATCGATGGTAAATTTTTGGAATACAATGACCCAATGGCATACCTTGTGTAAGAGCAGCGATGGTTTGCTTGGGAGCGACGACCGATGACGTACCATGGTGAGATAGGTCAATCGTTTGCTCGGGTGCATCGGCCGGTTCTGTTTGGCTCAGGAGCGCTGGCTGAGGTGGCGAGGATGGTACGGTTTTCTGCCGCTTCAGCTGGGCCTTGGTATCTTTTGTGGCCCTGCGCTTGGCTTGAGCTTTGGTAACCGCTAGCTGGGGGGCATCGACACCCGATGGTTGAACATCCTGGGCTCTTGCCGATGCATCGGTTTGCTGCTACAAAACAAATATAAGGCATAACGTCTTATAAGTCAAATGTGAAGACAGGACAATACCTCTAAAGGTTCATCAAGAGTAATGGTGTCCGGTGCAGAAGGAGTTGCTGATGATGCTCTAGGTGTGGTTGTTACGCCCTGAAAAGATGGTGTAAGTATGAATTGAAATAAATATAATTAAAGTGGTTGAGGTTGTTACCTTAAAATCTTGCGCCAGGGTAGCGGCAGCAACCGATGGGGTAGCCTTTGAGCGTTTGGTGGTGATCTTCTTGAAACTGACTCCCCGATGAGTCAAGGCTGCCAATGTGGGGGCGTTATAGTTGATTCGAGAGATCGAAGATACTAGTCGGAGATCAAAAGGTCGCCCACTTTTGCTCATAGTCGGTGCTAGATCATCAATCTGTCAGATAAGAAGATTAGTTGCCGATAAGGTCAAAAGGTGAAGAAAAGACTAAGTGTCAGGAGGAAGCTTACCGCGTTATCGGGGATAACGTGCTCGGAGTCGATGAGGTGCTGATATGTGTGAGCCGATGCTGCTAATAACTGCCCTCTCCACTCTTGCCACCATGACTTGTAAGGTTCAGTGATGAAGGAGGTCAGCACCCAGGTAGATAGATCGATGTCTGTGGTATCGGCATCGGGAGGGAGTTGAACCACTTTGTCCCAGTCAAGACCACAGGTGATGGTTTCTCTTGGCTTGATCACATCGGCATAACAGAGCCTGATTGGTAACTATCTAAAAGCTAACTGACATGCTACTACCGATGGGTTATAAAACTCATAAGTAATGCTAGTGTTCTTCCCACTACCAAATGTATTGGCCAAAATTGCTTGGGGAGTGATAATAGCCATCATTAGATCGTTGTCCTTGTTCAGCGCTTCATCGGCAAGATTGAAGAGGAGGGGGAATCCAGATTCCTCATCGATATAGGGCATCCAGGCCCGATGCTCACGAGAGAGGCCATTGTAAAAGGTCTGAAAGAATTTGCCGATTTGATTTTCATTGGCTTCAGTCCCGGGGAGTACTATGATTGCTTTGCCGAAGTTAAGGGGCGGACGGGTTGCTGATTCATCATCTGCAAGCTCATAATCTTCGGCGATGTCCTGCGGAAATTGTTGGGTGAAGAAGTTCCACTGCAGACGCTTATGCATGTGGGCATTTAACCACATAATAATAAACCACCACGGGCCCCCTAAGTTGTCGATGGGTGAAGAAGCTTCTAGGATACTTGGTGGAGAAGGTGATAAGCAGAACTCAAGAGATATAGGCCAAGAGGGAGTCTGACACCATTGGCTCGCAATTTGGCTGCAGCAAGATAAATGCTAGTGGGTCCTACTGATCAACCACAGAAGATAAACTTATCTAGCCACATATTCAAGAATATGACATGTTCTCTTTAGCCAACTGATCCACTCTTCTAGTATTCTTCGATGTACCCCATCCACCCGCCGATGTTGCGAGTATTTACCTTATACTCGGCTCTTCTGTTGTAAGCGAGAGGGTCATCAACAGTTGAAATGTCCAAACCTATGAGCATATACACATCAGCAAGAGTGGGACCACTTGGGTCATGACCAAATATGAAAGCATTAATGGTGTCTGACCAAAAATAAGCAGCTGCTATCATCATCGACTCATTTTTCTGTATATCGGCAATGGAGAGTCTAATGCATTGATCCAATTTCTGTTCTACCCAGTACACTTCATTGGCTCTACCGATCCTTAAATACTGGTTTTTCCATCCTTTGGTTTTCTTAGGCTAGGATCAGAAAGTATCCTTCCACAGGTCTAGGGAGAAATTCTCAGCTCTGAATGTGATTTTGTTGGTCTCTGTGTTAATCAAATTGGTTGGATCTAGGTCACCCATCGGGCCCAAACACTGGATATGCGGCTGATCAGTTGGGATAACTAGTTTATTGCTCAGTTCCTAAGTTTCAAAGATCAAAGGAGCATAAGAAAAGAAAGAAAAATCACTGAGCATATGAACTTGCAAAGGGAACTACAGTAAAAGGGGATGGATATGGAACTGACCGTGGGAACATTGAAGTTGATCGCCATTAGTTCGGTGCGGAGTGGAGATGAAGCCAAAGTCTTGAGGTCTCTGCTTTGAGGGTTCTTGCCGAAGGTTGTGCAGCTGCTCGTCAAGGTCGCCGCCGGGAAGAGTAGGTTTTGGGAGATTGAAATGGCAAGGTAGAAGATGAGTACCTGAGGAAGATATATTTATAGGTTAAACTGGGCAGGGGCATTTCAGACTTATCTATCTGCCATACGCGTAAAAGTCGAGGTTGTTCAGATAGATATGGTAACTGTTCGCATGATAATCAAGGGATTGTGTAGATGATTTGATGGCAACAAATCATGATTTGGAGGGTATTCCAGTATACAAAATATTTTAATACCGAGATCGGCAAGGTGGTATGGTTGGACTCTTGCCGATGAGTGGTTGCCTTAGATGTGATTAGAGCAGGGATAGTTGAGAGTTGTGCGATATTTACTGAAGCGCAAGAATCAAGGCTGGATTTGCCCAGATTTGGTGACA
>Ga0182004_10005718_pt1 | contig 10122 bp, 8 predicted proteins | sample Sormic07211540_1_FD_120479 | JGI IMG/M metagenome (GOLD analysis project Ga0182004, IMG submission 120479) | Endophyte microbial communities from Sorghum bicolor roots, Mead, Nebraska, USA - 072115-40_1 MetaG | ecosystem: Host-associated > Plants > Roots > Unclassified | place: USA: Nebraska...
TAGGTGAGCTCTTGCTAAGGTAGCACCTTGCTTGCTTGTTTAGGATCTTTTCAAGGTGCTAGAAAACTTAGATAGAGGGGTGTAGTCTTGGCTAGACCGATAGTTTTAATTCCGCACTTGTTTCGGTTAGCCGGGGTGTTAAAGTTTTAGAAATGACTATTCACCCCCCTCTAGTCCGCCATCTCGACCCTTCACTCTTACCGCTTGGCACTTGTGTGTGCCTCGGCGAGGGTCGGGGAATGGAGTCACAAGGGAGGGGGGTACCACCTGGAGCTCGTACGTGCAAGATAGGGGGTCAGGGAGTAGAACAGAGGGGAGGGGACTGTGACCATGGGAGCCGCGATGTCCGTCTTCTTTAGTAGCAGCGTTGGTCATTACCCCGTCTACTCAAGCTTTTGGTCATCTCCATGTGATGTGAAAAGGTAGGATGGTAGGAGCTGTAATTTCCAGCAAGACAGAGGAGGCTTGCGGCAGGTGGGAGATCAAATCAGTGTGAAACTAGGGTTTGGCCGTTTCGTGTTTTAGTGAAGGGATGCGAATCGTTTCGGTTCCGATTCAATAACTCGTTTGGATCCGTTACTAAGGTCAGTCTCAGTGGGGGTTTCATCAGGATGTCATGCATATTTATTAGAGTACCATGTCAACAAAACTGCACTTTTTGCATGAAACGAAGAGGAGAGAGAAGGAAGTAGTTTCACTATGGTGAAACCCCGCGGGCGTTGTTTCCCACGCGGTGAAACGGGATGAAATCTCCACTGAGGACCAAATCGTTTCACCATCTTGCATATGATCCAATCATTTTGCAGCAATTAAATGCTTTGCTTAGCCTTAGAAACAACAAAGTGAAATGCTTCATTGCTGGAGTTATTTCATAGATGGTTTCATTTAAATCGTAACGTGTTGTTATGTGAAACCGTACAGTGACACTATCCATTAAAATTGACCTAATGGTTCTCAACATTTTTTCCTACCAAATAAATAGGAGCTTAGCTATGGCGAGTTATGGCGAGTTGTGGCAGAGTCTTAACACACATGTCCTTATCGAGCTTGCTAAACAAGGTCATTCAGAAATCCATTTCTCGGTGAGACACACATGGAAATGTTTGCTAGGCAATACTCCTATCAATGAGCCACCCCTCTCCTATCATTACCTCAGACCAGGGCCCACGTGCATAGACAGACGGACAACTCACATCCACATCGCAACGAATATTAATTACGCGAAAGCCAAACAAAAAAGAAAAATGTTTTTTTTTTAAAAACAAGTCCGTCTAATTTTTCTCGTCGAATCGCGCAGGCACGCGCAACCCAAAAAACACGGCCGGACTCGTCTGCTCCCATCCTCACCTCGTTTCAAATTTTCCTCTGTTAAACCCTACCCACCGGACGAATCCCTCGGCAGATCCAACCAGCTTGCCGGAGGAATACACCGGTAGATTACATCAAGCGGCGGGGAGAGGGAGGAGTAGGCGGCTGAGTGAGGGTTAGAGCTGGGGGAGGCCGTCGCTGTCATGGAGGCGCAGGCGACGGCGACGGTGAAGGAGGCGCTCGCGGCACTGTACCACCACCCGGACGACGCCATCCGCACCGCCGCCGACCGCTGGCTTCAGGAGTTCCAGCACACGCTCGACGCCTGGCAGGTGTGCGCACGCTTCTCCTTTCGATCCGCTCTCTTCCTGTTCGTGTCCTTAGCTGGGTGAGGGTTGGTTCTGTGTTTAGGGAGTGGGACGCTGCTAACTTGGGTCCGCTAAGCGTGGGATTTTCATGCAATCGTGTGAATTCGGCCTGAACTAGGGTGAATTGTATCACCGTTGGGAGTGGTTCTGTATCTGTCCTAATCTAGCTCCATAGGACAATTTGGGATTGCGATTAGATTTGTAGGAGTGGGATTTTGTTCTGACCCCTTTTGACTGCTCAATGTGTCTGCTACAGCTGAGGCTGCTGGTAGGATGTCTAATGCAGGATGGTTGTGGTCTCAGTTGGTGTGCATTAGTTTGGAAAACTCAAAAGACTGGATCTTTTAGGTACAGTTTAACTTCTTAATCCTGTTAATTCCTTCTAGATTAGGGTTACTACTTTCTAGTGAACGCTGACGAGGCAAATAGACAAGTTGAGCTTCATCCTAGTGTCTTTCATAGGACATCTATGCGAGCTTGATGCGATGCCAGTATGCCACTGACTGGTTCAACTTAGTCCATCTCCTGTAATTGGAGGTTGTGATGTGTAACGTGTTGCTGTGGCTATCCAGGCCTTTGAACAAACTGCTGTTAGGAAGTGATGATTTAAGAAGATGAAGGGATGATAGAGTTGTGCATTGGCAATGCACTTGTGTGAATTGACCAAAGTTTTCAGTGCATATATAGTGTGTTTGTATAAAATTTACAGTTTCTTGTCAGCTTGGAATGTATTCTGGATTATGGTAGATGATTTTTCTTTGACATTGTATTACTCCCTCAGTTCCTATATACCCGGCGTGCAAGCGTTTTTCTTTTTGGCCACAATAGGACACGGGCTGGTCGGTCGAGGGACCTGCTCATTACTCCGCAGGAATACTACTCTAATTAACAAGCGACATGCATGCATGGCCAGAACTGAAACGTCACCTGCATGCAGCCAGATGATTTTTTGGCCAGTAGCGTGGGTGCTAATTGCAACGCAGTTAATACAAAGCACACATTTTTCTTGAAGAGTCTTGGTATCTTAAACAGGGCTGTGCACGCCGGGTATATAGGAACGGAGGGAGTATACTGCAGCCATTTATTGTCAAGTTGAGCATATTTGAGTGTTTTTGTCATTCTCCCTATGCAGGTAGCTGACAGTTTACTTCATGATGAAAGCAGTAATTTGGAAACTCTCATCTTTTGTTCTCAGACCCTCAGAAGCAAGGTAAACAGAAAGGGGTGTAGCCGCACCTTGCAGAACTATCTAGAAATGTTATAGTTTACTTAGTTTTCACAGTGATTCTCAGTAATACCATTCCATGTTATTTGTAGGTACAAAGGGACTTTGAAGAGTTACCCTCGGAAGCTTTTCGATCGTTACAGGATTCTTTATATGTAAGCACTGTCTTGTGAAGTTTATTTTACAGAGTATCTATGTTGTATATTGCGGATAGAAGTTAGCTAGGGACACCATGTAGTTCTATTGCGGTTTGTGACCTCTAAGTGGCTTAAAAATACCACATAGTATTTGCACAAAGTAAAACACATGCAAGTATTTGTGTATCATATTATTTTTCATATAATTACATAATTTGGAAGTCAATTCACTAGTCTAGACTTTCAAAAGAAAGCATTATAAACAGACTGAAGCAGTAAACAGAAAGTCAGAAACCTTTTCTAGTCGCATCTAACCTTGCTAATTTACAGTATGAGCTTTGAAACTAAAAACTACCCCCTTGATTCCAAATGTAGGTCGTCGTGACAGCGACACGGTCTCCACTATGACACTTTGGCTTGCGACTTCTGTTAAAATATTTTGGATAGTGAAAATTTTATATTATGGAAATATTTTCCATGATGCATATGGTAACATCATCCGTGTGTTGTGGACTTGTGATTGTGAATCAACGTAATTTTTCATGTGTTGGTGGTCCAAGTTAAGTTTGACCAGATAATGTAATCGTATGAAATGACCCACATTTGGAATTGGAGGTAGTATTTCTGTTCCCTAGCCCTTAAATATCCCACTCACTCCCCGACTCCCAGTAGGAGACACCACCATCAAGCCGAAGTTTAGTAAACTTCTATACAAGGGCACATTTATTTATTTTGGGCAGCGGACACCTTTCTATCACTCCAAGGCTTGCCCAACTGCCAAACCTGGGAAGCTAATTGCTGTGCATATATCACGGTGGAGCTAATGTTACCTTGGGGCAATGACTAGTACATGCATAGGGAACATTTATTTATTTTCGGTAGCAAACACCTTTCTTTCACTTCAAGGGTTGCCAAACCACCAAACCTTGGAAGCTGATTGCTGTGTATGTATCAAGGTAGACCTAATGCTATCTTTGGGGGCAATGACTATTGAATAGAACAATGCAGGATATAATTTGTGCCTCTTTGTGTTGTTATATGGAATACTCTGCTTTTGAAGTTCTATTGCAATGTATACTGTGTTCTCCTATCTCGTCCTTTTGATTTCTTAGCCTTGTTATAGTACCTGGTTGACCTTTTAAGGAGCTTTGCTATTTTTTATGTAAACGTGTTGCGTTTGCAGGTATTGCTGAAAAAGTTTAATAAGGGACCACAAAAAGTTAGAACACAGGTAAAAATATAGAGTTACAAGCATTGTTTATGCTAACACAATTGTTGTAACACTAACACACTTTGGACCATCTTCAGATTTGCATTGCAATTGCTGCTCTGGCTGTGCATGTACCAGTAGAGGACTGGGGAGCTGGTGGAATTGTGAATTGGCTAAGCGATGAAATGAAAGCTCATCCAGAATTTATTCCAGGCTTCCTTGAACTGCTTATAGTTTTGCCGCAGGTACGTATGTGTTCTTCAAGCTGTTTATCAAAAACTGACACACCTATGTTATCCAAAACACGGTTTGGTCATCCTTTTTTTTTTTTGGCAAAGGTGCATATGTATGGTGAATTTCTTGTGTGCGCAAGGGTTTCTACCCTTTTCTCTTCTTTAAGACAAAGATATGCAGCTCTCCTGAGCCCTGTGTTCTAGGAAAAAAACTGAAAAACTCAAACAAAACTGTAAAACAAAGTTTAATGGAAGTTAAAGCTGTGGTCCTTTTCTTGTTCTCTCACAATTTTACATACACGGGGATTTTGAGAATGGCTGAGACTCTGAGAGAGAATACTTCTTTAACTTTATACCGCTTCCTTCAAAGTAGCCTCACTTCTGTCATCTCTTGCCATCCTTACCCCCCCTCCTCTCCAAATCCCTACGCTCCTCTTCTTTGCCTCTTGTCCATTCTGCTGTACCTGACTACTTTGATATTTCTATCCACTGCCTGTGACATGCTCTGCTCTATTATGAGGCTACCGCCACTGTTTAGTCCAAGGATCATGAGTCATGAAGATCTATGGCCATCTGTGCCAAGAGCATCATCTGGGATGTTCTGTGCCACATGCGCACAACCCAGCCTGTAACTGCCAGCCTTCTATTTGCCTGCACTTGAGCTTTGGCAAATTTCTAGCCACCTTACATGGATGGCCAGATCCCCCCCTGTAACTTCTTTTTCTCGAACTACGCAGGAGAGCTGCGCGTCATTTCATTAAGAAAGAAGTGAACAAATACAAAAGATTAGGGGAGACCCCCCAATCCTCGCACACCAACACACCCACCAAAACAGAAAAAGATCCCCTGTAACAATCCTGGGCGTTTATGGTGGACACAATTCTTTCTCATAGATTTATTCATGTGACTTAAGTTACCAAAATTGGCTCGTGCATAACATCCATAATTCCATATATTGTTATGCAGTGTGTCGGTCTCAGTGAAATTGAACTTTGTCCATTGTTGTGTTTACAGGAAACTTCCAGTTATAAAATCGCGGCTCGTCCTGAAAGGCGCAGACAATTTGAGATTGATCTTTGTTCGTCTGCTAATGTTGCTATTGGTTTATTAACTGCTTGCATGGCCATTGATCAGCTGAAAGAACAGGTTTATTTCCTCCTCTTCAACATTTCCTTTATGATACTAATCCCTTTAGTGTTATGATGCATAAAGAGGTTGTGCCTAGGCATTCATTTTTTTTGTTCAGAGCTTAGCTATTTATTTTCTACCTACTCTGCTGCATGCACATGTAATGTGCTCCCATGATAGGGCCCTTTATGTGCTACTCTCCTTTCTTCCATAAACAAGATTTATGCCTGTGCATTGCACGGGCCGCAAAGTTTTACCCTTATCTATGAAGACACATATTAATTAATCTATAAATCTAACTACATAAAAATACAAAGGCCTTTCATGATTTTTATCACCTATATTGTGTAGTTTAAGCTAATTAAACCAGTTTTAGAAAATAATAAAAATAAAAAGTTAATAGATGATTTTACATTAGGAATCCTCAACTATTTTCTAATCTTCTCCTGAAACTACGGTGAATTGCTGTGCATGTAAGTGATAATGTACAGGCATCCCTTGTTCCTTCCTTTTTTTTGAACACACCCCTTGTTCCTTCTTTCTATAACTTACCATGTTATTGCCAACTTAGCTGTAGAAGGTATAAAAGAATACTAATCAACGGTTTTGGCATTGTGTTCAAAATAAATGTGACCCATTTTGTCATATCTATTTTAATACTATCCTTGCCTTTTGCTATCTTCTTCCTCGTCCCATCGATTTGCTCCTTCACGGGTACTGCGTCCAGAAGCCGCAAGGCACCAACGGCCCCTTCTCTCTCTTTCTCCCCATATGCCTGTGTGTGGGCTGTGTCTGATGGCGGCGGCCGCGCCTGGCCTTGCTCGCAAGTGGCCCTTGCCCAGCGACGACGGCGCCTGTTCTTGCCCGCACGTGGGCCACGCCCGGCGGCGGTGGCCTTGCCCACACGCTGAATTTTTTTTCGATTCTGATTTGGAGGAGCTTCCGTCTCAGCCATGGCAACCACCTTGTCACCTTCTCCTATGTTGGCACTGACGCGGCTGGGCTGTTTTCATGCTGGGTGCTGGATTTTTCGATTCCGATTTGGAGGAGCGTCCGCCTCAGGCAACAATTTTGGTGTTTGGTCTTCTTTCTGGATGGTACGAATTGCAGACTGGACACCTAGGAACTTGACAATGCTACCATGAACGCAGTGGCTTTTGTAGATCAGAACTTGTCTCCCTCCAACTCGAACTCGACGTGAACAGGACAGCATACTGCATAGTAAGTCGTCTCGGAGTCAGAGTCTTGATGGCTGCGCGCGCACGACTGGAATGGAACCTTGTGGGTGCTGTGCGGACGTTGGGGCCCACGGAGGCGTGCACACGTTTTTTTCGTTGGACGAAACCTGTCCGTATATTTTAAGTAGTAACAGATTTGTAGTTGTCCTTCAGTTACTTTGATGGTTGTCAATAGCTTTCCCTCAAGGAGCTCGCTACCTTGATTAATAACTTTGGAGCTAATATCCTAGTTGCTGGTCCTTACAGTTTATATATATTCTGCCCTGTACACTGACTCTGGTAGATCGTGTCTAACTGAGACCTTAGTATATAATGTACTGTCCATTTATTTTGTACATGCAAATGTAATATCCACTTTGTGTAAACTACCTCAGATGTGAGTTAACAGACCTTTTATCTTTACATACAACAATGTCACATCTTCATGGTATCTTTTTTGAGGAGAAGCATCCAATTCATGTTTCAGTGTTCTTTTTATTGAAATGTAGAAGTGAACTTGCAATTCTGAGATACATTTCAGTAGTGAGACAACAACCTGCATTTATAGTGTATCTTTGATTGTTCCTTTGCAGGTTTTGGAGGGTTTTTCTTCTTGGCTTCGTTTCTGTCATGGGTATGAAGTTTCTGGTGTTCTGATAGTGATAGTGATACTTCATTCCTTGAAAGTGTAGCTGTTGTAGTATGTCTCATTCTGTTCTTATGCTACTGCTGGTTAACAGTATTGATTTCAGTAATTATAATTAAAGTCTTCTTTCTGCCAGAATCTCTGCCTCTGAACTCGCATCACATCCTTTGGTCCATGTGGCACTCTCTTCATTGAACTCTGATCAATTCTTGGAGGCAGCTGTAAATGGTATTGTTCTAAATATGCCTTTAATTTCTATTGTACTCAGGCTGTTCAACTTTTGTTATCTTATACTTTTCATCCTTTTGCCACATAACCAATTGAATTCTATACACAATTCTATGACCATTTTCTGGTGTGCTTCTATGACCACTAATGTTCATTTATGAGTCTGTCTCTTCATGTAAGCTAAGCTATCTATACTAATGATCCACATAAGCCAATAATGATAGGCTGTCTGATTTCCATTTCGAACCATATCTGTCCGTGCAATGCCGTCTGTGATCCCCGCAGGCCGCAGCAACACATGGGGCATTCCTATAGTTCTTACTACTTATTAATTAATTATTTCACGTTCAAGATTCTAAACATAGCAGAGCTCATAGGATTATTGTTCTTTAATGGGCGAAAGGGCCTCTAGCTGAGTTGGTTAGGTGGTCTGAGTAGCACTCAGTGACTCAGGTCCTGAGTTCGACTCCCCGTGGGAGAAAATTTTAGGCTGGGGTGACTCCCGCGCCAAATCACAGGTCTAAGGCCAGGCCCTGGTTGTGGTTGTTATCACATGGGCTCCGGTACCGCTGTGTATCGGTGGCGCTGGGGTTGGTGGGTTTTCTCAACCTGCGTGAGAAGGTCTTCTTCTTAGTCCTTGTTTAGTTCCCAAAAAGCTTTCCCAAAAGTTTTAGATTCCCCGTCACATCGAATCTTGCGGCACATGCATGGAGTATTAAATATAGACGAAAACAAAAACTAATCACACAGTTAAATGTAATTTGTGAGACGAATCTTTTGAGTCTAGTTAGTCTATGATTGGACAATATTTGTCAAATACAAACGAAAGTGCTACAGTACCTAAAATCCCAAAATTTTGCCAACTGAACAAGGCCTTAATGCAATACCTGGGGGCTGTCTTTGCCCCCTGCAGGTCATGTTTTTTTTTTTCCTTTAATGGTGTTCATGCATCCACTTGACATAACAGTGACAATATTTGAGTACGACTGTGGTTGTGAGTTCCCACTAAATATACATAAAATGGCCTAATAGAATTACAATAATATGAAAGCATTTTCAACTTTGAAGGTGCATAAACACATAACATATTCAGATGGTGATTAGATATCTACTAGATAATGTTGACCAGAACTAAGATAGTTCTTTTTTGTGAGACAAATCTATGATGATTTGACTGCATTGTAGGACATCACCTCAACATTTTAGGAACAACATAATACAACCCTTTGACTACCCAATAATCTATTCCTTAAAAATGCTATGTATCTGGTACCAGGTATCAGATTCCAGGTACCAGGATTCAACATGCTGCCCCTTGAAGCAGGAATATATTGACACCTAGTGCAGGTTTCGAGTTTGTAGCCAACCGCTGCAGGTTTTGTTGTTTTCATTGTTTCAACATGGGTTCAATGAGGGTCCTACAAGCTTCAATAACCAAATCAACTTCAGTACGTGCATCTCTCAAGAGGGTGATAAAACGGGAAGATCTTAGGGCAGTTTTCTGATAGACGAAGTGAAGTTAGGTGCTCAAGGTATTAGTGACCCGTTGGTTGGAGGCTGGCTGTGTGGCTGCATCATCATGAGGCATGGGCCATGACTTCCTTGTGGGATCCCTGTGCAACGCGCTCCTAGCGTATTGGTTTTTGCAACATCATGTCCTCTATGTTCTCACAGAAGACAAAGCTATGCAGTTTGGCACGCCAAATTCTCATTCAGTCCTGCCAGTCGCAGAGGTCAAAACAGGCAGACTTGCTTAGACCATATTCAGAAACTGTGCCCCTGAAGGATTTTCATGCTCCATTCTATTTTTGTTTGTATACATGGGAAGTCCAGGATACTCTCACATTGCCCTTGCCACTACAGCCTGTAAAGATTTGCGGGTAGCAGTCCTGCACATAGTCACAAAGTTTATGGGTTGATGGGGTCAAGGTACGGGGTCGCGGTACGTGGTACGCTACTTCTGAGAGATTTTTACACTTCGGTTCGAAAATGAACCCGCGAACCTGGGTCGGGGTCGACGAATCCGGGTCGAGGGTCGAAGGTGGTGAACCCTGGATACCAAAGCTGTCGTCCCCTTCACGTACCATTGCCTTCCACCAGAGTCCACATTGTTTCCTCCAGCTGCTTCATTGTATGAACTATGAAGTATCCTGTTTGCACGCTAGCATACATTTGATGTTTGGAATTTATATTTTATCCACTTGGCTCTCATGATTCTGTTACTGTGGTTCTGATATCCAATTGAAGCGAGGATGATTAGTCATCTGTCTTTCTTGCTTGCTTAATAAAAGGCAGAAACATTACATATCTCTAGTGTGCCCAACTTGCATGGGATTAATATTAAAGAGTCACTGTTATTTGCTCAATATTCTTCCAAACAGCTTGCAAGCTTGTCGCATTAGCTTGATTATCTGGGCTGATA
>Ga0182004_10005719_pt1 | contig 10121 bp, 3 predicted proteins | sample Sormic07211540_1_FD_120479 | JGI IMG/M metagenome (GOLD analysis project Ga0182004, IMG submission 120479) | Endophyte microbial communities from Sorghum bicolor roots, Mead, Nebraska, USA - 072115-40_1 MetaG | ecosystem: Host-associated > Plants > Roots > Unclassified | place: USA: Nebraska...
AAGTTTGGAGAAAGAAAACAATCTCAAAGCGCATCTTTAAACTTTTATTTATTGGTCGTTTGTCCAAATGCCTTGTTATTCTCAATAATATATAGATCTAAGGCACTTTTTAGTGTCTATTTTCAGGAAAGATGTGGCTTTCATCACTTTTAGACACTATTTGGTTGAATGGCCAAATTTGGTTGGGTTTCTCTTTCTCCTTAGCCACATTAGTTCATAATAAGTGCGCAAAAAAAAACTGCTGAACCTAAATTTAGCTTACCTGTGGTAAATTTGGTTTAAAACAAAATTAGCCCTTAACAGTTCATATGGATTCTAGTTCCTCTCTGGCCTTGAACGTGGCTTTATGTTCCTTCAGCGAAACGTGACCTTTACTAGAAATAAGACTTCAAAGAATCATGATCCTTGAACTTTAGAATTGATGGATACTTCTTCTGTTCTTTTTCAGATGTCATATTAGCTTTTGTTCTAAGTTCTTTTTTATCATCATTTTTAAATAATCCATGTAGTTTCACAACATATAAATTATATATATCATGTGTATTTAGCATAGCGAATCTATAAACATAAATATTATATTGTTAACATGTATGAATTTTGTAAAATTGATAGTCAAAGTTAGATATGTTTTATTTAAAATAAAGCTAATACGACATGTATAAAAATAGAACAGGGTGAGTAGTTTTTAATGTTTCAAAACAAAAAGGAAAAAAAATCCCCTAAGATCTCAAGGCAGCGGACCTGAAATACTATGGGCCGTTCCTGAAACAAAGAATAATGATGGGCCTTGCGCATGAGGCAACCGTGTGTGTTACTGCCCTCCCACCCCGGCGGCCCGGCAGGTCGGCACTTCCCTCTCTTCTCTCAAAATATTGTTCTTGTGTTGTGGCGCCCTGGTGTTACTGACAGAACAGAGAGCAAAGTCAGCAGACTTTTTTTTTTTGCGAATAAAGTCAGCAGACTGTTAATGGCCTGTGTAATCTAAAATGATTTTCTATTATTCAAAGGGACCAATTGCTTTACATCCTAAAATTGTAAACGTATAGACATTGGTTACATTAATCTCCTTTCATTCTGAATCAAAACTATGGTAAAAATTGTACATGACATGAGCTACATACAGAGCATACAAGCCCGCTAACGCCAGTGCTGTCTTTGGTCACCACAGTCTATAGGTAACTGGAGTCCGGCGACGTCGTGAACACCGGCTTGTCCTTGTCCACGACGGTGGCGGCCACCGTGGCGCTGCTGCTCTTGCGACGCGGCTTGGCCTCGCCGAGCATGGTCACCACGTCCCGCATCGTGGGCCGGTCCTTTGGGGACTTGGCCGTGCACAGAACCGCGATCCGCAGCACCAGGAGCATCTCCTCCCGGACGTGGTCGACGCAACCGCCGACGCTGGCGTCGAGCAGTTCCTCCACACCGCTGTTGCTGCGCAGCCGCTCCCTGATCCAGCCGACGATGTCCTGGCTCTCGCCGTACTCCGGCTCCACCGGCCGCCGCCCCGTGAGGAGCTCCATCAGAACCACTCCGAAGCTGTAGATGTCGCTCTTCTGATCAACCTTCAGCGTGTATCCGTACTCTGCAACAGGCAGCCAGATAAAACATCAGTACACGAGGGCATCGAGGTGAACTCGCTGTTCACGTGGCGATGCGGACGGCGAGGCAATTTGCACTGACCTGGCGCGATGTAGCCGTAGGAGCCGGCGACCACGGACACGGTCTCGTGCGCGCGCGCCATGACGCGGGCGAGGCCGAAGTCGGCGATCTTGGCGTCCATGTTGGTGTCGAGGAGCACGTTGCTGGACTTGACGTCGCGGTGGATGACCGGCGGCCGGCAGTCGTGGTGCAGGTAGGCGAGCCCGGCCGCAACGCCCGCCGCGACGTTGTACCGCGACACCCAGTCCGCCAGCATCTTGCCCTTCCCTCGCCCGTGCAGCGCCTCCCACAGGCTGCCGTTCACCATGTACTCGTACAGCACCATCGTGTCCAGGTTGTTGCTCACGTACCCCAGCATGCGCACGACGTTGCGGTGCCGGAGACGGCCGAGGAGCTTCACCTCGGCAGCGAACTCGCCGCCTGCCTCCACGTCCTGCCGCCCATCGACCGTGGCGGTCTCCTCGGGGCACCCGGCCGCGCGCCACAGCTTCTTGACGGCGACGACGGCGTGGTGGCGTGGCATGTCGGCGCGGTAAACCACGCCCGTGCCGCCCATCCCCACGATGTTGTCCTCCTTGATGCAGGCGAGAACCTCGGCGCTGGTGAAACTCAGCCGCTGGAAGGCCGTGAGACGCCACGGCCACGCGCCGCTCCCGTCTTCCTCCATGGCCTCGTCGCAGCATCCTCCATTGACGTACCACCGCTGGTACACCTGCTTGCCAAGGAAGACGACGCCGCATGCCGCAATCAAGACCGAGATGCCGATCGCCCACCCAGCGGCGATGTGCTTCATGTGTGAGCGCCGGAAGCCAGACGCCTCAGACGACGAGGCCCGAAGAGAGGTAGCCCCGCACGGCGGCAGCACGCCACCACACAGGCCCGGGTTGCCGGCAAGGTCATCGGGGTTAATGGTCCTCAGCAGACCAGTTGTTGGCACGGGACCTGTAAGGTTGTTGTACGCCAGGTTGAGCATTTCGAGCGCCGGTGAGCTGCCGAAGTTGCTCGGTATCACGCCGGAGAAGAAGTTGCTGGAGAGGTCGAGCACAGACAGTGTCGACATCATGGCGATCGCACCAGGGATCTGCCCGGTGAACCGATTACTCCGGAGGTTTAGCGAGACGAGCCTCTGGCACGACGCGAGGCTGGCAGGGATCGCACCGGATAGCCGGTTGCTGGACAGGTCGAGGGCGGACAGAGATGGACAATCGCCAATTTCGTCCGGTACACCGCCGGTCAGCTCGTTGTCGGCCGCCGCGAACGTTTGCAGCGTCCGGATAGACAGGATGTTTGACGGCAGCGCGGACTGAAGCTGGTTGTGCGAGAGGTCGATGAAGGAGAGCGACGTCGAGAGCGCCAGGTCGTCTGGGATCTCCCCGGACAGCTCGTTGCCGGCGACCTCGAGACGCTGCAGCCGTGGGAGCCGGCCGAGCCCCGCGGGCACCGTGCCGTTGAGCCGATTGTTGTGAGCGCGCACGCGGACAAGCGACGAGCACGCGGTCAGGCCCGCTGGAATCGGGCCTGTGAAGACATTGTTGAACAGGATCAGCTTCGTCAGGTTGCCGCTGTCGCAGAGGCCGGCCGGCACCGGTCCGGACAAGGCGTTCGTCGACACGTCGAGCCACTGCAGCGGCTGCGCGCTGCCGAGCGACGGCGGCAGCGGGCCGGTGAGGGAGTTGTTCCACAGCTCCAACACCTCCAGCTTGGGGAGGTCGCCGATTGCCGCCGGGATGCCGCCCTTGAGCCTGTTGCACATGAGATTGAGCAGCTGCAGGTTGGCGAGCTGCCCCAGCTCCGCCGGAATCGTGCCGGTGAGCGCGTTGTCGGAGATGTCCAGCATGACGAGGGAGGTGAGGTTGCCGATCTCCTTGGGTATCGGGCCGCCAATGTTGTTCTTGTAGAGGTAGACGGTGTTGAGGTACGACAGCCGGCCGAGCTCCGGCGGGATAGGGCCTTCCAGCTTGCCGATCGCCAGGTCGAGATACTGGAGCTTGGCGAGGTTGCCGATTGCGGACGGGATCGCGCCTGTGAACTCATTGTAGCCAATGATGAGCTGCTCCAATGCGGACATCTCGAACAATTCGGCTGGGAGAGCGCCGCCGAGGTTGTTGCCGGAGAGGCCCAAGAACTTGAGCTTCTTGAGCTTGCCGTAGGACTTCGGGATCGTGCCGGAGAAGTAGCCACCCCTGAAGTCGAGCGTCTCGAGCGCGGTGGCATTGCCGATGTCGGCTGGGAGCGGGCCGGCGAAGTTGTTGCCCGACGCGTTGAGGGATGTCAACGAGGCGAGTGCACCAACACCGGCGGGGAAGTGGCCGGCGAAGTTGTTGTCGCTGACATCCAGCTCCTGGAGCGTCGGAATGGACATGAGCACCAGCGGCAGCTCGTGCTCGAACGCATTGCTCTGCAGTACGATCGAGGTGAGCCCGGTGAGGCCGAGGATGTCGTCGGGGATGGTGCCGCTCAGGTTCATGCCGGCGAGGTTGAGGCCGGTGACCACGCCCCGGGCATTGCAACGCACGCCGTCCCAGGTGCAATGCGACGAGGCCGACGCCGAATTCCAGCCCCCGAGCTTACCCAAGGGGTCGACGAGCGACGCCTTGATGGCAAGCAACGCCGCGGCCTCATCGGCGGCGGCATTGCACACGGCAATGCAGCACAGGAGTGCCAAGGAGAAGGATAAGGGGAAGAACAGGTGTAGAGTGCTACCAAGCCTTGGAGTAGCACTTGTCATGCTCGGTTCTTCTGTTCTTCCCTTGTCCTTCACTCCTCTGCTGCCTCCTGCTGTCCTTCACTAGCAGAATTGTGTTTTCATTGCCTTGTTTGAAGCAATAGAGAAATGGAGGGAAACTCGCAGGAAAGTATATAGGGAGGAGGTCGTGTCTATGATTAGGATCAGATTAATCGAATAATTTATGTGTTTGGAGATGGATTGGATGATAAAAATACTTCTTGGTGGCATGATACTGCATTGGTATACTGGATACTGCTGCGTTGTTGTAGTGTTAGGTACATGGTTCAGTAGCCTCTGTGGGGCCTTGGGTAGCACAAGAACAGCTCGGTATGAGAGTGTAAAGGCTGGGAGGAGGCATGGACATAGGCTGGAAATGCCTTTGGAATTATTGAGAGCTTGGGGAGACATGGCCCATGTGGTGAAGGGAATGTGTGAAAGGCAGATTGGTCACTCGTCATTGGAGAGAGAAATTTGTCTTGTTGGGTTAATCAAACGGAACTGCAATCATTGTATAAACGCAGAACATGGGGGTTTCCACTGGAGTTTATTCCCAATTGTGTTCTTGTAGGCAGGGCACAGGCATAGTCATTTTTCAGTTATGAAAATATTGGTGCTATGAAGAGTTGATTAAGCTTGCGTTACATTTCTTGTGCTGGAGATCTCTGAAGCACACACCATGATTACTTGATTAGTTCGTGTTAATTTGATAACTGTTTCAAGTAAATTACTGTCATGAAAGAAAGTAGACATGCTGTGTCCTGAGTTTGGAAAGCACTGAATACTGGTAACAAACTGCTTTTTATCACCATTTCAGAGAAACAAATAAATCATGATTCAACTAAGGAAGGTACACTGATTCTCTGAACAATGGAAGTCCACTCAACTGGACAGGCATGGTTAATGCCAAGATTACTTTATTTGCCTCTGGGTTAGAATAGTGTACTACTAAAAGGAAGCAAAGCTACATAGGAACAGCAGCAAGCGTGCTGTGGGTGTTTAACAAATGACTGATTCTAAAAGTAGTACTTTAATCTCATCTTGCAGTGTACAATGGAACTTGTGTCAGTGATCCTTGCAGGTTGGAAATCTATTGGCACTGTAAGATTCCGTTCCAGGTGTCATCAGTAGCTCGTGTTTTTAAATTTTCTGCTACAAGCTTACAAAGAGTGAAAAGTGATCAGGAATCTTCTATCCTTCTTTTTTGGTTAGGCTTGCCTGCCGGCAAGAACAAATCACGCTTAATCTCTAAATCACTGGGCATTAATCAATGATACTGCAGCACTGTACAGATCTAACAGTCAAGTGAAGGCCGTAATGGTACATTTGTAGATGTAGAATCATACAAGTGAATCATAGTGCATTACATGCAGTTCTCTGACAAAGATTCCTAGTAAATATACTATTACCGTAGCAGTGAGAGTAATGTTTATGCAGCTTCCAATAAAGAAAACAGTAAATTAGGCTTCGCTTTGTTGTAATGTTGTATCCAAGCTCTTAAAATTTTCGCACTTACCTGCAAAAGATTAGCACGTTGGTGGAAGCCAGGGGAACAGGCATATTGGAAATTTATTGTTAGTTAGTCATTGAACATTTTTCTTGATAATGGTACAGAAGCATATGCACAACTTGACCAGGCCAAATAAATTCCAACACATGGAAGTCCGATTCTGTCTTACTGATTAGGTTCTTGAGGACGGCAGGCTTTAGTTTTCTATAAAGCTTATTGGTGTGCTAGATTGTCAATTTTAGGGAATCTTTACCTTTAAGGCATTGTCCTGAAAGTTGACACTTTTTTAACAAATAAGCTATAGTTTCTTGTACGTTTTGCATATACTGGTTCTATATTATGTAAAATTTGAATGTTAAAAAAAACTTGTATATATGACTCAAAATAATCTCCCAATGTCAAGACTCCATTTGTTATTTGTATTGTCCTGATAAATAGAGAAACAAAGTTGATGAATTAGCGAGCCTTCATTCCATTTGCTTATTTTTACCCTTTTCTATGTGTGAAGAAAGCTATGGTGTGAAAGCCCCATAGAATTTGAAATGACACACTATAACAACAATGACGCAGCTGCTGCCTTCATAAAAAAAATTCTTGTAAAGTTCCTTGTAGTAAATGATCTGCTCTGAAAAAAGTTCTGAATCTTGGAAAGCTGGCCTTGTTAGCCAAGCACTTGGAGTAATAAACTAACTAATGCAGTAACAGGTACTACACGATGAAGCAAAAGCTAGCACCACCCAAGCAAGTCCAAGAACTTCAATCAGTGTCGTCATGCGGCTTGTTCCTTTTCATGAATCTCCTCCTTTTATATGCTTGCAGAGAGACTTGTTTTGATGTTACAGCTATGTGATATAAATTATTAATCTTTCATTGTTGGATCGGGTAATTGCTGAACCATTTCAGTTACCTTGATAAAATTTCTGCTTTCCTTTGGGCTTTGCAAAGAGGAATAGACCGAAATCAGTATGCAGTACTTGTTTGTCAGCTATGCTTGCATCAAACAATTTTGGCACAAGTTCATGACATTTTGAGCGTGAACCAAACATGTCAGAAACGGAAAGAGCAATACTTGACGATAAATACAATTCATACCATACTAGCCATCTTTCATCATCCCTGTCAGCTAGACGTGTAGTAATAAGTTGTCATGTAACAGCCATTATTTTGCAGTGGGAGACATCTATACTATAAACAAGTACTGAAAAGAACAGGCAGCAACAGGACCCTTGTCCTCCCCTTAAAAAGTCAGCCCAACCGACTCAACTGTTTCCACCTTTATCAAGTGTACTATCCCCCCACAAAACTAATCCTCCCTTTGTACCTCAATTACACAACAAATAACATGATCCCTCCCCTAACTCCAGCCCACCCTGGCTTCCTCTCAGAACCTTCGCATGTTACAGATGGGCAGCCATTATTGGACCCACCTGGCTGCTGGCGAACATGAACATGATACACCAATGGATCCTTCTCCACTCCAGACATGCATGATCGTTTCACACTTTTCCAGCTCCGGCAAATGTTACTAACTCAGTTACAAGATTGCAATAGCTGCTTATTTCTATGTGTGTGTGTGTGGTGTGAATAATAAGTATCACAACTCCAAGTCAAAATTCCAGTTCCAGCGGGTTCAGTTAGTTTACAGTCCATGTAGAAACTAGCAGCTTCACTTCCTTGCAAAATTCAGTTAGGAATGCACTACTCAGTTGCAGACATGAGCCCAACTGCAAAGCATGGTGAGCTAGCTAGGGTGGCAATTTTTTTGCTGAGCTGCTACAACTACAAGCAAGGGGCAGGGAAAGATGGAGGCGGCAAGAAGGTACCTGACCCATGCATGCAATGCTAGCTAGTAGCTGCAACACACAATCATGCAAGATGCGGCCACCAACTGCAAGTGCATGCGATTAGCCTCCCTCCCTTCCTTCCAACTCGGTTACCGCCGCTTCGCTAGCCCACATGCAGGCACACATGGCCTCCATCCATTGTGGTTGCGCTCGCTTCTCCACCACCTTTGTTAATTCTCCGAAGCCAAGGGACAGCGTGGGGCTAAGATGGGGGCCATGTGAAGTTCCCCTCGCTTTGCAGCTTCTGAAATTCTCTTGGAAGGGATCATTTCCTCTCTCTCTCTCTCTCTATATATATATATATAGATAGAGAGAGGAAACAATGTGAATTATATATGTATGTATATATATATATATATATATATATGTATATATATATATTTGGGAAACAATGGAAGGGTGAATTATTACGCCATTATTGTGGCATTGTCGTCTCTCCCCCTCTCTGCTTCTCTGCGGTTCATTTGTTTAGGTTATTATTAAGCCAAATGGTACTGGATGCAATGTGCAGTTTAGATACTCGCTCAACTCAAGCATCTTGTACAGTATAGTTGAGCAATGGGGTTTTCGATATTATTGCTCCTCTCTGGAAATTATTCGAGTTTTGGTGAAAGTAATTAATGTGCCATATAATAGTACAGGCTAGTTGCCGCAGCCAAACCAAGGATTGTTCAGGATTAAGCAGCTGCAGGCTGGCACATTCTTGTGCACCAGTTACTAGTACAATTCCACATGCAAAAGCATAATGCTTTTTGCATTGCTAGCAAATAGCAATTGATGAATATAATTGGTAATGGAAGGAGCAGCCCAGCCAGTCATATGCAGAGAGATATGGCTGTGAGCGCTCTTCGACGATCCTCTTAATGTTTGGCTAGGCACATCGGCGCATAGAGTAAGAATGGCGATGCAGCTTAATTACGAGTTCGCGTATCCGGAGGAGAATATTTGTTCGGTGGTGAAGTGAGAGCCTGGATTGTTTTTGTTGGTGGAACGGTACGTGCCAACTTGGTATACAACTAGACCGTGAGATGGATCGAACAGTACGTGGAGCTGGACTGGGGGAGTCCGGACGTCCGATCTCTCCTTCCTTCCCTCCAGGTAGCCACTCCCAGACGCCCATATCATTGCACATTGCCACCCGTCATTAAGCTCGTCTTAAGCACATGGTTTGGTATAATCCCGGCGCGTACGCACTCCTGCCCCTGGTGCATTTTATTTGGTACCGACGACGGCCGTTCCTGAACCCTGACGCGTGCTGTGGCTCGTGTTCAGTCCGCTGAATGGTTGACATGGCTGGGCAAACGCTGAAACGCGTCCAGGAGTTCCGCATCCACCCACCGCTGATCTGCCGTGTGCGCTCGGCGCACGAGACCATTCGCTCGATCCGCTCGGCACCCAGACGGCCAGACGACACGGACACCTGACGAGGCGCCGACCCGATGTACTTCAGGCTGGTCCTCCAGCCAGCAAAGGCACGCGATGACGCGAGGCACCGCACGGGTCTAAAAAATCGAGCACCGCAACAACGCTCCGTGCGCCAGAAAAAAGCTGCCTGGGAGTGGGACTCTGGGAGCAAAGCGGACCAAAACGGAACCAGCACGCGCCGAACCAAGGAATGGGCTCCACGCCTCCACGGGCTCCCGTGAGGCCGTGACTCTGATGGCTCGCGGGCCGCTCAGGCAGTGGAGCTCGTGAAAGGAGGCCAACCGGCACGGCCGTTTATGGGCTGTGCTGTGGAGAACCTGGAACCGAGCCCACGAGCGGGGAACGGCCGAGAACTTGGTAGGCTGTTCTGTCCCGACGCGAGCCTAGGCCTCATACATCCTAACGATGCACACACGATCTGTTAAGCTGCTCTATACTCTTGTTTAAAGTCAACATGTTTAAAGTCATGTTTATTTGTTGAGTAAATTACACTCACCACACGACAAGTATCTAAGTGTGTGCATGTTAGTCCAACATCTTGTAATTTGTTCAATTTAATACAACAACAAAATAGGTGGGTGCATATTGATCCACAATCTTCTCATAAGTTTAATTTGATACAAGAACTTGTTTATTCGTGCATATACGGTCCAAGTATTGTAACAACGTATCTCTGTACACTCTGAATCACTGTCATTGCAAGCTATAGACCCTAGCATGCTCATCTCATCCATCAATCGGCTTGAATCATTTACTATACGATATCGTTTATGAATCTGGCCAAATATAAAAAGCTGTTATTGATTTTATAAATATGAAAAATTCCAAACCGATCATTTTTCTTTCTATACCACAATATTGTTTTCATCCGTGTTTTCATCCTAACCTATTGTCATTCATGGCTGGCTTGAACTAATACGTGGGTTGTCCATCTCATAAGAATCAGGAACTGAGATGT
>Ga0182004_10005720_pt1 | contig 10121 bp, 5 predicted proteins | sample Sormic07211540_1_FD_120479 | JGI IMG/M metagenome (GOLD analysis project Ga0182004, IMG submission 120479) | Endophyte microbial communities from Sorghum bicolor roots, Mead, Nebraska, USA - 072115-40_1 MetaG | ecosystem: Host-associated > Plants > Roots > Unclassified | place: USA: Nebraska...
CATAGCTTAGTTGTGCTAGTGCTAGAATAGCTTCGCCTTTTGTTTTACTAATCAACTTGTCTAGTTGAAGTTTGTAGAAAATTTAAATAGGCTATTCACCCCCCCTCTAGCCATTTGAACCTTTCAACTTGACAACCTTGTGAGCCTAAGTAAACACCTCCTACTCATCTCCTTCATAGATTAACAATCTTTATGAGATTGGGAGTGATTCCAAGTATATTTGTTTGAGTGATTGCATCTAGTGGCACTTGGGGATCGATTTGGTTGCGGTTTTCTTGTTACTCTTGGTGGTTGCCGCCACCTAGATGGCTTAGAGCAGCGGATGAGCATTAGCACGAGTTGGTGATTGTTCGTGGCCATCTCCCGGTGATTTTGAGGGATTTATGCCTACCCTGGCGGAGAGTCACTTATGGTTAGGTTCTTGTGGTGTCCTAGTGAGGACGAGGTTCATGCTACACCTCTTAGCTGCCAAACCACCAAGTGTTGATCGACACAACGGGGACGTAGCGTGCCGGCAAGCACGTGAACCTCGGGAGAAAATTATGTGTCTCTATTTGTGATTGCTCATTGGATTTCTCCTGGTGATTGGATTTCATATTATCATGATTGGTTTATCCCGCTATATGGCGGTATAAAGATCAAACCCTCTCTTTTACATTCCTACAAACTAGAGTAGCTTACTTACTTGTATAGAAACTTTAGGTAACTCTCTAGTGTAAGTAGAGACATAGTTCTTGTATGCCTAGTGATTATAGAAACTAAAATTGTTGGTTATGTGACTTGCAAACACCCCATTAGAGCTAGAGCAAAAGGCTTTGTTTTGTTATTTACTAACCTCTTGCTCCAGTGAGTTTGTATAATTTGTGAATATGCTATTCACCTTCCTCTAGCCATATTAGGACCTTTCAGCTTGCCGGGGAGCAAGTGAATCTCGGTAAAAAATTCTATATCATCTCTTGCCAAGGATTTCTTATTGTGCATACATTGTGATTGATTATTGGATATATCTCTACTCATCAACATCAGTATAAGAATCTTTCCTCACTCCTTTACTCACTTGCTTACTTTTACTTAGTTGTGTAGCTTGTGTAGTTTAGTTTCTTGGTTTAGGAGTGTAACTAAGTTTTGTAGTGTTTTGTTATTATGGTTTAGTATTTAGCCTCGTATTAGACTTGTGTAGGTGGCTTACGTAGCTTAGTTGTGCTAGTGCTAGAATTGTTTCACTAATTGTTTTGCTAACACACTTGTTTTGTTGAGTTTATAGAATTTTAAATAAGCTATTCAACCCTCGCCCCTCTAGCTATTTAGACCTTACATCAAGCTCAATGACAGGCTGGCCATGGCGGCCGCTATCTTGACTGGGCGGGGAGTGGGTCACTGCTACTTCTATGGATGAACCAACAGCCTCCATGGCCAAGTCGTAGGAGGAAGGCGAGGGTGCTCTAAGAAGAGCCGCATGGCGAGGGCGTTCCATGTAAACGTGGATGGTGAGGTTATAAGCAGCGTAGGCCGGTGTAAACAGTTGGTCATCTGACATTTAGCCATTATTTGGGCTAAACCGTCTATTAAAAAGGCTAAACGGACTAAACGAATGATTAAACGAAAACGACGTACCATTGTGTAGCATTTATACAACGTTTAAATGGTCTAAATGGCTGTTTAGCTGAACAGTGGGCGACGGTGACATCTGAGGAGGATTGGGATGGGAACAAACTAGCTGAGCGCCTGAGCCAATGTAGAGCCGAGCCGCCGTCTACCGATTTGGAGCCTGTCGCGCCATTGTTCACGACTACCGTTCGATTGAAAGGTCATGCACGTGTCGTCGATCCGGCTGGGGATGCACGCGCTGCATGGTGCACCCATTGCCCATGCAAATTTTTCACAAAATTCAGTAAAAAATAGATTTTAATTTTTCAGTTCGATTATTGTTGTTAATGAAAAATAGGATGCAGGGTAAGACAATCCCTAGACATTGTACTTAAAAAAGACCTTCTTATGTAGGTCGAGAACAAGCGCTGAGGCTCAGTGCCCACATCTACCGGGCTCGTTGGCCCTGGCTGGAGGTATGGAGCATCAGACGACAGCGGTGACGTGACACTTCTATTGGTAGAAAGAGTTATACATGCAACCAATAAAACTCAAGTTGCACTACGAGCAACATCCTCCCTTGTACTACATAAGATTGCATAAGATTTCCTGTAGGTAACTAATCAAACTCAAGCTGCACTACAAGAGCCTAGAGAGAGAGCAATACAGGCAACCAATCAGACCTCTAAAACCTTTAAGAGATCAAGCCGACATATCTTGATATTTGATAAAATCATTATCGGCTCCATGCTATTGACATGCATGTCAACTATCATTAAAATAATAGTGTTATTAAACTCTAGAACAAATCTGTTGACGCCAGATTGAATCAAACATCAATTATGGCTAGATCGCTTGGATCGCCATGGACCAAAGAATGCAGCGACGATAACATTTACCCAGTGAAGAGCGGAGAGGTTTACGAACAAACCACCAAAAGGTAACTAATTAGGCTTATGTGATAAAGAACGACTAGTTTTACAAACAAACTAGCAAAGGAACCGTTGAAGCTCTTATCCGGGAGGAACCCCGTCGGGCAAGGACGTCACTGGGGTTGCCCTAGGTCAGCTGGCAAGCCTAAGACGTCATCCTTGGTCATCGGATCAAGCGATGAACAATACAGGGTTGGAAAAGGTAAACAAAGTTTTATGAATTTTTAGTTGGGGTTCTCAATCAGCCATGATCCTCTTGTTTATATAGAGGGAGGTGATTTTATCCCAGTAGAAAACAAGTCCCAAACATAATCTCCAAGTCTTCACGCCCAAAATAGGTCCCAAACCGATTTGAAAAGTAAAACCGGCTTGAAAACAATTGAAAAGACTTGGAAGTCGGTGTAGCCAATTTATACGGGCCCAGGACGCTGTTTCTGCTAGAAAAAGGGGAGTCAACTTAGCCGACTAGGGGAGTTAGCTAAGCCGACTTGGCACTAGAAATTCAGGTTTCCGAAAATCATAATTAATTCATTTGGACTCAAAATGAGACGATCCATATATGTTTTTTCGATTAACTCGATGAGAGAAATGCAATAGTGAAGCCTATTTTTTGCATGTGAGGAAGTTGGAACGTCAGCTTAGTTAACTTGGAGAGTTCCTTTGCTCGGGCTCCAAATGTGATTATCCAAGTATGCTTTCTAGTTGTCTTAATGATGGAAGAGTTCAGTATGCATTTTGGACATCTGAGTATGAACAAATTCTAAAAAAGTACTCATTCTAAGCAGAAAACTTATATCGATAACTGACTCAGTTCTCGTTTGGTTGATGATTCTAGGAGTACAAATAAATCATTACTATGTACTTAGTACTTTAACTAGTTCCCAATAAACATTTCATACAGTAACTAACACACAACCAATTTGTGAGTTTTGTAATTTTAGACATGCAAATATATTATGCTGATAATTTGTAAAGTATATCATGCCACCATTTCGCCAGATTAGGAAAGATAATCTTACTAATTCTTAAACATGGTTTAGATCCAAAAAGTTTTTGAATTTGAACACTATAACACTTTCGTTTGTATTTGACAATTATTGTCCAACCATAGACTAACTAGACTTAAAAGATTCGCCTCGTAAATTACAGGTAAACTGTACAATTAGTTATTCTTTATTTATATTTAATGCTCTATGCATGTGCCGCAAGACTCGTGTGATGGGAAATCTTGAAATGTTTTTAGATTTTGGGATGAACTAAACAAGGCCAACACGGAATGCGAATGCAATGTTTTGTACTTGGTAGGAACCAGCAACTTGTAGACAACACATTTCCTGGCCTTGTTTAGTTCCAAAATATTTTGTAAAACGGACACTGTAGCACTTTCGTTTGTATTGATAAATATTGTTGGACTAACTAGTCTTAAAAGATTCGTCTCACAAATTACAGGTGAACTGTGTAATTAGTTTTTATTTTTATCTATATTTAATACTCTATGCATGCGTTTAAAGATTCAATATAACAGAGGATTTGAAAAATTTTGCAAAACCTTTTAGGACTAAACAAGGCCTGAATTGTTGTTGCAAGATACAGCCATGCAGCCATGCTACACGCATCATTGCTTGAATGGCCGTTTTGTTAATAATAAGGTGTCCGACTAAAGTCATGCCAATGCATGCAAAGGAACTAACAACTCCTAATCATTTGTTTTGCTTTCGTGTCATGTAAGATTCAAACATCAGTTGTCCCTATAAGTTAAAAGGGACCACGAACAAGTTTCGAGAAATTTATTTTATTTCAGGAAAAATAATGAAAGACTAACCTAAGTAAAAGCACAACACACATAAACGCTACGCAGGTAGGTATTAATTTGTAAGGACACTCAACCTTGAGGAGAGAATTGGTAGATGAGGTTTTTGCACGAGCTCAGAAGCAGTTCCGCGCAAGTAGCAGTTGTAGGACATCATTTTCACAAAATGATAACAAGCGAGTGTTTGTTCAGTCTTGGGTTGTTCTTCCATTCCATTGTAGCAACTCCTTTCTTCCGAGAGCTGGTGCCTGGTGGAGAGCTTTTCAGAAGCTGATGGTGCATGAGCTCACGTTCTTAGAGCGTCACTTTGGACAAACAATTAATTAGTAGCTAAAAAGTAGTCTAAGAAGTTGCTCTTCTAAAAAACTACTATTTTTAATAAGGGAATAGAAATATTCTCGTCTCCCCATCCACACACGTGTAATCGACCGATATAGAAAAATTGGTTCTTAGACCAAGTTCTATTGAGCAGAAACAAGATTAAACAAAACTACAAAACGTGACCAGTCCAAACTAAACCGAATCAGACAAAACAACTAAGAGACACAAATCCTTAATCCTTCTTTGGTAATGGCAACCATGTTTCCCAAACACTTGTAACATTAGTATTTTCAAGCGGTTGCACCCATCCTTCAACGTTCTTCTCGCTTGCACTCATCCTTCAACGGTCTTCTCGCTTCCTTTTTAGACAATAGCGACTAATGTTTGATCTAGTAAGCCCCCTGAAGATTATCTACAAGCAAAAATTAGAACATTTTCTATTGAGAACTGTATCATTTCTATTTAACCAGAAAACCTAGCAAAATTGTTGTTAGCCCCACTATAATTAGATCCCTCAAACTTGGAGCAAAGCTCCTTATCTAAGCACCAAACATATGAGCCATCTTGTTAGGTGGTTGAAAATTAAAAGCAATTAGCAAGGAATTCAACACAGATCTAGCCAAAGCGGTAATAAAAAAAGAGATGTTGCATGGTCTCCTCGCCGCAAAAGTTCGTTGTCTTCCAATGTTTCTTGTTGTATTTATCCCTTTTTAATCCTTAATTAAATGACACCCTTCAAGCTTGTCCCTAACAATCTTGCCTATGATCGTCCTCATAATCTATTTAGGGTATGCTTAACTGGACCTAGGAAATGACCTAAACAACTCTCCCGAAAATTACCTGACCTAAACAACTCTCCCAAACGTTCAGTCGTAAGTGCATAAGGTCACACGACGTTGCCTGGTTAATGAGCATATCAAGGCAACAACTGAACATACTTTTAATCCGTTGTAACAAAACGGGTTTTGATATGCTTAACTGGACCTAGAAAAATTACCAGACCTAAACAACTCTCCCAAATCGTTCAGTCGTAAGTGCATAAGGTCACATGATGTTGTCTGGTTTAATGAGCATATCAAGGCAGCAACTGAACATACTTTTAATCCGTTGTAACAAAACAGATTTTGAAACTTAAAAAGGATATATGTTTGAACCAACATAAATGTATCAAATTAATTATCTCGTTTTCTATTCCTATATAACAGAATTCTCACATCACAGTTACAAAAAGAGATTTACAATAAGTAAAAGATTTGACTAAGCCTATAAAAATACTATAAATATTAGTAGTTTATTACTCTCAGTTCCAAATTATAAGTCGCTTTAATTTTTTAGGTTCATTTATTTTGCTATGTATGTAGACATAATTCTAAATGCATAGTAAATGATCAAGTGATAAATTTAATTAAATTTGTCTGATTTCCTAGAATTAGATTATTGTTCACGGAGGGAGGATCTGGTACAGCATGGGAAAGCAGCCGAAGTGTCCAACACGCTTGAGTCCGACGGAGCACGCAAAAGTCAAAGCCGGCTCTCTCACAAAACCCAAACGTGGACCGCGACCGGTGTCTGGTGACTGGTGTTGGTGTTGTGAGACCTGACAGACTACGCGCGTCCACACTCCACAGAGGTGTCTACTGCTCGCAATTGCCTGATCAAAACCCCCCCTCATTTCCACCCTCTTTTCCGCTGATCCAACCGAGACCGAGGTTTTTGTCCAGAAAAACCAACAGCCCCTCCCCTCCCTTCCCTTCCCTTCTCCTCCACCCCTTCCTCTCCCGGCGACCGGCTGGCCCCTCCTCCTCTGCTGAGGCGAGAGACCCCCGCCCGATCCGGGGCCATGGACGCCGCGTCCAGGCCGCCACCGCCCCACGGAGCAGGGGTCCGCGTCCGCGCCCCGCTGGTGAGCTCCGCTCCGCCTCCCTTTCCCTTTCCTCTTGTTCGTCGCTCAAAGACGCGTCTTTTAGGCGGGGACTTGTTAGACCGGGTGTTGGGGGGTGAAGGTGCCACCTCTGGGATGAAAGCTTCGATCTTTGGGTGTCGGGGATGAGGATTTCGTTGTACGGATTGAGGGTTTTGGTCGATCCCGTCGCAGTTGACGGCCTGGATCTGGGTGCTTTCCTACTTGGGGCTGGATTGTTCGCCAGTTTTTTTTGTGTGGTGTTTTCGCGCTTCAGGGCCATGAGGGAATCGCTAGCAGTTGTAGGAATGGACCGGGGAAACTGTCTTGTCTTATCTACTATAGCCTTTGTCTGATTCATACCGCAGAATCCGTCGATGATAGTGTTGCCTGACTGCTTGTACTAAGTGCTGATCCCTGTTAATTTGTGGATGGTGCTGATCCCTGTTAAGTACAAAAGTACTACCATATGGGGTTTGCATATTGCGCATGCTAAGTTTCGTTTTCTCTAGTTGTGAATGTTCGATCTTTAAGTACAGTCATTGGAAATTGATGAACTTGCGTTATGATGTAGTGGTGCATTGTCTGCTCCTAATTGACGAACTGGGATTTCATTTTGCATATATCCGGCTCAAGTGTTGTGATGTGTCCATTAATTTATGAACATTCTGCAGATTATCTGCTTATGTTTTGTTAATTTGAAAGCTACACTAGTTCTATAACGATTTTGGTCTAACTGATAAACCAGAGATAACAAACCTTTCCTGAATTCCTGTGCCATTTCATGAATAAGTTCAACAGTAGTTCAGTTGATGGCTGTCTTTAAACTGCTTACACACTCGTTCAGTCTACCTGGGACTTTTGTCCATGTTTTTCAAACCTACTGCATAATCTTTCAGTTGTGCAGATTTCCAGAACTGAGCTAGCCCCTGTTGGGGACATTGGTTCAGATCTTATGTTGGTGAACTTACATGTATTGATGATATTTCCTTACTGAAGTTAATTCCATGAATGGTGGGCGCGCCTATATGCTGTGAACTTGGATAATGTTTTTGCTTTATGCATAATAAAGTGGGGGAAACCTGTTCTCTAAAAAAAACTTAGTTCCAGAATTTAATATTCTTGATTTGGGAGATCTGATTCATGGAATCCTTACATATTTTTTTGGCAAGCCTTTAACCATCATGGTCATAATGTTGAACTAGTGTCAACTCAATCTGAAAACATGATAGTTCTCTTGTTCATGATTTTGCGTGCAAAATGTCATTTGATTTGCTGATGCATTAATGCCCAAATCTTAATTGATACATTAAATATGAAACTGTAATTTATAGGAAACACAGTTTACTAGATAGAATTTTTTTTTGCTGCAATAGCTGATTATTGATGGTAACATTTATTTGAAAGATTTAAACAAAAAGAAATTCTAGATGTAAAGAAACGAAGTTATCCATGCTGCTATGCATCCCTGATGCTTCATTTGTAGTATTTAGGTTTTATTATTCATGTCACTGTTTTGTGCCTAGAGTTGAAGCTCCTAATAATATTTTGGTGTTTTATTTATTTATTTATATTTATTTATTTATTTATGATATCATTCTTTCTGCAAATACAACTTCTAAACTTTTTTTTTTTATCTTTGGCTGCCAGGTGGAGTCTGTCTCCTGCTACTGCAGATTAGATACAGGCCTTAAAACTGTTGTTGATGCTAGGAAGTTTGTTCCTGGCGCGAAGATGTGCATGCAACCTGAAGTCAAACAAAACAAACGCAAGTCAAGGGGCTCAAGAAAGGAAAGGTCCAAGACGCAAGCACCACTTTTACCAGGCCTTCCTGATGATCTTGCTATAGCCTGCCTTATACGAGTTCCTCGAGTTGAACACCCCAACCTCAGGATGGTTTGCAGAAGATGGAACCGCCTTCTGTCTGGGAATTACTTTTACTCCTTGCGTAAGAAAATTGGTGTGGCGGAAGAATGGGTGTATGTCTTTAAAAGGGACCGTGAAGGGAAGATATCCTGGCATGCCTTTGATCCACTACACCAGCTATGGAAGTCACTCCCACCAGTTCCACACGAGTATTCAGAAGCATTGGGCTTTGGGTGTGCTGTTCTGAGTGGTTGCTATCTGTACTTGTTTGGTGGGAAAGATCCTTTGAGGGGTTCTATGAGGCGTGTTGTATTCTACAATGCTCGTACAAACAAATGGCACCGTGCTCCAGATATGATGAGGAAACGCCACTTCTTTGGTTCTTGTGTAATAAACAATTGTCTCTATGTTGCTGGTGGGGAGTGTGAAGGAATACAGAGGACACTACAGTCTGCAGAAGTTTATGATCCAAATAGGAACAGATGGGCCTGCATTACTGAAATGAACAATGGGATGGTGCCTTTCATTGGAGTTGTATATGATGGCAAGTGGTTCTTAAAGGGGCTAGATTCCCATCGCCAAGTAACTAGTGAGGTCTACTTACCATCATCCAATACATGGTCAGTGATTGATGATGAGATGGTTACAGGTTGGCGGAACCCAAGTATTTCCTTCAATGGCCGGCTCTATTCAGCTGACTGCCGCGATGGCTGCAAGCTTAGAGTCTATGATGAGAACACAGGAACATGGACAAGATTCATGGACAGCAAGCACCATTTGGGCAGCTCGCGTGCCTTTGAAGCTGCAGCTTTGGTGTCACTAAATGGGAAACTCTGTGTTATCAGGAACAACATGAGCATAACTCTTGTTGATGTCTCGGACCCAACAATGAGTGTTGAGACAAGTAGTGCACGCATGTGGGAAACTGTCGCTCGGAAGGGACAGCATAGGTCGTTTGTGGCAAACTTATGGTCCAGCATTGCAGGACGGAACTTAAAGAGTCACATTATCCATTGCCAGGTGCTGCAAGTTTGACGGCAAATTTTGTTAGATGGGACATGATCAAATGTAAAAAGAAGCAACAGATTCAGAATTCAGATCAGTGACACAACCCTCCATTTCGAAGGTAGTAAGATTTCATTGCAGAATCGTGGGGAAAAAAGGTCATTGGCGTGCTACTGTGGCTCCCAAAGTCCCAAATAGTTATTTGTTCTCTTTGAGAACTGAAAAGAACAATTACATTCTGGCAGCATTTGTGGGAGAAGCTTTTTCATATTTTCAGTGCAAACCAGAAAGTGAGAAGGAATTTCTCTAGTGTAATGGCAGTTTTTTTTTCTTGGTGGCAGGCTGGGAAAATTGTTTGGTGGATGTATTGTTCCCTCATCATATCTATCTATCTTAGCATCGCGTAGTAACTGGCAGCTTGCGTAGTAACTGGCAGCTTACTGTGTAATGTTGATGTATATTGTAGCAGCAGACTAGGTAGACTCTAGGATCAGAGTAGTCCGGATTTTGCCGATTATACTTCAATTTTTTGTTGAAATGCCTGATATTTCGTACCTTATCTATGTGGATGCTGGATAAATGCAAGAGAATTTGCTGTTTTAGACATGCTATCGTAGAAACACAAGCCATTGTTCTCCAACTCAATTTTAGCTTTGCAGTCGATGACCTCTTGTGTTTGTTGGCTCGCTTGTTTTATAAG
>Ga0182004_10005721_pt1 | contig 10119 bp, 13 predicted proteins | sample Sormic07211540_1_FD_120479 | JGI IMG/M metagenome (GOLD analysis project Ga0182004, IMG submission 120479) | Endophyte microbial communities from Sorghum bicolor roots, Mead, Nebraska, USA - 072115-40_1 MetaG | ecosystem: Host-associated > Plants > Roots > Unclassified | place: USA: Nebraska...
AAAAAATAAATTACATAGCTCGCTTGGAATGTGAGACAAATTTTTTAAGCCTAATTAATCTGCCATTAGCACATGTTGTTTACTGTAGCAATTATGGCTAATCATGGACTAATTAGACTTAAAAGATTAGTCTCGCGATTTACAACCAAACTGTGCATTTAGTTGTTTTTTTCGTCTACATTTAATGCTCCATGCATGTGTCGAAAGATTCGATGGGATGAGTGAGAAGTTTTTGGGCGGGGAACTAAACAAGGCCTTATAATAGCTCTGGACTACATGCACAGAGAGTATAATCTGTCATTTGAAATTGTCTCACTCTACCAAATCTATTCTTAACCAGCAAAGCGACTATCCTGTTAATGTATTTTTGATATGGCATGATGCTGTTTGTAATACTAATACAAGATTTGCTAGAGGTAGTACAATTTAGGCTTGAACAATTTGGGAAATGAAAAAGGCCTTTTGTACCTGAGTTATTTTAATGGGGACATCACAAGGAACGGTGAATGGGTGATGTCCACTTGTTTCACTGTTAATATAAGAAGCCTAACTCTTTAATGCTTTATAAAAAATTTCAATCTGTCATGTTGTGCTTGTGATACATCAGTTATTTGTTTCATGTTTGTCCTTGATTGCTTCACAGTTTACTCGAAAGTTTAAACAGTTGTTTTCGAAGATTTTATTTGGCACTTCTCGAATTAACATGCTGTTCTTTGATTTTGTTAGTGTTTCTTATATTTGTTTAAAGAGAATAATTAACATGCTGTTTCTATGATGCTATATGTTCCTACAGATCAGAATACAAGCTATTCGGGGGTTTCCACTTCTTGGCAAAGATACTGAATTTGTGTCAAAAATTGCAGATGTTTTGGGACAACTCCTTACAAGTGGTATGGTCTTTCTATATTACTTTGCTGCAATGGTTATTGCATATGCACATCTGATTTTTTGCCTACATTTCAGAGGAAAATGTAGAGCGTGATGCTGTTCATAAAGCGCTCATGTCCCTTATACGACAAGATGTTAAAAGTAAGATTCCAATGCCCATCATTGATTGTTAATGATTATATGATTTGAATAGCTTGTATATGAATTTTCCTTTGTTAGTGGCAATTATTTAGGTAAACTATCTTGTGATTAAAGATACTGCAAGTAGGGTTGGGCTAGCCCATGAACCTGTATATAGGCTTATTTTTTTTGGGTTGCCTAACTACATAGCAGTTAGCCAATGTTGTTTATTTTTATTATAAAGTATAAAGTGTAAAGTCTGTACCCAGTGTCTGACCTTCAGATATTTCTTCTGCTCATTCTTTGTTCAGTTAATGGCATTGAACCGAGGCATGTATTGATCACAACCATTCTCTGCCTTTCAAATTTCAGATGTTCCTTTACTATATGTAACCACTGTTCAAGTCTATGGAGCTTGGACCTTCTATGTGTTACTAATAACAGGGGCTAAATTGGATGATAGTATTGAGGCCCATAGGGACTATATATAGAATACATGGGAGCAGTGGAGGAGGGTGAACCAAATCATAGGGGTGGGGTGGGGGGGGGGCAATTTAAACTGTAGCAAGCCAGAAGGGGCAACGTTCTGGAAGCTGGACGCGGCTGCCGTGGATGACTGTTGGGAATCGGGATCTGGTCGTCTTGCCATGCCTCCTTTCCTAGCATCCTGTGTTGCATATTTGATTGGGCTTGGCTGGCTTGGGGAGTATTAGGCAGCAGACCAAAGAAACCATTGGGCCTTGGGAAATTTACTTGGACTAGGGGGGGGGGGGCTGGGGCCCAGTTTTTGCCTCCACTGGGCTCTGCCCGTGCATGGGAGACACAAGAGGGAAACCCTAGACTAGGAGATTACACTAATAACCTTGACTATTATAACCTAACACCCCCTCTCAAATGCAACGTGAATGCAATGTCATTGCGTTTGGAGAGTTGACACTATGTGCTAGACTTGAAAAATAAAAATGATATATCCAAAATCGAAGATGTCATCGAAGCTCGCAACTCTTGAACAATGTTGATTTAGAAATTGACCTCCTCAGCAACTATGAACTTCAGCAAATACCTAAAGTCTTCATAAACGGTACTTGAACTCTTCAACTATGAATCTTGTTTTGGAGAATTCAACCGACGAGAATAAAGAGATGTGCCAAATCAATCCAAAGGAAGAACAAATATTCACTGTTGCAAGATGGCATGCAGTAGGATAGATCATGACATGTAGCAAAATGGCTACGAAAGAGACCAAGAGGGCATAGTCGCATCAATGATGATGATGGTTAGCTAAATCGACATGACTCAGCTAACCATAAAACAAATAAAAATTAGCTGAGGCTGACAATAAATTTGTGGACATGCACAGCATGGATGAACTGGAGATGTGCAACTGGACTTGGATGGACACATGCAATCGAGAATTTATTTAGAAAATAGGCCTCAACTATAGCAGCAGCACAACAAATTGGTGATAGCAGCCGCACATGACAGCATGGTGCTAAACTGCAGATCAGGCCAGCCGTACCTCTATTCTCCTCCAAAATAAACAGCAGCAGCACAAAACTGAAGCAACACCAGGAGTTCTGATACCAAGAGGGGGGTGTTAGTTGGATCATAAAAACTAGAGCTCTGATACCATGTTACTAATAATAGGGGCTGAATTGGATGATAGTATTAGTATTGAGGCCCATAGGGTACATGGGAGACGAGGTAATATCTTCATTTGTTTGGTGTTTTTTTAATACACACTATGCCTGTATTGTATGAATTCTCCTTTTCAGTTGTTCATTCTTTTAGATGTCCATTGGTTCCTTATGTTAATTGGTGTACCTTATATTGGCCAGATTCTTTACAACCTTTATTTAAGCATGTGGAGCAAGGATCAGAGATTCGTGAGAAGATTATTTCTTTTCTTCGAGACAAGGTATATGGCTGTATGTGGGGATTACATATTTTGTTGATCATAAATTGTAGCGTGCTAGATCAAGAATGTGTTTGTGTTTTTTTGGATTCAGGTCTTTCCTCTTAAAGCAGAGCTACTGAAACCTCAAGCAGAAATGGAGAGATTTATAACAGATTTGATAAAGAAAGTATGTTGACTGTTTTCAGTTTTTGACCGTATGATTGTTTAGATCGTTCAATTCTCTATTTACGTTATGTCTTAAGCTTGAATAAATGACATTATTCAGAGTGTGCAAGATGTAACTGGTTCAGAATTTGAACTATTCATGGGATTCCTGCGAAGCTTGAGCATATTTGGGGATACTGCTCCTAGAGAGTCCTTTCAAGAACTAATTGAAATTATTCAAGCACAGGCTGATCTGAATTCACAATTCAATGTAAGTATGTTACTATGTTACGTGAACAGTATTGGAACCAAATTCACTGTATGTTGATATGCAAAAATAACTGATTAATTCTTTAAAAGCTGCACTAGTTTCAATGCTTTCTGTTACTTGAATGTTTATAGAAGCATATTAGAAATGTATGAGGGTAAGTTCGTGTAAACTTTTTCCATGGTATAAAAAATTAAGCTTTCTTTTATGTTCTTGATTTGAGATAACTGTGTTTTTTTCTCATCATTCTCATTCATCCTTCCAGGTTTCTGACATTGACCACATTGAGAGGTGGATTTCATGCATGTATATGGCTCTTCCAATCTTCATGGTATCACTAAATATACTAAAATCGATGATGCGTTATTTTATGTTGGTGAATATCAATATTGTAATTTGGATTACATGATCTGCAGAGAGGAGGATCAGCAAGCAAGTTCCTCAATTACTTCGTCAAGCAAATTGTTCCAGCATTTGAGAAGGTAATCATTTCCACTTGTGCTTTGTCCTCTCTAATTCACATGAAGAAGTGCAAAAAGCATTTCCTTGAAACAGCATGGCGGCAGGGCAAAGCATTGCATCTTTTTATTTCTATTGATTTAGTATTTTCATGCTGAATAAAGAATGCTTTAATTTGTGTCTTGCTTGTTTGGTCTTGCTGCAGAATCATTATGAAGTCGATAGTTTTTGTTTGACTCTTCACAGTTTATATTTGCTATATTGTTGTCTATGTCGGCATTCGTCCAGTGAATGGTTTCCTGGATGTAGCTACCAGATATATTAATAATCTGCTTATGAAGTGAAAAATGATCAATACTAAATTGGTTACCCTCTTAACAAAAAAAAGAGAAGCTGCACTATACAGTAGTTATGAAGGTTTATGCTGTTGCTTTGTTATAACAGTTTGGCACTCCAGTCAAACTCTTTACCCATTGTTGGAGTCTGTGTACTAGGCCCATGAGGCCCAAGGCCCATGTATGACAATATTTACAGCTACCCTTCTAGGGTTAGTCCATTAAGGAATTCAGAATGTTTAGCATGGTATCAAGCTAGGGTTTTCTTTCTCCCTCCCTCCTCCATCCACAGCCGCCAGCCCACCGCCGCCGCCGGCAGGCGCGCCGCCGCCGCCGCTGCCATGGCTGGCCCTCCTCCTCCTCCCTCTCCCACCTACTTCCACTGCTTCCCCCCTCTTCCCACCTACACATGGGCTCAGGTTCCCGCCCAGAAAGACAGCGTAGCCGGAGGTAGAGCGCCGAGTGTCCGGACACCCGGCCCAGTCGGCGTCAGTATAGATGACGAGCTCGGTGCACTACAGTACCTCACCATCACCAGGCCGGACATCACCTATGCAGTTCAGCAGATATGTCTCCACATGCATGATCCTCGAGAGCCCCACCTCGCTGCTCTTAAGCGCCGCCTCCGCTACCTCCATGGGACTATCGACTACGGCCTGCTCCTACACCGGTCTTCTCCACCGAGCTTGTCGTCTACACTGACACCGACTGGGCCGAGTGTTCGGACACTCGGCGTTCCACCTCCGGCTACACTGTCTTTCTGGGCGGGAACCTGGTGTCCTGGTCGTCCAAGCGCCAGCCGGTGGTCTCCCACTCCAGTGCCGAGGCGGAGTACCGCGTTGTCGCTAACGGCGTGGCTGAGGCCTCCTGGCTCCGACAGCTCCTTGCCGAGCTCCACAGCCCTCTCTCCCGGAGCACGCTGGTCTATTGTGAGTTTGTGACAACGTCAGTGCGGTGTATCTCTCCACCAACCCTGTGCAGCACCAGTGGACCAAACATGTGGAGATCGATCTACACTTTGTCCATGATCGGGTCGCCATCGGCGACGTTCGGGTCCTTCACGTCCCGACCACCTCCCAGTTTGTCGACATCTTCACCAAGGGCCTCCCGTCCTCGACTTTCACCGAGTTTCGCTCTAGCCTCAACATCACCGGTGGCTAGTTGCGTTTGTGGGGGGCACGTGTGCTTCTTTTTGTGTCCAGTCTGCAACTCCGCTGCGCCGGTGGTTCAGACTACGCAGGGGGGGGGGGGTTGGAGTGTGTGTATTAGGCCCATGAGGTTAGCCCATCAAGGAATTCAGAATGTTTAGCACCCATGTCATGCAGAAACTGGAAATCCATGTCATGCATAAACTGGAACTGTTTTTTTGGAAACTAAGTTTTTATTTTTTCCATGCTATGCATATTTTAGATTCCTGAAGAAAAGAAACTGGATTTGCTCAAGACTATTGCTTCAAGTTCACCATATGCGACAGCACAAGATTCACGTCAGCTGCTTCCATCTGTTGTTCAGTTACTCAAGGTTAGTACACTTTTTAATTCAGATATGTATCTGAGGCCTAAGCACAATTTTTCTAGGTTTTCATTGTTCATCGAAAGATGAGATGTAATGACTTCTTTTGATAGCAGACTGTTGAGCATTTGTTATTTTTAATGCATACTTTTGAGCATTCTGTTACTGTTTGAATTGCAGAAGTATATGCCTGGGAAGAAGGTGGAAGATATCAACCATAATTATGTTGAGTGCTTGCTGTACACTTTTCATCATTTGGCTCATAAGGTTAGGTTTGGTCATCAGTTATGAATCATATCGTTTCTTTATGGATGCCCTTTTCTAAGTGTTGACCAAATCTGTCAATAAGGAGTGCATTCTCCCAAGTTGTCAAGTGCTTGGAGTGGTGGCAATGTTATTTTTTGCTTCTTCTGTATGGCCTTACAATTCTAGTATTGAGTTGAGTGAGACATTTGTGTGGTTACCCAATTTTGTACTGCCTCCGTTTGAAATTGTAAGTCATTTTAGCTTCTCTAGGTTCATAGTTTTTGCTATATACCTAGATATACATTATATCTTGATACATACAAAAGACTGCATCTAAAGAAGTTAGAACGACTTACAATTTGGAATGGAGTAATAAGTAGTCTGATTCTCTTGGAGATTTTATTTCAAAAAAGTTGAAGCCGGATTTATTTCCATTATCTAAAAAAGTGCTGACCCAAATCTGCATTTCAGACTCCAAACACAACAAACAGTCTATGTGGCTACAAGATTGTTACCGGGCAACCATCTGATAGACTTGGGGAGGACTTCTCTGAGCATTACAAAGATTTTACGGAGAGGTAGCTTTTATTTTTCCACCTTCGATGTGCTTCCATTGTTGCAGTAGCTAATTTGTATGCTCTATTTTGTTTTGTGTGGATTTGTTTAAAAGCACTAGCTGAGCGAGCAAGTCTAGTTCTTAGTTCTAGCCACTTGCTTCATAATTTTACACCAAACTTTCTGTTTATGTAGCCTGACCTCCCATTTCCTCGTAACATATTCAATCCTTTTTGGCTTCATATCTCCAAATCTTTTGTTTGGATGTTGATTAGAGTCCATTTTGATGTGGATATTGAGCTGCTGGAATTGAAGATTCCAATACCAAATTGGACTAGTTTTGGAAATGGGCTACAATTCCAAATCTTTTGTTTGGATGTTGATTCTACTTGGAATCCAGAGAGGTGGCAAATATCAATTCATGTGATGTGCGTATCGTCAAATTGAGAATTGACCCATCTTCTCCTTTTTCATCACGCCCACAACCCAACCACCCTGTGCTGCTTATCCAATCGCCAGCCCGCAACCCAACCCTCCAGCTTCTCGACTGGCCATGGCGGAGGCAAGGAGGGGTGCAGATTGGGAGAGAGAAGAAGGCATGGAGCGCCGCCAGATGGAGGGTTTTCCAGATGGATAATGTGTGCGTGCCACCAGCCGCTGCTAACTCAGTGCTGTGTGCTTGCTCCATCGCTGCTGTGCTGCTGCGAGAGCTAGGGCTAGGCATATGCATGATGCGCCGTCACTCAGAGGGGGAGGAGGGGGAGGGGAAGGAAGCCTGCCATGGAGTGTTAGCGGGGGTGGCCAGGGCCATGGAGAGTCGGACTCGCCTGAGTGAGTTAAGGCCAGAAGAACTGACCTGCACGCTGCCGGTCTAACTGGCCTAGTCACCTACTAGGTTTTTTTTGGGGCTGTTGTGGTGAAGTGAGTGCGGGGAAGAGGGCGATTTCTGACAACTGTGGAGCGGGAGGGCTCGGAATTGTGGAAGGGAGCACAACCAGTATGCCAAATACCGTTTGGTATTGGAGCTAATTTCCAGCTGCCAATTCCCAGGCCATCCAAACATCAGAATTCTGGTGCACACAATGCCAATTCTGAACTCTGGGCATGAATATATACATTCAAACAGGGTGTTAAAGATCGAAGCATATCCTTTAAAAATAGAACTCCCTGCCTACTGGATGTAATTCTAATGATACATACTGTTAGGTATTCACTCTGAGGGAATGAACCAGGTGTGATCTTAAGGGTGGTGTCAATCAATTGAAGTTGCATGTCCCTATGGACATGAAGGAAGAAAGAAGAGACGATTTGGATATTGGATCTTATATACTTTAAAATTTGGATGATCATCAATGAACAAATGTGAGACCAGTGTTGTTGGGAGCGTGGTACTGTACCATGTTCCTCGTCCCAGGAACTCAATCTATTCCTCTGTGGGAGCATTGTACAGAGCACACAAAAGCTGTGTTCATATCAGATTCGCATGTGCTGATATGAAAGCGCCTAGTGTCATGCAACTTTCTACCAAAATGTCTTCATTCAACCTGCACTTTTTTTTTTCATTCAATGGTGTAGTTTTTCCTCCAAACTTTCATGTTTGCGATTTTCTTACTGTTTGAAGTACGCAGGTTAATTGGAACAGAAGAGACGGTACGAGCAGCCTCAAAGCGACTAACTCAGGGGATGGCAGATTTCAACAAGGCAATATCTTCAGCAAAAACTGAAGGGGAAAAGACTAAAATTGTGAGTTTTGCGATTTAGTAGGCTGAACTATCATTGGTCAACCATCTTTTTTTCAGAGTGATAACATTCCAGACAATTGTGATTTTTTTTGTGCAGAAAGGCGATCAGCAAACTTCAACAAGGACAATGAGGTCATATAACAATATATTGTCAATGGCACAGGTAATTTCTTTGTTTTACTTAAGCCCTTAATTCTCTCCAATGTATTTTAGACTAGCTCTGGTTGGCAGTAGAACATGTTTCCATGATTGTTGTGGTGACTAGATTCTGGGTCCCAGCAGTTCTTATAACATTGGAGGCAGTGCAAATATGAGATTGTGATATTGAAATTGTGGACACAAAGAAAAAGAGAAATATTTTAATTCACTGCTCGCTGCTCAGTATGAGGAAATTTCATTCATAGGATAAATAAAGCTGGGAATAAAGGAAATAAACGGAAAGCAGTAACAATAAGCCCTTACATGGTACATAATTAGATATGCATATATTCATAGAGAATGGAAGAATCACACACCCAAATGTCAATCTCATAGTATTACTTTACCTGTAGTTTTTTCAATATCACGAGGACATAAAATCCTGTGTCTATTTGGCCAAGCTATAAGGTATTGATTGTATATGTATATGGTCCAAATAGACCCCAGCTCTTCGTCTGAAGTATATGTTCTAGCTATGTAACCTTGATATACATATATAATGCCTAAAGGACTGACTGCATTCCTTTGGTTTACACTGCCGATAGCTTGATATGATGTCTATTTGTATCTGTTAGACGCAATGTTCAAAAAGCACTAAGTGCTAGGCAGGCAACCAAGCTCTGCCCGAGCCTAGAGGTGTTTCTAGGCGCATGTACTCCTAGTTGATTCATTAATGCCTTGTTAAGTAGAGGATATATGACATTCAAAACAATAATTTGATATTGTCGCGCATATGTGAGTTCGATCATCATAGTTCATCATCCCCTATCTTCAATTTGCCCAACTTTCATACTTTCATATCATACATACAGGCCTAAACTTCTTTTAAATGACATACCTTTTGAAACAGAGCCAGAAGAATTTTTTTTGACATGTCATGTACTTACAGTTTACATTTTCTAACTATGTAATGATGTTTCTTTCAGTTGTTGCATTTGAAATCCCCTTTATTTATTGGTGATAAGAAAATCACTCTATCATGGATGGAGCAGCCCAAGAAACCAGAAGCTACAACAGCAAGGTTGGATGCATGCTATTCAATATTTCAATATTTCCTATAGTTCCTAAAATGTTTCAGTTTACTCATTTTTAGTTTGCAAATCATTCAGGGGGAAGAGGTCACAACCTGCTACAAATGGGAATGGCCCTGCAAATAAGAAGGGGAGAGGAGGAATGCAAAACCAGCTTGTGAACAGAGCTTTTGAAGGATTGTCTCGTGGTGGTAGAGGCAGTGGAAGGGGGCAGGTCAGGGGTGGCCGAGGAAGAGGAAGAGGATGGGGTGGCTACCGCTGAGATGACCTGGAAACTCTGTTCAAACCTGACAAGGGATGAGCTTTCTGCTTCCACTTGAGAGTAAATGCAAAGGTCGATGTTTATTTGTGTGCATTATCGCAATGAGTTCAAATTGATCAAGGCACACAACAGCAGAATGCCTGAGAAATGTCAGCAAGAGTTCATCTTTCCTATTCATTTACCATCTCATTGTGTTCTTTGCCACCGTAACTGCTGTTTCACCTGTGTTGGCCGTTTGATGAAATGTCGGCAAGATCTGTGCATCTTTCATATTCATTTACAATCTCATCGTCGTCTTTGCACCCCTAACAGTCGTTTTACCTGCGTTGGCTGTTTGATAAGTGAACAGTTAGATATCGTTGTTCATTTATTTTGTTCGATTTTACCAGTGTTTTAAGAGCTGAAGCTGACCAAGCTTCTGTGTTGGATTTTGTTAAAGTT
>Ga0182004_10005722_pt1 | contig 10119 bp, 7 predicted proteins | sample Sormic07211540_1_FD_120479 | JGI IMG/M metagenome (GOLD analysis project Ga0182004, IMG submission 120479) | Endophyte microbial communities from Sorghum bicolor roots, Mead, Nebraska, USA - 072115-40_1 MetaG | ecosystem: Host-associated > Plants > Roots > Unclassified | place: USA: Nebraska...
GCGGTAGCGGTGGCGGAACACCGGCTTTGGGAAGAGGACCGGCCTCTGGTAACTGGTTGTTAGGAGACGAGTTGGACGGGTATGTCATAATCAGTAGTTCAAGGGCCTTTTATGAATTTTCTTCGAGTACTTTATGCCTTTCTCCGGACACCGGCCCAGAGGCGAGCAGCGCCGCGGCCGCTCACCGTCGATGAGCGTATGGAACTGGTTAGACTTCCAGCGACGAGAGCAAGCGAGCAGCTGCAGGACGAGGTCCCTTTTGGCCCTTTCAGTTTTCACCCGTTGAAGGATGAGCCCGTTGCGTCGTCGTCGTCGTCCTCATTCAGCGCTCCAACTCCAACGGGCGGTGCGGGGTGGCTCGACGGACGAGATACCATTCTCGTCCTCCGCCCGCCGCCCGTGCGTGCTCAGAGCCTGTCAGTCCGTGCTGACATGAACCAGGTACCGTGGTTTCTAGCCCCGTACTCTCGCATTCATGATCATGCGCTTCTGTAGGTTGCCTTCGCTTGGTCCCTGTGCTGCATCTGAGCTGTTTGATGTATTTCCTCGCTGGGTCGTGCCGCGCATTCAGTGACCGACATGGATTGGCAGGCACAAAATGTAGTGAGGTGCTTTGTTGTAGTAGGTTCTATTAGGGGAACGCTGTGTTTTTTTTTCTAGGTTGTACCTGTTGTGCTTGTTGTTCACAAGGATTTCTCTAGCGATAGTACTTATTTTCTTCATGCACTTTCGTTTCAATCTCATGTGCGGGTTGCTTAGATTCACTGCAAATTGGTTACTACGTGGTGGCAGTGATCAACGGATTCTGTTTGAGCTTAAGCTATTGCAGATGTATGTAACCTCATATGCATCTTAGCATGTCTGATGTTGAGAATTGACGTGCTAGAGTTTGAACCAAATCGAGTTGTGTATCTTGAACTGCACCTGAAGTAATGCTGGTTAACAATGCTATGCTCTCATTAGGAACCTCAGGCCCCAGTTAAGTAGACAGCTACAAAAAGCATGGTTGAATGTAGGGTAATTCCATAGGAAAATTACACCTACAATTACTAAAATTGTAAAATAGATAGGAAGGAAGTGAAAGTGACATTTATATTCCAACTATTTGTTTCATATAGCAGCACTGCACACCAGCCAACTAATCTAAGATACATTCTCCTTGTGTAAAAGCCCTAGTACAGATACCAACACACACAGACACAGTACATATCGAAGAACACTATGTAAAAGTATGATGTAGTTGAGGTACTGAGCAATATGAATATACATACAGGTGATGTATGCAAAATATGAACATACAAACAGGTGATGCTGAAGTTAGATTAGTGGCCTGCTCTGGTTGCCTTCTAGCATTGAACGGAGTTGGCTCACGACTTCCTTGAAGGATGGTCTTTTGTCAGGCTCATTTGACCAGCACTGTTCCATCAGTTCTTTCCATTGTGGGTCGCATGATGCTGGCACCGGTGGCCTCAATTTGTTGCTCAAAATTCCTCCTGCAATTTTTCAGTCAGTATTTGGGACCCACAGGTGATGTTATAGTATTAGGATACCGTTTATGATAACTTCATAAAATACCTATAACTCCTCCATGGTGCATGCCAGCATATGGTTCCTGGCCCGTGAGTATTTCCCACATTATGATTCCAAAAGAATACACATCAACCTGTTGCAGTATCAGATATATTGGTATAAGTATAGACAGTACAAATAAGTGAATAGCTAAATGAGAAGCATATATTTCTTCTTCATTTCAGCAACTTGAGTCTTCAGAAATAACTTTTCAACATTATATAGTTTCCATACAAGCTAGAGCCCTCCTTAATAACCATTTGAATAAAAAACCCTCCCGAATAACAGAAATAAGCAACTCGGCTAGTATCAAATCACTTGATTCAATAGTTGCCTTCCAGCTTATTGAGTGACATATGAGAAACACACATAATACTAATACCATAACACCTTTTGAGTCTTGTAATATCACCACTTTCTTAGATCATAAAGAGAGAGTGAGTCCTACCTTGGTTGATACCAAATTGCTGCTCATTTCAAGCATTTCAGGAGCCATCCATGGAAGAGTCCCCCTCATCCCACCTGAGACCATTGTGGTTTGTTTCACCTTGGACAAACCAAAATCAGCTACCTGTAATCGTAATTTACCAGTTGCTCCATTTTAGCTCATTTGGAAAAGAAGAGGTCATTTATACTGTTAGCAGACAGATGTCTTAGAGGCGAAGAGAAGGACGGAAGCAGAGGATAGGGTGGAGGAACTCTGTATGATTAAAGTTCAGGTGTCTCTTTACATATTAGCTACCCTCCACAACCCTCACCACTGTACTTATACTCATTACATCAGTTAAGCACTTTGGGCCACTCACTCGCATATTGGACCAGCAGTCTCTCTTGGGCCTGCTAGCCTCCTCCCTTGACTCTATTTCTTCACCCATGTGTTGGTGGACAACTGCTTGACAGGGAACAGGGCTGACATTCCCCCCATCTTATATACATATACAACTCGCCATGCATTTTAGATCAGCATAAATGATAAAATGATGAAAAGGTGGCACACCTTGCATATGGGACGAGATGGATCATTGAGATTCACCAGTAAGTTATCACATTTCAAATCGAAATGAATTATATCCTTGGAATGCAAGTACTCCATTCCAATAGCCGCATCCATAGCAAGAGTAATCCGTTTGCGCCGATCAAGTAATTTTTGTTTGTGCAAAAGGACTTTTTTGAGAGATCCACTCGCCATGAATTCTGTCACAGTTGCTAATGTCCCCCCAGGTCCATTATTCACAATCCCGTAGAATGCCAGCACATTAGGGTGGTGAAGTTTTGAGAGAATTGCTGCTTCTCTCCAAAACTCCACAATCTGCATGATAAAATTGGTTACTGTTTTCTGATGAGCAAAACCTAGGTGACTATGTCCTGGGAAACTTCTACTAACTACTAAGTCTACGGCGTGATTGTAACTTCAATTCATCATGTGATTTTAAGGAACTGACCAGTTTGTCTGTCTCAGGTGATGAATACATGAAACAGCTGTTCTTTATCCGTTTGATGGCAACATTTGTTCCTCTCCATCTTCCATGGAAGACAGTTCCAAATGCACCAGAGCCCATCTCCTGTAGATCTTCGAGGTCCTTGTTGCTTATTACCTGTTATGTAAGTAAAACTAATGATCAATGGTACATTGCCAGAAATCGTGTAGAGTGATGGTTCCTTGCACAATATTTCTTGTACTAAAGTTTCTTTGTTCTTCATTTCATTTTAGTTCCTTCCATCCATATCTTTTATTTTTCTAAGAGTATTATACATATTCCTTTTTCCTTTAGTAAAACTCTCATATTGTGGATCCCCCACAAAATATTATAACAGATTCTTATAAACATATATATTTGTAGGGACTCAAGATTCTACCTTAATTTACAAACAAACTACACACCTGTACGTTGCTTATAATGTCTCTGTCCAATGTTGCATTTGCAGGAAGGACTTGTTTATTTTCCTTGGTTTCATGTACCTGCCATCAGAGGAAATGCTATGGCTGTCTTAGAAATTGCTTCTGAAGTTAGCTCTCATGAGTACATATGTGGAGGTGATGAGGTGTACCTCAAGCTCTGAGATTGGTGATGCAAAATTTTCTGTAACTTCTTCTGATAAAGATTCAATCTGCATACGGTTGCCTTCACCTCCCAGTGAAGTAGATCTAACAATCTGTATGTCTTGCTGCCTGCTATCGGGAGAAGCTTGCTGTTTTTCTCCAGAAGCATGCACCATCCTATTTTTTTGCAGCTCAGCTGCCTTGTCTGAAGATGTAAAAGGACGTGGGGAACATGCCATTTCACTGTCATGGACCACTAGCGTAGAAAGATTATCTTTCTTGGCCACATCAGTGTGCATGACATCAGGAAGAATTTGCTCTATACACCCTATAGTATTCACTGAAAATACCTGCTCACTGATGTGTGTATCATCCCACAAAATGTGAGCTCCTGCTTCATTTGACCCAGATATCCGGGTAGGAGCAGGCCACTCTGTCTTGTTTTGTAACTCAGTGCTACTAATTTTGTTAAGCTGGTCTGTATCAGAATAAGGGATGGTGTCTTCTTGAGAGCTACATCTCGTGCTTATCATGCTTTCATCAGAACTCGGGCATTTGTACACCGGTTTTTGATAATCTCCTGAAGGAGATGCAAGCATTTCATATACGGATCTTCCAACAGGCTCTGTCACCAGCTTCTGAAAGTCGATTGAATTATTGGACTGGATAGATTGGACGATTGTCTCAGTCTGTTCTCTCAGCAACTTGTTGACAGGACTTGTATGTTGTGTCAAGCTGCTGAAGTTTGTACTAAGTGATGGCATCCTCAAGTTGTTCTCATCTGATGGTATCATCAATTCCATCCTTGATGATACACTTTCCTTATCTCTTCCTGCATTATGACCTATCTTGGATATGTTGCTTGTTGTCCTTTGCAGTTCAGGAATCTGCCTTGAGGTGCTATTACTACCATTTCTCTCCCACTTAGACGGATATGTGAATTCCAATGGCATTGATGAAGCAAGGTTAACATTTCTTGACTTTCTGGTAGGATAGGAGCTTGCCTCACCTTTGTTACTCTGTATGGCACAATCTTGATTGGTCATTTGTTCCATGATAATGGGAGGAAACTTGTGTAGAGGGATCCTGGATTCTTTTGATGTTTCTGTAACAATATTTTGTGAACGCTTGCTTCTAAGGCATGCTCCGCCTGTCTGTGATCCCGCATCGTCAATATCAAACATCAGCTGATCCAGATCACTGGCTGATGCACTCCCTGGACCTTGTGCACTTAATTTCTCACCTGGTCCAGTATATCTGTATCCATTTATTAGAGCAATATATTGTGCTTCAGTATCTTCATCTGATGAGCGTCCTACCACAAAATGTACATGATGTTCATCATCTTCATCAGTAAATAGGTATATAGTTGGCCATTCTTTGCTTTCTTCTAGGACAATGCACTCATCAATCATATGGTGAACATCATCATCGGAGGCAACAGAGATGAGCACATTCACTTGCTCTCCTGGCAAATGGTACTTGACTATGTGAGCTTGCCTGATGAGCTTTGTTGTCTTGCTGATCAGTCCTTGCCATGACAATCTTTGACTTATCTGAATCAGATGCTTTTCACCACCAACATACCGGAGCTTGCCATCTACTGGCCTTGGTAGGAATCTGCCTCCAAAGTTGCAAAGGAACTTCATTCTAGTTGATCCAGAGTTATAGATCTCTTGTGGGTACGTCTTATTTGTTCCCTGATTACTTGTTTCACTAATTGAAGCAAATGTCAGAAGCTTCTTTGATAGTTTGTCTCCAGAAATATTGGCTTCTTGCCCCCAAAGAGTGTAGCTGGTTTGGATGTTCCTGTCATCAGAGGTGATTGAAACCAAAGGCTTTCTTGTGTTTGCCCTGTCTTGCATGAATTCAAGAGCAAACTCTTCTCCAGTTCGGAATGAGTAATTCAATAACTGTGTCTTCCCAGATGTAACAAAAAACACTGGCTTAGGGCTGATATTAGGGACACCTGGTGGCAAAGCTTCTGAGGGGCTGATATGTCCAGCGTCAGGACCTCTAGTTCCAATTGTTTGTAAATTCCATGGAGAATACACAGCGTTCTTTGACATTACCTCTCGGGTCAGCGTTTGATCTGAGCTGTATTTCTCATTCCATTTTCAGTATCCAAGTGAACTATGATATTGGTTGACATGAACATTATCACATAGCATCACTTATTCATCCTTATTCAGATAGTTGTAGTTTTGTTCACCCACGGGCTGAGAGTTATGGACTGGAGATATACAATTATAGGGTTAAAATAATAATATATAGCCTGTATCTCACAAGTTCTTTTTTGAAACTGCAAGACCATAAGAGAAGGCAGAAAGTCAAAACTTGCTGGCGTAGCCATGATTCTTACTACAAGAAGGTGAAGTGTTCAACTCATCTAAAACTCCCATAATTGTTTGCAGTGTTGGGTACCAGTGATTATGCAGAGTTTGTCAATATTTACAAAATCAAATAATAATTTCAATCATGTATAAACTTTACTTGAACAGGTTGATTTTTAAGGATATTAGTAATCACTTCTACCAAACGTAACAGTGAATCATACATGGACATAGTTTGTAAAAATTCTTGTTCTTTTGAAGGTACAAAATCGCACAAATTGTTGCAAAAGAAAATAGAAGGGCAAAGAAGATAGCTGCTACCTTCGTGATCACCAGCTGAATTCTGAGTAGCTGACCCTACCCTTCTAAGCTTGTGAGCTGGTATGTATCGTCTACCTTACATTTGTGATGCTAGAGAGATTTGTATATGTAGATGGGTGAGCTCAATTAGAATAATATAATAGTAGACTTCAAGATAGCTGGATTGGAGTTGGGGCAATGGAGTGTAAACTATGTTATCTATGAAGCAGTTAATTGGCTCTGTCCAGACTTCTAATTGGATGACAGCAATGGGCTATATTATTAGAAGCAGGGATGGGACTGGTTGAACATTTTTTTTTCTTGGTATTATTACATTATACACCTCATAGGCAGCCTAGTAGGTCAATTATTCATACAGAACTGGAGTTAAGTGAACTGTATTGTGATATATTGATCAACTTTGAACATATGCCATCAATATGTATTAGGCAGTTCTCTATTCGTCAAATGAAATGGCATAATTGTAATTGTATATCTAATGAAGAAAGAAACTGAGTTGCCCGATATTGTATATCAATTATGTAATTGTTAGTGAAACGTTTATATGAAGTAGGGTTGTAACATTTGTCATGCAATGTTATATAAACCCCACTTGAGATATTGCATTACTTGGGGCAAGGGGCTGCGCCTTTTCAACTCTTATTTGTCACTATCAGATACCATCTTAAACATAGATACTGTGGCTCATTACTGCCACCATATATGATGCAACACTATTTATGCATCGTATTGAGTTCTATAATGCCATTTGTAAGTCCAACTGGACTATTTTTCTTGAAATATATAGTTTTTGGCCGTCAGAAGCGAGTGGCTTTCATAGCTTCATACACAAAATGGACTCTATAGGTCAAGCTTGAATAAGTTTACTTAAACATTGGTCCCACCATTTGTTCTTTTAAGTTGACATGTGACTTCTTGGCATCAGATATTTTGAGTCATCTGCAGACAGATCATACAGAATCTTCCTGCAAATGAGAACCTTATTTTTGCATTGATTGACAAAGGCAAGGTTTGCTTATTCTTTTATTCTAAAGAAAGGTCTTTGGATTTTACTTTATCGGCGCAATCATGACCAAAGTCACATTTTTTTTGTTAAGGGTACATGGTTCAATCGCTTGGCACATCAATTGATAGGTAAAATGTGGAAGCTTCTGTCAAGTGTCAAATGATCAACTTGCACTGAAGTGCTGTTCTGATTTACAGCTTATGTCGATTGTTTCCACAATGAATCTGAATGGAACATGGAAGGGATTCAGTGTCCAGTAATTCAGCTTGCTTTCTCTAAGAAGACATCGTTCAACATGCAGATGTGAGGTTGGCAGTTGACACTGGTATGTGAATACTATCCCTTTGATATTACCTAAGAGGAGAAAGCATGCTTAATATGGCAAAATTGGGAATTGGTAGTTATTCTGCACTGAAAGCTTACAAGACTACAAGAGCTGGGTGAAACCAGAATCTGGTTCTGAAGCTATACTGACGAACATTACCACAAGTCGTCACTGCATAGGAACATCTAGAACATTACGGCTAGATGCAGCGGATTGATGATATGCATACGGTGCTAAGATTAGCACACTGCTATATGATCGACTCAATGGATAAATTAAAACTGGTACCCTACCACCTGCTACCGGAGTCATGGTGATGCATGTAGCAAGAAATTAAAAAAACATTGTCCCAGGGGAACTGAGGAAGCAAACGCAAAGCCCCCAAAATTTGTTCAGAACATTGTGTCGATGTTGCCACCGCCGTGGAGGCGTCTCGACTTGTGCCCGATCATCCGGAGCTTCATCGCCTTCCCGTTGTCACTGTCGCCACCAGCTTGGCCGAGACAGGGCACCACCTCCACGCCGGTCAGCACAGCAAAATCCTCTCCAGTTTCTCCATCATCTGAAGAAGAAGAAGAGCCATGGAAGAACCTTGCGATGCAGAACCTGCCAGAACCCAGGTTGACGACCTGGGGATCCCTGCGTTCCCTCCATTCCTTTGGCGTGTCAAGCTCCTCCCAGGTTGACGAACTGGCGGCTCTTCCCGTCGCTGTTCTTCGCCTCCGGCTCGGGAAACCTCTCCATGACGAAAAGGTTTGAAAAGCACAAGCGGGGGCCTTTTTGGGTCCGAATTTGGACTTTCGAAAAGTTGGGGAGGGAGAAGGGCATCCGCTTGCGCCAGCGACATGGTGGTGCCGACGACGCGCGTCTCGGCGTTGAAGGCAAAGGCGAGCCCCGACTGGTCCGCGCAGACCACCTTGCGGTCACCGAGCGGGAAGCAGTGCATCCCCCATTCGTCGTTCGCGTCGGAGTCCCCGGGTCGGAAGGTGTAGCTGGGCCTGGGAAGGCAGAGCGTCCCCATCGTCTCTGGCGCCGGCGCCGGCGGCCGAGAGGTGGCGACGTCTCGACTCTCGAGCTCTATTTTTTTTTAGTATTTTAATGATCTCAAATTGAAAAAACTCAAAAATATAAATTTGTAGATTCTATTGGATCTACACTTTTTATATAGAAGTTATCTTTATTTGGCACAACACAAGAAAGATATGATTTTTTTTCCCGGGCAAGCGCTTGTAACATCTAACGATCTCAAATGAAAAAACTTAAAACTACAAAGTGGTAGATCTCGTCAAACACTATAATTTTTATATAAAAATTATCTTCATCCGAAATCATTTGAAAAAAATATAATTTTTCTATGTTACACCACGTTATCGAGTTAGCACTCGGTTGACTGCCACGTGACAGTCTTGTCGTGTCGCCGTAGTTTTGACGCGTCGGCATGTATGGCGGGTTAGTTAAAAAATTAGTAGTGTTAGATTTAAAAATAGTGTTAAAAATATTAAAAATAAAAAAATTCCCTATGGCCAACGGCACTTTATTTTCGTGGCTTGGGGCTCACCTGTGTTAAAAAATAGTAGTGTTAGATTTAAAAGTAGTAATGTTAGATTTAAATTGGCCGCCACGCTGTCCAAGTTTGACAGGGCTTGCGAAAACACAATCCAACACACGGTCCAGATCTCCTGAGTCCTGACCGCCAAGTCTCTTGGTCTCAGTGTCCTAGGGCGGTGGCTGATGGCCAAGGATTGATCATTGAACTGATTCTCAACCCAACGACATTACCTGGATCAGTAACGAGCGAATGACCAACCATCGACTTTTCTCTTTTGGAACAATTTGTTTGTCACAATTTTCTATTTCTACAAAGTTACAGAGTTTGACTCATTTGTGTATAACATTTTACGGGGCGAAATTTTTCACCATATCTTTTTATCATAACTATAACAATAGTGTTTGGCAGTGAGAAACATTTTAGATTCCTAGGAGAACCGTTGCCAAACAACTATGAAGTGACTCTAATTCATTAGAGAAACAATTTCTAAAAGAAATATCGATCTAAAACGTTTCTACACAAAAAGGAACCTTACCAGACGCATCCATAGCTTTTACACACTTTTAGACAATTTAAAATTATCATGACTTTTCTACATAACATTTGCAACCCAATTTTTGTTCATAACTATCAGCGGCAACGGCAATTTCTCAACATAAATTTTCTAACACAATTTATATAATAAGTTTAGTGAATAACGTAACTTATACACACGCAAAAGAAATATTATTCAACGTCTTTCAAAATTTTATACACAATTTATATAGCACAATTTGTAATTTATTTATTAAGGAAAAATTTATAAACCTATTTTTCATCATATATAAAATAATATATAGGTTAATATTAATATATAAAGAATGAAAATGCAGAGGGGGGGGGGGGGGGGGGGCGAAAAACTATTTGAGCTATTCGTGGGGGGGACAGGGGGGGGGCTCGGGGCCGGGCCAAAACCCGTGGGCCCCTCCTTCCCCC
>Ga0182004_10005723_pt1 | contig 10118 bp, 3 predicted proteins | sample Sormic07211540_1_FD_120479 | JGI IMG/M metagenome (GOLD analysis project Ga0182004, IMG submission 120479) | Endophyte microbial communities from Sorghum bicolor roots, Mead, Nebraska, USA - 072115-40_1 MetaG | ecosystem: Host-associated > Plants > Roots > Unclassified | place: USA: Nebraska...
GCAGTGATGTATATAGGCCCCATGTGGACAATCAGCCCTTAAAATAAAAACCTCACATTCTCACCTTAAAATTTTAGCTAAATCTACTCAAAAATTTTAAGATGACTTTATAATTGCTTGCTACTTTAATTTGTGCATATCGATGTGACTAGATATGGGCCCAAGATATAAACATGAAGTATACATTAAAAATTGATGTACCTCTCAGGTAGCTAAGTTCATGCAAATCTAATGGACACTGAACTTTTTGAGTTAATGTACAATACATTTTGGAGTTTTTTTGAATCAAATGACTATGGACATTCAAATTCAAATATATCCCATGCAAGTGCATCCAAATGTAACTAAGTCCAATTAGAATTTGGATTATCCATTTTGTGTCACTATGTATCTGTGTCCATTTTGTGGCAATGTATAATTTCATTCCATGTCACTATGGATTATCTTTGTTTCCTTTTTTAAGACCCTATTTGGATCTAGCTTATTATTATAATCTAGATTATATATCGAATTATTATAATCTACATTATGATTATAAAACTCAGTAGTGATTTGATGTCTACATTATTTATGGTGGTTATTATTGGTTAGAGTGACGATACCTCATTATTGCATTACAAGATACTGTAATCTGCTAGCATTTTGATTATAATGAACTATTCTATAGTGTAGCCGGTTTTGGATCATAATTAGATAGTTTTAGCTGATTATTATAATCCTAATAGGATCAAACGTGCCCTAAGTTGTGATTTGAGAATTTAATAACTAACTAAAATATACCAAATTGCTATAAAATACAACTAAAATTTGCCAAGTAATGATGTGGTTCCAACTTCAAACACTTTATAAATACGTTGGCGGGCCATCCTTTTCTTAGTACTCAAATGCACATCATTTTCCATGGCTTCTCCTCTGCTCCTGTGCATTTTCTTGTGCTTCTACCTCTCCATTGTTAATGGAGCTGGTAACGGCAGCTTTGTGACGGTGCCATCCAGCTCTTTTGTGCCTGATACTGTTTGCTCCGGAGCGTTAGGTACATGACCTGCAGACCATTTCTGGTCTATTTCGATCCTTTGGCCCTTATTTAGTTCCTAAAATTTTGTAGTTTTGATCGTTTTTATTTGAAAATTATTGTTGAATCATGTACTGATTAGGATCAAAAAATTCATCTCATAATTTACAAGCAAAGTATGTAATTAGTTTTGGTTTTTGACTATATTTAATACTCTGCATGTACCGTACCGTAAGATCCGATTTGACGAGAAATTTTAAAATTTTTTTGATTTTGGATGAACTAAACCACGCAACCCTTCAAACAAAACCTTATGATTCTGCATATGCATGTTTCAGTCAAGCCGGAGCAAAACGGCTCCGCCGTGTACGTCCCGCTACTACACCGCCACGGGCCGTGCGCGCCGTCGCTATCCACAGACACGCCGCCGTCCATGTCTGAGATGTTCCGGAGAAGCCATGCTCGCCTGAGCTACATCGTCAGCGGAGTGCCGATGGACACGGAGACATACGGAGACGCGAAGAAGGTGAGCGTCCCGGCCCACCTAGGCACCTCCGTGAAATCGCTAGAGTACGTTGCCACGGTGAGCTTCGGCACGCCGGCAGTGCCACAGGTCGTCGTCATCGACACCGGCAGCGACCTGACGTGGCTGCAGTGCAAGCCGTGCAGCTCCGGCCAGTGCTCCCCGCAGAAGGACCCCTTGTTTGACCCGAGCCACTCGTCGACGTACAGTGCCGTCCCCTGCGCCTCCGGCGAGTGCAAGAAGCTCGCCGCCGATGCGTACGGCAGCGGCTGTTCGAATGGCCAACCGTGCGGGTTTGCCATCTCGTATGTGGATGGAACAAGCACGGTGGGTGTGTACGGCAAGGACAAGCTGACGCTGGCGCCTGGGGCCATCGTCAAGGATTTTTACTTCGGTTGTGGCCATAGCAAGAGCTCGCTGCCTGGCTTGTTCGACGGCCTCCTTGGGCTCGGCCGCTTATCGGAGTCGCTCGGCGCACAGTACGGCGGTGGTGGTGGCTTCTCGTACTGCCTCCCTGCGGTGAACAGCAAGCCTGGGTTTCTTGCCTTTGGTGCGGGGAGGAATCCATCCGGCTTCGTCTTCACGCCGATGGGCAGGGTCCCCGGACAGCCAACGTTTTCCACGGTGACGCTCGCCGGGATCACTGTCGGCGGCAAAAAGCTTGACCTCCGGCCGTCGGCGTTCAGCGGGGGCATGATCGTTGACTCCGGTACCGTCGTCACTGTCCTCCAGTCGACGGTGTACCGGGCACTGCGGGCGGCATTCAGAGAGGCCATGAAGGCATACCGGCTGGTACATGGTGACCTCGACACTTGCTACGACTTGACAGGTTACAAGAATGTCGTTGTGCCCAAGATTGCCCTGACGTTCAGTGGTGGAGCCACTATCAACCTGGATGTTCCCAACGGAATTCTGGTGAATGGCTGCCTCGCTTTTGCGGAGACCGGGAAGGATGGTACCGCCGGAGTACTCGGCAATGTGAATCAGCGAACGTTTGAGGTGTTGTTCGACACCAGTGCTAGTAAATTCGGCTTCCGGGCTAAGGCCTGCTGATGTACACAAAACTGAATAATAAGATGATAATCAAGGGCATGTAGTTTTTGTTTTCAGATAATCCTTTGTGAGAATACCCAGATTGATAATATTGAGATTTGAGACCCTGTATTATCATATTTTCTTTGGAAATGCTTTCATAAAAGTAATAAAAAAAAACAAGGATGGCACTATAAAGTTATCTAACTCAAATGTGTTTAGACCTGCTGCATGCATACAATTTGAGTATGTGAGATGTATCAGAATACATTTATTTATACTAAGATACACAGGCATTGGCCATTGATATAGTTGTTCTATTATACTTTCTTGCTTCTTTTTTGTTTTTCCACAGCTAGATCTCTCTCAAAGGCCTGGTTTATATCTTTTATCAAAGGTGTGCAATGCTGTTGTCAAAATAGAAGATGAGCACACTTTTTGTCTATTGAGAAACTCTACCCATTTCTCTAATTTTCACCATACTCTCTGTCCTCTAATACAGTGTATTATAGCATTCAAATTTTGTCCTCAAATATAATGCATTCTAAAGGATAAAAAACAATTTTGCATTAAATATTTTTTATTTATCAATCAATTACTATCAATCATGTTGATGATAGCTAGGGTCTGATTATGAAATAAAATAAGGATACATGTGTCTTTTATGTTCTCACTTAATTTTTCTTAGATTATTAGAATGCACTATATTACAGGATAGAGGGAGTAAGCTTCTTTATTTTGATATAGCCATTTTCTACCCATTCTCGATTAAAGGTGGTCGCTTGCCAGTCTCTATAAATAAAACAATACCATCATCCAAAAATGCTCCTTGAAGTATGCAATACATGGAAACCACTTCTTCGTTCCAATTGGAACTGCCCTAATATCATACGGAAGGGACAATTTTGTTGTTCCACAATATATGTGCATCCATTTTGAGAGAGTCATTACTACTTCAAGAAATGGAAGGGACAATTTTGCTGTTCTACAATATATGTTAAATTACCTTGTACTTCGGGAAAATAGCCATAAAAGTATATGATTTGGTAAAGGAAGTCGGCTTGATGATCTCTGTAAATCAAAAGTGCCCTCCTCTAAAAATGCTTCTTGAAATAGTGTAATAAACATGGAAACCATTTCTTGAAATAGTGTAATAAACATGAAAACAATACCATTTGACTTATAGAAGGGTAATTTTATTGTTACGCAATATATGTGTATCCATTTTGAGAGTATTTAACTGACACCGCTTGTCATTTAATCTAGCTCTAATTTATTAGAGTAGCTAAAATAGTACTTCCTCCGTCCTGTAATATAGTGCATTCTAGTATCTAAATTTTATCCTGAAATATAGTGCATTCTAGAGGATAAAAACTAATTTTACATTAAATATTTTCTATTTATCAACCAATCATGATTAATCACGTTGATGAGAGTGTCTGATTAGGAAATAAAATTAGGCTACATGTGTCTTTTATATTGTCTCTTCATTTATCTTAAAATTCTTAGAATACACTATATTACAGGACAGATGGAGTATATATTAAATTACCGTGTACTTTAGGAAAATGGTCATTAATAGATACCATTTAATAGAGTCAGTCAGCTTGCTTGCCTCTTTAAATAAAAAAATGTAAAATACATGGAAAGTATTTCTTCACTCCCAATTGACACTTACAAGACGGCTAATTTAATTGTTCCACAATATATGTCTATGTATTTCGAGTCATTAATACCGCTTGACTTTTAATATACCTCTAACTTATTAAATTGGTTAAATATACATGTTAAATTATCTTCTACTTTGGGAAAAGGCAGTCGGTTTGCTTGTCTTTTTGTAAATTAAAAGTGACCTTGATCTAAAAATGCTTCTTGAAGTAGTATAATAAACACAGTGAAACAATTTCTTAGTTATTCATTTGGACTTTCCTGATATCATCTAGGGTAATTTTATTGTTACACAATATATGTGTATCCATTTTCAAAGTCATTAAGAGCATCTCCAAGAATTTTTCATATTTTGTTCCCCAAAATGTGGTGTTTGTTTTCCTTTGGCTGATAAGCCATGGCAAAAAGTACTGTTGGCTGATTTTTTTTTTGAGAGAAAAGTATTGTTGAATGGCTGGTAGATTCAGCTGATAAGCTCAAGCGAACTTGTTAGGCGTTTAAGCCCTTCCACTAGATCTTTCTCTTTTGCGTTTTTCTTACCTGGAACTCTGTTTTTCTTTTTGCTTATTAGACGAGCCGAGAAACTCTAGATGCGCTCGGGATAAACTTTTGCGAGATTGGGAAAGATGGGAAGGGAAGATGCCAATCTGTTGAAGAGGGTTTTTTCTTTGCCAAAAAAAAGTTAAGGATGAGCAAGTCGAATGCCAAACTATTGAAGATGCTCTAACACCCCTACATGTCTCTTAATCTACTTCAGTATATATTAAATTACCTTTTAATTAAGGAAAATGGCTATTAACATATACATTTATTTAATAGAGGCAGTCAACTTATCTGCCTCTATAAATGAAAAATATCTACCTCCAAAAATACTTATTGGAGTAGTGTAATAAATATGTGGAAATAGTTTCTCCATTCCCCATTGTTATTGCTCTAATACCATTTTACTGATGAAAAAGAAGTAATTTAATCATTCCACAATATATATGCATTTGAGAATAAGTTAATGCCGCTTGTGTCTTAATCTAGCTCTGACTTATTAGAGCAATTGATATTATGTTCCAAAAAAATATTTCTATTAGAGATCTAATTAATATATATACAACTATCTAAATATTTGGATTATATTTTTCGAACATGGTAATAAAGCACTAAATACATAAATCATGCTTGCGTGTGGTCATTGCAACGAATCACGCTTGAAATTAATATCTAGTCCAAAGATTTGTTTCCCCATTATCCTATTTTATTAGAAAATAAAAGGAAAAGGTCCAAATTACTTTCCTCAAGTTTGTCGTATGTCCAGATTACCCTCTAAGCTTATTTTTGGTTCAATTTATTACACCCTCCAACTATTTTAGTTGGTCTAGTTTACCCCTTAACATGATTTGTTATTTTTGTTTTTCCATGTATTAGTTGTCCTCTATCACCTCGTAAAATTCTAAAAATATAATTTGTACATAGAGAAGCAAAAAAGAAAAAAAATCTCTTTATAAGGTGTTAGTTGTACCAACATAAATAGTTCGAGAGAGTAAATTAAGCCAAATGTTAGTTTAGGGGTTATTTAGACATAGGCCAACTTGGAGGGAGTAATATAGACTTTTTTCAAAATAGAACATATGTAACCTATTGCCTCTCCTAGAAGGATATGTGATCATAATTATTTAGACCTAATTAAATATACAGCTCAAAATTATTTAGATGTATACCATATTAAAGCTCAAGTACATTATGATTTTTATAGATATACATAGTCTTTACTACGTATTTTAGATATAGTATATACTAAATTATATAGAAATCTATGTTCCTAGAAAACCAAAACAACTTATAATTTAAAACAGAGAGAGTATTTGTCATTATTCATCCGCATATTCAAGACATTTCTAATATTCACAACAAAGGATTAAGCTACCTTGCAGAAAAAGAAAGGCAATGTGAGATAGTATATTGTCATTACTAGATAATTATTATATGTCCATATGCATTAACAAATTACTACGACTACATTCACATCTTGAATGCAACGTTGCTGGCATACTTTTTCATGCGGTCTGGGCGGCATGATGTATGTAGAGGGGATCAGAGGAGCAGCGGATTGGGAGTTACAGCGCAAGAGATCGCGAGGCAATGGCGTGGTGGTTTTGTCGCCAGCGGCAGTGGCTGAAGAACCGCGTATAGCTACTATGGAAGGTTTCATCTTTGCCGATCAAAAAAAAAGGTTTCATCTTTGATAATCCTAATTAATTACAATCTAATTGCCTTTATAAGATATAGGTGCACCTCCTGAGAGCATCCTCAAGAGTATCCTATTTTTTCCTAAAAATATATAGTTTTGTAACTCCCAAAATGGAATTGGGAGGAAAAAAAAGATCATCTTCAAGAGTTTCCAATAAATGACTTCCAAAAAAACATCAAATTTTGGTCCTACAGCATTTTGTCATGTGAAACCCTTATAATGTCATGTGAAAAAAATTATGCGCAACTTCATAATGTCATGTGAAACCCTTATGCACTATCTCCTCCCTGTCGGCCACCGTCACCTCCCAGAGACCATGCCAATCTTCTAGCCAGCCACGCCAGTGACAACCCACAGGTTACCTTGCAAGGACTCTTGTGTCATGGGGATACTAAGGTCCTCCAAAGAAACCTCCCCATCCAATCCCATAACCATGCTTGTTCAATATCTACCTCTATATTGAGATGAGTCTACAAATATAGCTGAATAAATCAATAATACCCTGTGACCAGGCTAACAACTGCCCAGCAGAGTGCCACAGCCGCTAGAAGGTGCCACGGCCTAGCACACAACAGCAGCAGTCGGCCACGGTCAGGCGTAGAGACATCGTCGACCATGAGAGAAGATAGAAACGGCCAAGGCAAACCTAGTAGGCCAAGATAGCGATGGCAAGCCTAGCAGGCCAATCGTGGCAAAAGTCCACGCGCAAAGATAGAAGACGCACGGGAAAGCTCTATCCGCGCGACCACTAGTCCGTGTAAAGTTAGGCATGATAGGGGTGTGTTCCCAAGTGCCAAAAGTTTTTGCGAGAATTTGACTTAGGAGTCGTTGGAGAGTTTTTTTTTCTAATCTTACCAAACAACAAGAATTATGAAGGCATATATGGTACTCTTGGAAATGCTTTAACAATAGTAGCCAAACAAATCTCCTTAAAATCCTCCATTTCACTGCCTTTCCTAACTAACCCGGCCTTAGCCACGGGTTGGACCTTGTGGATGCCCACGCCGGCACCTATACTCGCGCCTGATGAAGGGTAAAGTTTATTTTGTCTTTAAGGTCGTGTGCCCTCACTCTTCCACTTATTGGACTCGCTTTGAGAAGTGTGCAAACACACATCTCAATGCGAAACTACTTTAAGATGTGTGTTTGCACACTTCTCAAAGTGAATCCAATAGGTGGGCGAGTGAGGGCATGTGCCCTTAAGGGCAAAAAAAACCGTCTTGTGATGAAGGAGTCCACACAACACTTTTATCCATTCACATATGTGTGATCATTTGTGAGCAATTCCACCAATCAGATCAGACGAACACACTCTCAACAGTATTGCTACATACAAATTTCAAAAATACAAAAAAAAAATAGAAATGAGATATAGCCCGCATAATTTGCCTTGAATGTTTTACGCTGTCCATCCTTGAGAGGATCGATCATACGGAGCAATTAACAACATTAAGCGTGGTATATGTTATGTCTTACCACCGGCAAGCGAGCATGGCAACTCCCAAGCGAGGAAGTGCCGCCAGCTGACCGGCGGTGGGCGCTTGTGACCAGCGACCACCTCGACCAGTTTGCATGGCCTGCGAACGAAGTCGACAACCATGCTCTGGGCCACGTTGACACCGAAGAGGTACTGCTCCAGGTACAGGTAGACCACCTCCGGGTTGCTGGGGTGAAGGAGCGCCAGAGCAGGCACCTGCGCCGGCAGCCCTGTGGCTCTGTAGCTGTCGCTCGCCCAGATGCTCGCCAGCCTCGCCACGCGGTGGTGCTGCCACCGCGTGAAGGTGCCCCGGCCGAAGACCAGCGTCCACACCACCAGCAGCGTCTCCTCCTCCTCCTCCTCCTCCTCCTTGTGGCAGGCGAGCTCCACGAACCGCAGCTTGCCCTGGCTCACCCTCACCATCCGCCGCCTCTCGATGTCCTGCAGCACCTCCGCCGTGTGCCCGATCGGGTACGTCTCCTGCAGCGGCACGTGGTGCAGCACGGGCTCGTCAGCGAAGGGGTCGCAGCCGAGGAGACCCCACACGAGGTTCACCCACCAGAGCTTGCCGTCGTGGCCGATCACGTCGTGGGAGGACCACATCCAGCGCCGGCCGGACATGGAGGGGCACCTCAGATCCTTCTGCACCCACGAGTCGGCCCTGGAGCGGAAGAAGAGGAGGGTGGCGCGGTCGTCGTCGTCGCCGTCGTCGTCGTCCTCGTCGCTGGCGGAAATGTAGAGCTCGGCGACGGCGTAGTCGGCGCCGCCGCTGCCGGGCAGGGAGACGAGGCCAGTGTTTTTTATGCTGGAGATGCCGGCCTGGCATTGACGACGGTCCCGGTCGGGGATGCGAACGACGGAGGCGGCGATGGCCTCCCCCGGTCCGGCGCCGCGGAGGAAGTCACGCGCGACGAGGACGATGCCCGGCGGGTCGCGATCTAGGTCGAAGCCGACGAAGGGCCAGTGAGAGACGTGGAGGAGGAGACCGGCGTCAGCCGCCGCGATCACGTATGGGTGCCTGTCGGTGTCGTCGTAGTCCGGCTTGGGGTGGACGCTCATGGGTACCGTGAGTGTCGAGGCGCGCGGCGGCAGGGCTAGCTTGAGGGAGACGTCCCCAGGGTCCTTGATGGAGTCGTGCTGCACGAGGGTGACGCGGCCAAGGGCGACCCACAGTGGCGCCGGCGATGACGACGACGACGACGACGCCATTATTTGGTAGTGTTCGAGAGGCAGCGGCCGGAGAGCTGGGAGACAAATTTGGTCAGGGTTTACCGGCCGCGATGGATGGAGAACTGCATGCGCGCGGCGCTGGATTTTTCAAGACTTCTCGACGTCGTGAGGATTGAGATCAGATCCTACACACGCTACGCACCCGCGTGTACTGATCTTTAATTACTGGCACACGATCTATTAGATAACAAACTCCCTGAACGACGGTCATCTAGTAGCCATAAGAATAGGTCATTCGAGTGTACTACAATCACTAAGACTATCTCCTAACGAATAAGAGACCGAAAAAAATTCTCTACGTGCGTGCTGTAGATGATGGTCTGTGCAGCACCGCATCTCTACCGTTGATGACTTGATGTGACTTGATGGAAGCTCGGTTAGACGATACCGCGCAGCGGCGCAGGCCACGATCCCATCCAAAATTTTAGCGGATCACAACTTCATCACGTCATCATCTGCATGCGATGCTGATCTCCATCTCACTTGGACGGCGGCGATGCGGTGCTGCACACGCTCTCATCTGCAGCTAGCACGCATGCAAAGAAATTATTTACGAGGATACTCGTTTCGGATGTTAGAGATACACAACTTAAATATAAATATCCTCTCTTCTAAATACCTATTTGTGGAAAGAGTTTTTTTTTGGTTTTGTCGTCGTTAGTATTGAATCTTTGCCTGTAGTGCTGTTACATTATTAGGCAATTTCTATGTCATTTTAATTCTATAAATTAACAATATGATGATGACATATATGATATTACTGATAAATATAAATATGACATGAATCATAATTACGACATGTAACCATGATAAAAAAGCATATCAAATATCAAAGCATAGCATGGTATATAATTATCTGTAACAGCACCAAACATGATATAACTATCGAAACAGATAAACAGATGAACTAAAACAGAAAAACAGATACTAGCGAAAC
>Ga0182004_10005724_pt1 | contig 10118 bp, 5 predicted proteins | sample Sormic07211540_1_FD_120479 | JGI IMG/M metagenome (GOLD analysis project Ga0182004, IMG submission 120479) | Endophyte microbial communities from Sorghum bicolor roots, Mead, Nebraska, USA - 072115-40_1 MetaG | ecosystem: Host-associated > Plants > Roots > Unclassified | place: USA: Nebraska...
ATAGTTTTATAATATAAACTAGGTAACCGAGCCACATGAGTTTCATGGGGATGAAACTTCTCTCTCATGTGATGAAACTCCTTCATTTAATGAACCTGCCAAGTCAGCAACTTTGCTTATGTGGCACCCTATTTAATGTGCATGACACTCATGAAACATGGCTAGTGTGCGCGTATGCACGATTAACCATTTCATTCATTGCATACTTAACTTTATTTGGTCGAATTAATAAGGTAAGCTAAGCCCGAATCTAGCTTATTATTGACGGAGGAGGCCTGCGTGCTGGTGTGCAACAGGGTACAAGGTGTGTCTGTGTACTTGCAACAAAGCACAGTTGATTGCAGGCTACGACACGACGAAATTTAATTCAACCGATGAGTTAATGTGTGTGTAAACTGCACCAATCCAAGCTAGATACGTATTTGATAGGAATAAATCAAGCATGGACCAAACAAAATTGTGTGCTGGTCTAGCTCAATTCTTCGATTTTTTTTATAAAGCAGACTTTTTTTTCGAATACGTAAAAGGTTTGTGTGTTATTGTATTAAGTAGAGAATGCTTGATACAACATGCCTTAGCTGCATCGTCGAGGGGTCTCAAGGTCTTACAAGTGCGCACGGCCTTAATTATAAGCTAGATTTGTGCAAGCAAACAGCGCAAATCACAGCACTTAGCCAATTACTCGGTCCTTTAATTTTGTGACATACTCCAAAGTCCAAAATATGTAAGGCATTTTAGATTTATTCAAGGTCAAACTTTTCTAATTTAGATCAAATGAATAGAAAAAAAATACATAAGCATCTAACAATTTTGGCCCTGATGACTAAGGCCCTGTTTACTTTTCCATCTAAAATTTTTTGATCCATCCCATCGAATCTTTGGACACATGCATGGAACACTAAATGTACATAAAAAAATAAACTAATTACACAGTTTGGTTGAAAATCACGAGACGAATTTTTAAGCCTAGTTACTCCATGATTAGCCTTAAGTGCTACAGTAACCCACATGTGCTAATGATAGACTAATTATACTTAATAGATTTGTCTTGCAGTTTCCTAACGAGCTATGTAATTTGTTTTTTTATTAGTTTCTAAAAACCCCTCCCGACATCCTTCCGACGTATTCGATGTGACACCTAAAAAATTTTTCATCTCCAATCTAAACAGGGCCTAGATTTTTGGCAAGAATAGAAACAACCCATCTCCAAGAGTTTCCAATTCCACCTCTCAATCTTTTGTCACTTAGAAAAAAATCATCAAAATTGTGCATCTTTGCGCGCATGCAAGACACGCATATGGGTCTCCCAATCTAAGGTGACAAAAATTACAACTTTGCCGAGTGTCAGGACCAGCGGCACTTGGCAAAGATTTTTTTTTTTAAAAAATAAAGATTTGCCAAGTGGTAGGACCGTTGGAGCAAAGAATATTATTAAAATAAAATAAAGCTTTGCCGAGTGTTAAGGCCTAGGGCATTCGGCAAAGAATATTATTAAAAATTTAAAGCTTTGCCAAGTGCACAGATGACACTCGGCAAAGATTTTTTTTAAAAGAAAACATTAAGCAAATCTTTGCCAAGTGCCGTCAAGTATGGCACTCAACAAAGTCAATGTTAAGAGCGCCCCCCCTATGACGACAAGTTTTTTGCCAAGTGCTGACGTGGCGACAAAAGATACTCGATAAAGAGGTCTTTGCCGATTTTTTGACCGAGTGTTGTTTGCCGAGTGCGGCATTCGGCAAAGCCTTTTGTCGAGTGCAAAGAGGCCAAGCACTTAACAAAGAAGTTGTGTTCAGTGTTGAAGGGCATGGAAAAGAATAAAGAGCAACTAATAGTTCCTGGTACAAGAGAAAAATAATATATAAAAGTGGTTAGAATAATTTAGAAATAGTATAGGATTCCTAATGTAAAATTGTCTTCTATATTTTAGGAGTGAATTACTAGAAGCTTTTGGAGATGATTTTGTTCATTTCTTCCAATAATTTTTGGCAAGTTGGAAAACTCTATGGAAAAATTTGTTAGGAACTTTTGAAGATGCTCTATGGTGTGGAGGATAGGAATGGACCGGCCGTTCGTCCGGCCGCAAGAAATGGAAGGCACGGAATCCAATTACTCAGAAGGTTCAGAATGCTGTGACCATGGCTGCACGAGCTCGAGGTAAATACTGTACATACCTAGGTCTGCGGTACGCCCCTGCAAAAGTTTACTGCTAAGGTCACACGTACTACTGACGTGCTTACTCGTACGTTAATATTCATATAACTACTTTCTTCCGTAGAAAGAAGAGATGCAATAACGATTTGAGATTGGAGTTTAACTAGAGTGTTGTTTAGTTCCTTAAAAATTTTGTAAAGTTTTTAAATTTCTCGTCACATCAAATCTTGCGACATATACATGGAGCATTGAATATAGATAAAAAAATAACTTATTGCATAGTTCGTTTGTACTTTACGAGACGAATCTTTTAAGCCTAATTAGTCCATAATTGAACAACAATTATCAAATACAAATGAAAATGCTATAGTAGCCAAAACTAAAAATTTTCACCAACTAAACAGCCCCTAGGTCTAGAGGTGCAAAGGGGTAACCTTTAGGTGCACCTCCAAACCTCTTTAGTTCAAATATTTGTACTACTTCTTAATTTTTTTAAGAAGTAATATAAATATTTGAACTAAAGAGGTTTAGAGGTGCACCTAATCATCACTCATTTGCACCCCTACCTAGGTCTACGCTATGTTTGCTTGAATTTAGGGGTGTTACTTTTTAGCTATGGAATAATATTTTTTCTCTCATAACAAATCAGCATCAACAACAGTTTTTTAGCTAGCCGAACATAACATTATTCTCCTCTATCTCTCCTTTCTAGAAAACTTGATGTTTTAGAACTCAAAATTTATGGTAAAAAACTTGATGTTTTTTAAGAACAAGAATTGCATTCGTTTGAGAACAAAGAGACTACTTTAGGCCCGATTTAGTTCTTTTTTTCAAGATTTCACATAATCTTTGAACGCATGTATGAAACATTAAATATAAATAAAATAAATATTTAGTTGCATGATTTACCTGTAATTTATGAGATGAATCATTTAAACCTATTAGTCTATGATTAAACAATAATTACTAAATAGAAACAAAAATGGTAAAGCAGCCAAACCTAAATATTTTCATCAACTAAGGCCTTGTTTAGTTACCCCAAAAACCAAAATTTTTTTAAGATTCCTCATTATATCGAATTTTGCGGCACATACATGAAGTATTAAACATAGATTAAAATAAAAACTAATTGTACAGTTACCTGTAAATCGTGAGACGAATCTTCTAAATCTAGTTTACTCCATGATTGGATCATATTTGTTAATTAAAAACAAAAATGCTATAATATCATAATCTAAAAATATTTTGGATCTAATAAAGGCCTAAACAAGACCTTGCTATGCATACTGCTGGCTAGCTACGGTTACGTCCATGTCCATCATCCATCCATCGAAGTGTGACGCGTCGCCGACTAGTCTTGTACAAGTCAGCTCAGTGTCGTCACACGTCACACACGATACTCCTACACAAACTGGCCGCAGCTCCGGGCTGCGTGTGTTTGTGTATGACATCGAGTACCTACGATGTGATGCTCCTGACTCCTGTGAAAACCTAGCTGAATGCCTTGTCCTCGTCTGATCTCTCGATGCGTATGTATATGTACATCCATCTCTCGACGGGCCGGGCAGCAGGTACGTACGTACTGCATGGCATCCATGCAGATTTTCAGATAGCAGAAATTCATTATTGCTATATGATGATGCCGGTTCCTCTTTTTCGGTCGCCTCCACATTCCTTTGCTCGCAGCTAGTAACGGCTAGCTACTCATTGCTACATCATTGTTCCATGGCCTTATTTAGGCCTTCTTTAGTTCACTCAAAAAAAAAATCCAAAATTCTCTATCACATCGTATCTTAAGGCACATGCATAAAGTATTAAATATAGACAAAAACAAAAACTAATTACACAGTTTGTCTATAAATCGCAAGATGAATCTTTTGAGCCTATTTAGTTTACGATTGGACAATATTTGTCAAATTAAAACGAAAATGCTACAATACCCAAAACCAAAAAAAATAAAAACTAAACAACGCAGTTCCAAAAAAAATTTACAAAAAATTTTAGATTTCTCGTCACATCGAATCTTGCGGTGCATGCATGGAGCATTAAATATAGATAAAAAATAAATAATTGCATAGTTTGTCTGTAATTTGTGAGACAAATCTTTTGAGCCTAGTTAGTTCATGATTGGACATTATTTGTCAAATACAAACGAAAGCGCTACGTTGTTTATTTTGCAAATTTTTTTGGAACTAAGAACAACTTCAAGAGTTTGGCTAAAATTAGTAGCCAAATTTTATTGTTTAGCCATTTTATAAAATAGAAAAACTTCTTAAGAAAGTAGAAGTCCATAATAGTCTTGCTATTTTATAAAATCATATAGTCAATGTCAGTAGTTGGCTATATATGACCATCGAAAATCAAGTGATAGCTAACTTTTTATTTTACAAAACCAGATGATGCTCTGTTAGAGCCATTTTTTGCTATGCAAATTCTAAAATAGTCTCCACGACTAAAGTAGCCTCCATAACAGGAATAGCTAAGTTCTTAGAGTTCCTCTAAACAAGGCCATGATATATCCTTTTGGCCTGCCTTGGCTTAATTTGAGATTGTCGTACGCGCTATTATTCGGGAGATTTATTTATTTATATTTTCATTGTGCACTTTTACCTCTCCATCCTTTTCCTAAGTACTTATTCTTTTTCTTTTCCGAGTAAATATTCCCATGTGTTATAGTAACTCAACTATAGAATTTTTGGACATATTTTCAAACACTAAATTGGTCGTCTCTTGACAATTACTCGTCACATATGTGCACGCAAATTTTAGGGGTAGGGTGTGTTTAGTGTTTGAGACTAATCATAGCATGAGTGTGGTGTTGTACGTGCAATATGTCTCATATATTGTGATGTGGAGGTGTTGAGCACTAACACTACATTCAACGATAATGGAGAAGGTTATTCGTGCCGATGAACTAGAAGCGATGAAGTACGAACATAGAGGCTTGGACCCGGAGACCGAGGGTAGAAAACGGAGCCCGAGGGTAGAAAACGGAGCGTGATGACTGACATTTGGTAACATCAACTATGTAACTTTTGCTACTCATGTAATTGAGCTGCAGTGTTCCACTGCTCCAGTGCAATGAAAGGCGGATAACTCCTCCCCCTCCAGTACACGGCTGATGCACCACCGGACTCCACAACGGACAACTCCAACAGTTATTACAACGGTTGAAAAAAAATAGTCGTTACCCAGGCACAAGTCTGCCAGTCCAATGCACACAAGACAGCTTCGGTGCACTCTTAGGCCTTGTTTTTAAGGAAGAGCTATTTTACTACCCTCCCTTTATATTCTTTTATTCTTCTTTTTAATAAAATGATCCCAGCTTTCCTGTGTAATTCGAGAAAAAAAATAGTGGAGGCCCAATGTTGTTGGGCACCAAACAAAAACTTTTCACTCATCACATCGAATGTTTGGACATATGCAATGGAGCATTAAATGTAGACGAAAACAAAAACTAATTTTACAATTGCCTATAAATCACGCGACGAATCTTTTAAGCCTATGATTATTCCTTGATTAGACACTAATCTTCAAATAAAATGAAAACGCTACAGTAGCTAAATCCAAAAAAATTTTGAAACTAAACAAGACCTAAGCCTCCAAACCGCACCAAAAACATATACTCTCATAGAATAGTTTGGTGCACCGCTCTAGTGCACACAGGATAGGTCTAGTGCACACAACATCCCCCAAAAACATCTCGAAACCACTCTCTAGTAGAATAGTACAGTGCCACATTTGATGCCATGTATAGTGCACACGTAATGGAGAAGGGGCTAGGCCGGTTTTCATCTCAGGCTGTGCAAGGAACCAAGGACCAAGAGCTTCGGTGGGCACTCTAGTGCCACACCGGATAGCTCCGGTGAGTGCTAAACAACGCAACGACAACTCCCTTATCCCTCTTCATAAGCATGCCAACTCTCAAATGTTTTTCCAAACATTGTCGTCTCCCTCAAAGGCGACTCGAGGGCGACCCACCTATGCCGCCACAAGTCCGTCATTACAGGCAAGCCCTAGGCCGCTGCCCGTCGGCGAGTGGCGGCGGTAGCGGCCCACGGAGGCGCTCAACAAGCCTGCCTTCCTGAGTCCTACCCCCTCTTGTTTCCTCTCTCTAAGCTCCAATATGCCCCTAATGGCGGCTAGTGGTTGTTTTGGCCATTGCTGGGTCGGATCCACGTCCTCCAAGGCCAGATTTGGCTTCCTGCTCTCCTCCCCTCCCCATCCAAAGCTCGGTCTTCTCGGTGACTTTTGTGGTCGGCGAGTCCCTGAACTCCACCGAGGCGTTGGATCCGGGATTTAGCGCCGCTAGGGCTGGCAAATGCAGATGCGGCCGTGGGGCAAGGCCGCCCATGGCTGGCTCTCCTCCGGGTCCGCCAGTGCACGGCAGGTGTCGAATGCAGGTTTCGTGTGCTTGAGCGGCCCACAGAGCTCCATGGCTACTGCTACGACATCTGTTGCCCTGCGCACAACGGTCTTCTTCATGTGGTCTGGGTCTGCCTACTTTGCAGTCAACCTCCCGGGCCACAACCACATTGCGGCATTCTTTGCTCGTGTGGTGTTAGCCGTCGCTCTAGCGAACCTCATCGCGATGATGGCGAGGCCCAGCACGTCGGCGGTGGCGGCACCCTCTTACATCCAGATACGCGGCTTCTTCACCACAGCTAGCCGCTCCAGTTGCTGTCCATGGTAGCAAGTCTGGGTTGCTTAGGGCCTCTTTCGAAAGCATTTGAAGTTTGGGTGAAAACCCTGCATGGTTAGTGGTGATGGCGCTGAATGGCGTTATTTCCTTCTTGGGGGTGTCGCTATAGCTTCTACTTCTTTCACGAATGCCATTTCGAGCTTGACACATTCTCCTGGTATGTCTCGGGGCAAAAGCCCATATGAGCATGGTGCTTTGATCATTGATGATGGTGTTCATGGACGTCATTTCCCTTCTTGAAGGCATCGACATAAGCATGCCTGTCCTACTACTGCACCCGACACATCCTTGCTCTCTCTGGTTGCTCTTCCACCTATCTTGTTGTTGGTCTGACTACCATCCTACTTCTTAGTGTTTGCAATCACTAATTTTTATCAGGTGCTCGCTATCAGCGACTTGCTCTGTCTTCCCCTAGATCACTTTAGTGCTTTGCCTCATCTTATGTCGGGTTGTGGGGACCTTGATCTCTTCTCTGGATCTCCTCATTCTCCTCCTGGCAGTCCTCCCCCTTTGAGGCTTCCTTCCCTCAAATGGCATTGGTGGTCGTCGATTGGAGCCCAGTTGAGCTACTAGGCAAATGCTACTCACGGCTACCACCTATTGGCTTTGACTCAATGCCTCACAACCTCCTGGTTGTCGTTTGTTGGATCCAACTCACCTTACAGCCAAATGTGGGCTAGGGTTCTTCGGAATATGTCATTGGTGGTGGCACATGTTAGCAAGTTGTGATTACACTCGCTTTGGTCGATAGACAAAGCTAGTAGCTAAACCATGTTGTTAGTGTTGTTGTTGTTAGTGTTGTTGTTTTGTTGTTGCTATCTCCGTCCCCTCCCTATTTGTACCCTGTTGGACCTCATGGGTCACCCTTGTACTAGGTGCCATGCACCATTTTATCCGTGCACCGGCTTGCGGCATCAATGGAATTTATTCAAGTGGGGTGCTCACCCCTCTAGTGATGTCTTCAAAAGAATGTTTCTAAAAAACATTTTTGCTTACTACTCACCATGTCACTAAGCGTAATACATATGCAAGTGAAGCTCAAACTTAGTGACACTAGCAAATCACCACTTCAATGCAAGTTTTTTTTCATGTTTATAATACAACTATCTACCCAATTGTGCACTCTATTGCTAATCATACTCAATGAAAGGCATTAGTCCATATGGTTGTCACTTGATTACTAAAACAAACTATGCTTTTCAAACGAGCAACTAAACACACCTTTTAACTCTTTGTGAAGAGCTACCTAGGCCCTTTTTCAGATTAAAGCTGCTAAAAGTTTAGTCGGCTAAACCAGACGCTAAACGTTAGTCACCCCTATTTAGTTTGGTGGACTAAAGAGGCCTTCTAGTCCCTTTTAGTCAAGGTGTTTAGGTAAAAAGTGACTAAAAGGTGAGGCAGTATGGGCTTTAGTTCCATTTATCAACCCCAAATGCCTATTTAGAGTCTTATTTACTCATAGCGTTTAGGTAAAAAGTGATTAAACAGAACTAAAATTAATCGGCTAAACTTTAGTGTCCCAAACTAAACCCTTTCTATATATCATTCTCTTACTTTCTATAACGAATAAATATGCTACGATCGAGTTAGGCCTTGTTTAGTTCACCTCAAAAACCAAAAAGTTTTCAAGATTTCTCGTCACATCGAATCTTTCAGCACATGCATGAAGTATTAAATATAGACAAAAATAAAAAACTAATTGTACAGTTTACCTGTAAATCACGAGACGAATCTTTTGATCCTAGTTAGTCTATGATTGGACAATATTTGCTACAAACAAACGAAAGTGCTATAGTAGTGAAATCCAAAATCTTTTCGCATCTAAGGCCGTGTTTAGTTCCCGAGCGAAATAATTCCGCGACACTGTAGCATTTTCGTTTGTTTGTGGTAATTATTGTCCAATCATGAATTAACTAGGCTCAAAAGATTCGTCTCGTAAATTCCGACCAAGTTGTGTAATTAGTTTTTATTTTTGTCTATATTTAATACTTCATGCATACGTGTAAAGAGATGTGATATGGAATTTTGAAAAATTTTGGATTTTTAGGTGGAAGTAAACAAGGCCTAAAGAAGGCCTTTGCTATTTTAACACTGTCCGAACTACCTTATACTCCCTCCGTCCACGAAAAAGTCAATTTCTAGAGTTGTCCTAAGTCAAACTTTTTAAACTTTGACCAAATTTTTAGAAAAAAATGCTAAGATTTATAGTATCAAATTAGTATTATTAGATTCATCATATAATATATTTTCATATAATGTGTATTTTATATTATAGATGTTGTTACTCTTTTCTATAAAGTTAGTTAAACTTTAAAAATTTTGACTGACACGGATTTTAGTAATTGATTTTTTTCGTAGACGCATGGAGCATTTATATAATCAGCTGATTTGATAGATCAGAAGCCAATGAGTTGACTGGTATTGTTCCGTCGTATATGATGATAGGCCGTATAGATGTAGGCCTTGTTTAGTCCCAAAAAATTTGCAAAATTTTTCAGATTCCCCGTCACATCGAATCTTTAGACACATGCATAAAACACTAAATATAGACAAAAAAAACTAATTACACCGTTTGGTCGGAATTGACGAGATAAATCTTTTGAGCCTAGTTAGTCTATGATTGGATAATATTTGTCAAATACAAACGAAAAAGCTATAGTGTCTATTTTGCAAAATATTTTAGAACTAAACAAGGCCGTAGAGCGTATAGCTGCTGGCCCCTGCTGCATTGCAAAGGTATTTATTGTTGGCTGGTGCAGCTAGCAGTGGTAGAAGTAGAAGCATCTGTCTCTACAATACGGCCGGTCCTCCTCTCTCCTCTGTCTGTGGGTCTCGGGAATACGATCATGTGTACAGCAGCAACAGTACTGGCTGCTGCGCATGCAGCAAGTGTACAGTAGTACGTAGCAAGAGGCCGGAGCTAGAAGCAACGACGACGTCATGCTCAGCTGCTGCAAATAGCTCTCGCGATCTTTTACATATGCAGCCAATAATCTGGCTCGATCGACAAAGTTGACAAAGTTAATGTCTGTCAGAAACTGTTTTCGTCCACGCCTTGTTTAGTTCAAAAAAAAATTACAAAATTTTTTAATTCTCCTTTACATCAAATATTTAGACGCATGTATGAAGTATTAAATATAGTCGAAAATAAAAACTAATTGCACAGTTTAGTCGGATTTAATGAGACGAATCTTTTGAGTCTAGTTAGTACATGATTAGATAATATTTGTCAAATACAAACGAAATTGGTACTATTCCTATTTTG
>Ga0182004_10005725_pt1 | contig 10118 bp, 7 predicted proteins | sample Sormic07211540_1_FD_120479 | JGI IMG/M metagenome (GOLD analysis project Ga0182004, IMG submission 120479) | Endophyte microbial communities from Sorghum bicolor roots, Mead, Nebraska, USA - 072115-40_1 MetaG | ecosystem: Host-associated > Plants > Roots > Unclassified | place: USA: Nebraska...
AAAAATCAGTGGTGCTGGCCAAATTAAATATTTAATTGTCTCACAGCCCCTGCTGAATATGTTGTGTCCTAATGCACTATTTGAAACAAAGCGTATGCAAGTGCCCTCATCGTTGGGCAACGCTTCGTCGTCCAAATGTGAAAGGCGCGCGTTGTGGCCGGCATGGATGGTGCTGTGTGTGGCTGCCATGCGCTTCGGCCTGCATGCATGGCGTTGTTTGTGTCTCGCTAATCTCACGCGGATGTCATGCGTGCGTGTGGTTTCCTTGGGCGAGGTAGATGGCAGGAGCCTGAAGAGGACCATACACGTGATCTGAACGTCGGATTTGAGTGAGTAAGGATAGAAGATTGTGAAGTAATTTGGATCGTTAATTTGTATGGAGTTATTTTTCTGGGTATATTTTTTAGGGCACATGAAGGGAGGCTATCTCAGCGGAGGAGGTTATATGGGGTAGACCAAGCAATGAATAGGACGGTGCATTAGTAGAGTAGATGAATAGGACGGTGCATTAGTAGAGTAGAGTAGATTTTTGGATACATGAAGGGAGGCTATCTCAGCGGAGGAGGTTATATGAGGTAGACTAAGCAATGAATAGGATGGTGCATTAGTAGAGTAGTATAGATAGATAGAAGATAGATAAATAGATTAGTAGAGTAGACTAAGAACTCTGACATAGGCCCTATCATGATGTCCAAGCTATCAGCCTCACCATGAAATTGATATATGCTTAAACTATGTTTGGATCCGAGGCTAGGTTCCTAAAATGTTGCGCTCCATGTTTTTTACAGACGGAATAATCATGGATGAGCCAATTTTTTTGTTTGTTTAGATGGATGAGAATACCCTAAGAAAAGATGGATCAGAACAAATGAGACGACAATTGTCAACTACTTATATCCATTAACTTCAAATAATGACAAGTAATGAAAATCAATGGGCAACAAATGTTGGCCTTATCATGTTAATTATCATTAATATTACACTAGTAAGCACTAATTAACAACAAAATAGGCTAATTATCCATAATCAACACTAATATTGATATGGTGATTGCTAATTAACAATAAAATAAATTGTCGTCTCATGAATAAGTTACTAATCAATAAAAATAGACTAAATCATGTCATTGATAAGTTACTAACTAATAACAAATAGACTGAATATCTTCATATGATCTCATTCAAATGTGCTAGTCCCTTAATGGCAGTTGTCATTAAATCCATCAAAACTCACTTAAGGCCTAGATGAGTGAGGATGTGTCTTGATGAACAATTTGCCTAGAAAAATTAATACATGGTTGATTGCACTATTGCATTTCACCAACATAAAGATTTTTATGCTATTGTATATTGATGCCTATAGCATCCTCCATGTACATCATATGGCTTCCCCCTCCTCTTTGCACATGTCATCTTCCTCATCGTACTAACATATCTATGAAGCTATGTCAAGGACCTCATCATGACACCCCCACCTTCTCTCTGCCCTCTAGCATTCCTACACTACCCATGCGCTGGTGCTTATCATCCTAAACTACCCATAACTCGTTTCCATGGTTGATGACAACCGCCCAATCTCGAGCCTAGCTCCCTCGCTAGAGGAAAGGTTCATGCAACAATTTTGAACCTTACTGGTGAGGTGTGGAAGAAGAGTGAGAATGAAAAAGGGCCCACTTGTTAAAAGATTGCTAGAGCCAAAGAGCAATGCTAATTTTATGTTTTTTTTCGCTTTTATGCGTGCAAGTTTTCCTTTGGTTCCTGCAACGATATAGTTTAAAAAGTCTCATCCTTTGTATTGTTGGCATTTCTAATTGATCAACAACATCAATGGCAAAGGACATGTTTACGAGGGCATAAAGAATACATCTTCTTCTGGTGGGATTCAATTAAAATATTGTTGACATGTTTAAACAGTAACATTCGTAGACCTGTGGTAGAAAAACACTTGGTTTGGTGTGTAAATGTGGCTTAGTTTGTGTAGTGAACGGGGAAAAGGGGAAGTGTGGAACCAACCAACCTAAAACATGTGCGTCGACTCTCATTTATCAAACTAGTTTTTTTTTTTTTGCAAAATTTCTCAAACTAGTTTTTATTTTGAGAAAATTTTGTGGGAACACAAAGCCCAACTAAAACTACGACGCGAAAACGGCCCAACAACTTCAAAGCCCAAGAGCAGGTGGTACGTCACCGTTCGTCTGGCCCGGATGCGGCCCTCTTCCCGTGTACCCCCTCCTGCGTGTAATGGCAGGCACCAGGCAGCATTCAGCTGCAGCAGCAGCTTGGAAGCACGCATCGCCACCCCACCCCCATCGCCGTCTCCCCTCCCCCGCCGATCCCCCGCCCCGCGCCACCTCTATGGCCGCCGGCGGAGGCGGAGGTGGGGACATCAGCGCCGACTCGGAGCGGCGCCTCAAGAAGGCCATGGACAAGCTCTACCACTTCCCCAAGCCCAAGTCGAGTAGCACCGGCGGCTCCAAGCCCTCTTCGTCGGCCTCGGCTGCAAGGTTCTGCCCTAATCTTTTTTTGCTCGCGCCCTCTTGTGTGCTTCTCCCTCTCGTATTTATTATGCGCTTTGATTTGACGTGCGTTTGATCTGATCTGACGCGGCAGCTCCGGGAGAGCGGTGGGGAAAGCAGCGGCCGAGGCGGCGAGAAGGCTCGGGGTGGTGCGCGGGTCGCGGCTCCCGCCTCAGGTGTCGGCCATGTCAGCGATCTCGCCGCCACCGCCGTGCCGCCCCTGGGACCGCGCCGACCTCATGCGTCGGCTCGGGTCATTCAAGGCCATGACCTGGTTCGCCAAGCCCAAGGTACATTTTAGGCATGCCTACATTTTACTTACACATTTTTACCCTTATATAATGTTGCTTGTTGGATTGGTGGCATTCATGTGGGCACTGGCCATTGATTTTGAGAAACTTTTTAAGCCCTCTCTGGAGAATGTTTGGGGCACTTAATGTTGTTTTTGGTTAAAGCACGTGAAAATGCAATTTAAAGTCTGGTAGCAGGGCGGAACTAGAGCGTATTTGAGGGGTGTGTGCTTGCCTTGTGAGTGCATAGATTTTTACCATGGGTGTATATGGTGAAATTTTGATGATAATCACTTTTTTGTTTTCGTGTGGGTGCGCCTGCACCTGCTGCTATCTATAATTCCACCTCTGTCTGGTAGTTCTGGAATTTTGTTGATGGTCGAGTTTGTGATGATGTATTATGCGTACGGGTTTAGTTGAGAACTGGTGATTGTGTGTTCAGGTGAAGTATCTGTGGTCTGAATTGGTGGTTGATAACTACTTGCTTTCTTCAGGTTATTAGTCCTGTTAACTGCGCAAGAAGAGGATGGACTAACATTGAGCCAGATGTTATAACATGTGAAGCTTGTGGGGCACGACTCCTGTTCTCCACTCCTTCCTCATGGACAACACAGCAAGGTGTGCATTTTATACTGTGTTAACCTGTGCATTTCATCTCAAATGATGACTTGATGAGTCTATGATTGAAGAAAATGTTCTTGTGTGCTCTTGTTGTTAGTACACATTACACATAACTTCTGTGCAGTGATGGTTTATGAACGATTATAAAACATCCCATTTTTATCTGTAAGAGCATATAGGCTTCATTTACCTGCTTGATGTGATATTCCTGTTCATAGTTTATTTTTATTTATTGAGAACTGTGTTTTGTGCAGTTGAAAAGGCTGCTGCTGTTTTCAGCCTGAAGCTGGACACTGGGCACAAACTACTGTGCCCGTGGATTGATAATATATGTGATGAATCACTTGCTTTATTTCCACCAACGCCACCTCCTGTTTTAGTTGGGAACTACTATGAACTTTTAGCCTCTCTGATGCGACTTTTAGCACTCCCAAGAATTTCCTGCTCTTCTCTTGAGACCATGAAAAAGCGGAGTCCACAGCTAGAGCAGTTTCTATCAGAACCATTCTCTTCATCAGTTGTTCTCAAAGGGAGATTTATGCTTACTGAGGACTCTACAATTAAGGATTTGGATGATGCTTTTCAAGATGCTGACACATATTATCAGGTAATTCTCTTCATCTATTGTGGAGTTGTTGACTTGCTGTGAGATTTTTCTTGATATGTTCACAGGAACCACATGCTGAATCATATGACTTTTAGCCTTTTAGGTGATATAAGTATCTGATATTAACCACAGACAATGTTCATATGCAACTTTCTATTGTGGAGTTGTGGTATTACACTAACTGAATAAATTGTGCTTAGTTAAAACATATTAATGGCTGTTACTCTATCATGTTAAAACCTTGTGTGTCATATGCAATGAAATATGTTTCATAGTTCTTTTCTCATTTGTTGGCTGTATGTCTGATTTGAAATAATATTGTGCAGTTGTGCTATTAGGGAAATTTTACAATACTCTCATGAAGCAAGTTTCGACCTATAAATATCTGGTGTTGCTTCAAAATAGTAATGGCAATATGCTATTTGTTAAGTTCTAAATGAAATAGTCAAAGATATTGAGTCCAACTGTATCTTTAAGAACTTGATTCTGTCTGTAGAAAGCTTCTTTGCTGTGTTCATTGGAATTAGATCTTTGTATCTGGATTGACATTCCATATTAGTACATGAAGATATGCTTGCAATATATTCCCTTTCCTTTTTGTAATTTCACTGTGCATTTCTCCATCTTTCCAATTTAACACTTTACTCTGTAGCAGGCACTTAAGATAATAAGTTTGTGTGGATGGGAACCCCGCCTACTTCCTTATGCTATTGACTGTGGAACTGAGTTTCATTCAGATGCAAACTCTACCTCTAAATTGGCTCAACCAGAGCAAACAAGTAAGACGATGGAGGATCGGGTCATACTTTACTCACCTGATGATGCTAATGGTGCTCGACCATCTGCTGATGTTAATCAAGAAGATCAGCATTATGATCCATTATCAGTTGTTTTAGATTGCCAATTTTGTGGTGCATGTGTTGCCTTGTGGCCTTTTTCTCTTGTACAACGACCTCTTCAACTCTTTAAGCTGATTTCAGATTCTAATAGACAAGATGATCAGGATAATGGACATGACAACGTAATCGGTGGAGTAGGACATTCAAAGGATGCTAACATTGGTTTTAATTTCACCATTGCTGGGGGTCCACCGCCAACCAGACAAAGTTTCCGACCAAAAGTTTCATTTCCTGTTGTTAGTCGACATTTGAAAGCTGACTTGAATTCCCGTGTGAATTTGCTTTCCTCCGGAAGTGACAGCCACATGGTTCCTGTTGCTTCGCATGCTTCAGGTTCCATGAAACGCAAAAGAAGCACAGATCAGCCTCATTTGTTGGAAGGTGATACCGATGATGCTAATACACCCACCATAGGGGCAAAGCATGACCAGCCAGGAGAAAATTCTGAAAAGAGTATACCAAACTCGGTAGTGAGCACTGAACAGAAACAAGGTGGTTCACATTCCAGTACAGATAAGGATACCAAATTGGATGAAGCTTCCAATAAAGAACAATCAGAAACAGGTTCTCCTTCAAGAAAAAGTATAACAAGCACAGATGCAGCTGTTGATCAACATGGATTGGAATCTAGATTTTGCTCAGTTCAAGAACTTTCTAATGGAGTGAACCTGACAGAGATGCACACAAACAATTCCAGGCCAACTGAGGTCAGCACAATGACAAAATCATTAGTCAACAGGGAAAAAGGTGTGTACAGACCTCCAGGTAAAGAACTCATTTCTGTGTAGTTGTTACACTTGAAAGGATTGAAGTCACTATACAAGTACTCCCTCCATTCCAAATTATAAGTCATCCCAAGAATCTTGGAGAGTCAAAGTATTTTCAAGTTTGACCAAAATTATAGAGAGAAATACTAAGATTTGTAACATGAAATGGATATACTATGAAAATATAATTAAGGAAGAATCCAATGTACTTAGTTGACATCATAATTGTTATTATCTTATCACATAAATTTGGTCAAACTTGAGATATTGACTCTCCAAGATTCTTAGAATGACTTATAATTTGGGATGGAGGGAGTATTTCTGTGTAGCTTGTTATCTATCTGTCTGTCTAAGTTTCTTGTCGCTGTAATAAGGCTGTAACAGGTTGGAAACTTCTTCTGACTATAATTAGCTCATCAAAGTAATAGCTGTTTAGCACAAATTGTTCTGCTACAACAGTGCTGAGTTTTCTTTCTATCTTGTGGCAGCAAAAAGTTATTTATCTCACTACTGTAGACTGAAGACTATATGCATGCATACTATGTTTCCCATTCTTTTTTGCGTTTCTTATTTGTTAGTCTAGTTGAGTAATGTGCTTTAAATTCTTCATCGTGTCCTCAGTTCTAGGGTCATCAGTGTCCATCACAGTTAGCTCTCCTTAAACCCTAACTGTGAGTTTATGCTTTCTGTGACAGAAAAACAAGGTCTGTATGACAGAATGAATGAGTTTGATCCTATCAAGCAGCACCGGACATTCTGCCCTTGGATTTCCCCTGATTACGGCGAACCCTTGCCTGGATGGAGGCTAACTCTTTCAGCATTACTTGCTCGGGACAAAAGATCTGATGGGGACTTGCAAGTGGAGGTTCAGACCAGCCTTCTCGATGAGGTAGGTGCTTTCATTTAACCATGCCTTGTATCTCTAGAATGCAGCCTCACCAGTTGGTTTTCTATGATTCAGGAGGATGACCCTCTTACCTCTGTTAGAAAGCTTTTCATGACACCACCTCCAAAAAGGCGGAGGATACATCAATCCGAAGAGAGCTGAGAAGTGAACTGTATCCACTTGTTGGGAAAGCTGGGGTCAAACTCATACGGTTAGAATAGAAATATCAAGGGGCAGAACCAGAATGGCATATGAATTGAATATTGGAATTGGAAATGTTTTGCTTGGGGCCAGCAGCAGGGAAAATGATTTATGACTTGGCTTATTGTTCCAGGACGAGACCTCCATCGTAGAAACCATTGTTGTGGTTGTAGAAGTTGCTTACCCTTTCCCCGTTTGAAACCACCTGGGCATATATACACCATGGTTTCGTAGCTTAGTAATGTTGTTACTAACTTGTTATATTGCGTTCTTTATATTGCTGTACGAGCAGCTGTTATTAACTGTTATAAACCCTCTGGGGAATTTTGATTGGCGAAAGCGAAATTGTTTGACGCCTTTGCTGGTTGATTGACCTGGAACTGCTTAATGATCTTATCGGCTTGAACGAGAGATTATGCCATTCAATAGCCTACAACGAATCGGTTTGTAACGGTTTGGAAACAGCTCTGCCGTGCATGTGTCTTTCAGAAAAATAAAAAAAACAAATGCATGTGCCGTGCTGCATCACTGCATGCCTTCTTCACGCCACTAGCGTGCAGCTGCAGAAACGATACTCGGCGACATGCAAATCGCATTGGGGTGATTGGTGTCCGCCTCGTGTTTTGCTTGTATTCTCTCGTAACCAATGACGGCTGAGACAGTTCGAGGACGACCAGCTTCTTGTTCGATTCGACCATGCTGAAACGATCGACGCCAAGTTTTAAGCCGGTTTCAGCGACAGAAATTGTCATACAAGACCAGATCTAGGTTGGCTCTGAATGTTGGGCCAGCAGGCTGCCGGGCTGAGCGAAACAGGCTGTCTGGACCGGTCTTGCTAGAACTAGCCCAACCTCGCCAAAAACGAGCAAGCTTTTTCGTTATGTTGCCGATAACGATGGATTGGTTACCGCAGATTTGTTCTGAATTGAAATAACACACACACACAAAAAAAGATTTGTTTTGAATTGCGATATACAAGAGGAGAACAGAAAGGATCGTCGTTCCGGGAGTAAGAGTGGCAGGAAAACTGGAAATCGGATGGGATGTGTAGCCTATTTTGGTAGTCTCGCAGACAGATATATATATCAAAAAGATAACGTACGTTAGATAATGAGATTGCTGATCAAGAATAATCCCAACGGCTGCATGCATGCTCACACGTACGTGGTCACAACTCAAAAGACCTCGGCGTGTGAATAGCTCTATCTAGATCCAGGGGTTCAAATTAGGATTGAATCCTCGCACAAGACACAAAATTATTACCGTGACAAGAAAGATACAACATGGCGGATGGATTAGTACACAAAGCCAGCTAAAAAAGAAATATTTACTGGGCTCACAGTCTTGGATGGAAAAAGATAAGATAAAAATGATTTATTATTATTGGTTAGTGTGTTTACCCTAAAATAAAACTACTGCCCACTATACCGTGGATAGGAATAGGGATAGGATGTAGTAGGGGACATCGGCAGGGTAGACGATCACGGCCGGGGGATAACCACATTTATGCACCAATGCAAATGTAACGTAACTGTAACCATATACGCCAATCCTAGATTGAGCATCTCGAACAGTTATGCAATTGGACTATGCATTCTAGAAATTTACCAAAAACCTTAAAAATTGCTATTTGACTTATGCATTTTGGCAAACTTGGCATTTGATGGACCAAACTTGGCATTTTTGCACAAGCACAATGGCTTGGCAATTTTGATATCCCGAGTTTCCTAGACTCCTTGTCGTGCGCGATCTCCCCACGCGCTGCGGTAGTTTCCCGCGAGGACTCCTCCTCCCCGTGCGAACTCTTCTTTCACCGTGCCGCCGCCTTCTTTCTTTCCCCGCGCACAACTAGGAGATACGATCCATCGCTGCGCAACTAGGCCGCGATTCACAGAAATGGTGGTGACTTGCGACTTCGTGGACTGGCGGCGACGGGCGACGGAAATTCCCGTGTAGAGGAAAAATCTCGCGCGAAGCGTGCCAAACAAAAAAAAGATCCCTGACAAAAATAGTTGGGTCCACTATTTTGGGAAATGCCAAGTCAAAAATGCCAAACACTTGGAGATGAACTTATTTTTCCTTTGGCAAAACGTTTAGAGACTTGACAAATTCTAACAAATGGCAAATTTCAATTGCATAACTGTTGGAGATGCTTCTTTTCTTGCTGATCAAGTCGTAGCAGCTTGTAACGGTTTTTACTCGCAGAAAACCCTTCCCGACGTCTGAATAGTTCTCTGGATATCTATCCTCAAAGGCTCCAGCGCATTCACCCGGCCACGCACACCAAAACGGCTCCCTGGACCTCCCGTTCAGAGCCACTGCCGCATGGGCCCCCCCACACATCCGGTCCCACGCGCCAGCTTCTATCCCACGCCGTATGATACGATCAGACGGGTAAGACGGGAGAATAACCGCACCACACGGGGGGTGGGGTATCCGGATGGATAAGCACACACGCGCCGCCGCCAGCGCGAGCGCCGCGACCAGGGACTCGCGGTCCGGTGCGGCGCGGCGGCCCTGGCCAGCCCCGCCTCGCCACGCCCCGGGCTCCTCACGCCTATAAAGTGCGGGCGTACCCGCTTGGCCCGAGAGCCGCAACCACCTTCCCAAATCCCAGTGCTCGCCTCTCGTCGTCGTCTACTAGCCGCCCCGGCCCCGTTTCCGAAAGCCCCGCCCGCAGCTCGCGCATCTCATCAGCGCGGCGCGCGCCGCCACCACCACCTCAGGCGACCGAAGATGATCTCCCCGGACGCAGCCCGCAACGTCGTCGGCATCATCGGTACGTTGTTTGTCCACTCGATCGGCGCCGCCTGGAACGAACTCACTCTCTGAAGTCTGGATCGGTCGATTTCGCTGGGTCTCGGGTGCTCACGCGTGGTTAATTTCGTTCTCGCTTTGGTTGCAGGCAATGTCATCTCCTTCGGCCTCTTCCTCTCCCCAGCGTAAGCACACCCATCGATCTCTCTCTTTCTCTGTCCGCGTTCAGAGCTTGGTGTTGGTGGTGGTTTTTAATTTGGTTAGGGTTTAGTTTGTGTTTGTACTGACGGAGAGGCCGCCGCCTGCATTTGTGTTCGGGTGCCTGTACAGGCCGACGTTCTGGCGGATCTACAAGGCCAGGGACGTGGAGGAGTTCAAGCCGGACCCTTACCTGGCGACGCTGCTCAACTGTGCGCTCTGGGTGTTCTATGGCATCCCCGTCGTCCACCCAAACAGCATCCTCGTCGTCACCATCAACGGCATCGGGCTCGTCATCGAGGGCATCTACCTCACCATCTTCTTCATCTACGCCGACGCCAAGAAGCGCGTGAGTGCCACGGCCCTGCTGTTTTGGT
>Ga0182004_10005726_pt1 | contig 10118 bp, 9 predicted proteins | sample Sormic07211540_1_FD_120479 | JGI IMG/M metagenome (GOLD analysis project Ga0182004, IMG submission 120479) | Endophyte microbial communities from Sorghum bicolor roots, Mead, Nebraska, USA - 072115-40_1 MetaG | ecosystem: Host-associated > Plants > Roots > Unclassified | place: USA: Nebraska...
AAGAAGAAGAAGAAGAAGAAGAAGAAGAAGAAGAAGAAGAAGAAGAAGAAGAAGAAGAAGAAGAAGAAGAAGAAGAAGAAGAAGAAGAAGAAGAAGAAGAAGAAGAAGAAGAAGAAGAAGAACATAAATCATCGATCAGAACAGAAAGAACAGAAGAAGGTAACAATTAACAGAAGGACGATGGATGATATGGAATGAGCAAGATGGCAGGATATACATACGTGGATGGCGAGGTTTTTCCTGAAGAGCGCATCGGCCTGGGATTGGAAGTCCGCCGCCCCCAGCGTCGTCGACCTGGCCGCCATCAGAAAGACGGGCCTGCTGCCCTTGGAGTTCACCAAGCGTTGGCCTCGACCGCGAGGACGACGACGACAGCCTTCCGATCAAGGTGAGATCTGGCAACGCAGCACAGATGCATCCAACTGGATCCATTGACCAATGGTTCTAAAGGGTTGGGCGTCTTTGGCGGGGTTCTGCAACTGCCACAACGTCTGCTATCAGGCATCAGATAGCTCGCGCGTGGAAATTAATTAAACACGCGGCAGATGCTCCTGCTCGCCACGCGCACGCTCAACGCCTCAACCGTTTCCGGCGCCGCCAAGAGTGGCATGCAGGCGCTCGATCATGTCGTGGACCCGGCCGTGGAATCTGTGTCAAATCTGTGTCAGCGTTGATCGTCTAAACCCAACCAATTTCACTCAAGACTTACAAACAAGCTCAGTGGAATCTCATATATAGTGATTCATATATATATAGCATTACGGTAATTACTTTGTAGCTGGCTACAAAATAACTTATTTTGTAGTCACTTTGAGTTACGATAATTACTATATTAATTTATAAGATTATAGTAACTCTTACTAAGTAATTTACTATACAATTACGGTAAATATCTCCATGTGTTATGTAACCCGACTATCGTAAATATGTATACATATTATCGTAAATTAGTATATATTTTGTAGCTAGCTACAGACTATATGTTCGTGCATGATTGATCATATACTACCGGTTTCAGAGAATTCAGACAACGCATATGCAGCACACCAGGGACGGATCAGTCTGTCATCAGGTCACAGTGGACATGTCACTCTGCTTGGCCACTCTGACGAAGACGTCTTCCAGCGTCGTATCAGCGAGGCCCCAGGCGAGGATGTGCAGGCTGCTCTTCGCCTGCTCCATGGCCCCGAAAACCACGGAGATCTTCATCCCCTGCTTCGGCATCTCGAACTTCTGCGTTCCCGAGACGCGGTACACCCGGTTGGCCGCGGGCGAGATGGACTGCACCAGCCTCTCGACCTCCTCCTCCTCCTCCTCGCCGGCCGGAGTTGTTACTGTCAGCACGCATGAGCCTCCATACCTGTCTTTCAGCTAGAAACAAGAAATAGGAACGATGGCCATGTCAGAATTTCTGGTCACTGGTTGCTACTGTCTGAAAATTTGCAATCTGATCAATTGTGTAGTGTACCTCTTTGGAGCTCCCAATGCACTGCAGGCTACCATTTGCGATGATTCCGATCCGGTCGCACAAGACATCAGCCTCTTCCATCGAGTGCGCTGAAAATAGATAGATTCAAGCAATGTTTTCACCATCTGATTATGTTGTCAATCCCATGATGGAAGGTGAAAGTCAAATACTGTACTTGTGAGAATTATTGTCCTATCCTGTTTCGCAGACTTGACAGCCTTCCACAAGTTTTTCCTTGATGCTGGATCCAAGCCAGAGCTTGGTTCATCCATATAAACAACCTATATAAAAAAGCATTCCACAAACATATTTATTTATACTTATACTTGCAGTCTTGCACGAATACCAGGTGTTCCTTAAATCATGATTTCGATCAGTTGATAAATAAAAATACCTTAGGATCACCAATTAGAGAGATAGCAACACTGAGACGACGTTTCATACCACCACTGTACTTTCCAACGAGTTTATCAGGAACACCACCGGCAAGCAAGTGCATGCTTCTCAAAGATTGTTCAATAGCCTGGAAGTAAGGGGAACATCCTATGATGCTTTTAGTAGCTTCTACTGTACAATGATTTGGTTCTGCAACCAGATAAATTTTTATTGGATTGTAGATCAAGCTTGAATGATTTTTGATTTGTACAAGAGTAGTAGAACCCACAAACAAGAGATGATTCTTGCCTGGAAATAACACTACAGACTACACTGACTAATATTTTAGTTCCATTCATCTATTCTTGATAGTACTTCAAATGATCAATAATGACAGAAAGAAAAACATCAAAATAACCCAGCACAATATCAGAGCAGTCAGGTCAAATAATACCTCAACTAATGCTGCACCCTTTAATTTCTTAAGCCTGCCATAGAACAACAAATGCTCGCGACCAGTCAGGTTTTCCCATAGCAAGCTGCATCAGATCATCCAGAAAAGAGGAAAGTCATCACAAGTTCGCAACTAAATAAGCTAACCTGGAAAAACTGGTTCAGAAACATCTGAGTGAGACAGAGTAGTTTACTCATCCTGTGGACAAACACCAATTCCTGTATATATTCTGTCCATGTCGAAGCGTACGTCCATCCCTTCAATGTATGCGGTGCCAGAGGTAGGTTTACAAAACCCAGTCAGCTGTTGACAGGTTAAGAGAGTACTCAAAACATGATAATCAGTATAGCTGATGGACATTTACAAAAGCTAAAATATATAGGATGCGAACTCTGGAGTTCAGTTTTATTACTACACGAACACCAAAACTTTTTTCTTAGATTTGAAGGAATGCATAATATTGCAGTCATTAACCACCTTCTCTAAATAGAGAGATTGACCTATACTTACATAGCATAACCTATTGTATCCAAATCTATTGAACTTACCATGTTAATCATAGTGGTCTTTCCCGCACCATTTGGACCAAGAACACCAAAACACTGACCACGTGACATAGAAATGGATATCCCTCTAACTGCAATTTTATTTGCATTTCCATCTTTTCCACGGTACACTTTCTCAAGATTGTCGCATATGACTGAATAGCTTCTGCGAGATTCTTCTGATATATGTCCAACTATCTCTCTCTGAAAAAAATGAAAACAATAAATTGATGTGCACTGCTTCACAACTGACTTTGAATATAGATTAATCTGATTCTATATTTCAAGCTGTGGTATTTCAAAGCACCTAATTTTATCAAGTCCCATAAATTTTTGAACATGTCTCCTATAGTTTTAGTATTTTCTCTTCATAAGGTTACTTTAATAACCACTAACCTAAAAATAATGTTAAGTGTAACTTTTAGGTAGTACTCCCTCCATATAGGATTTAGAAGTCGTTTTGGACAAAGTTTGGGTTAAACATTGAGAATATAAATCATCGACAACTTTTAAATTGTTGAGTTTGCAAATGTGAAAATTATATGAATAGGTTTGTCTTGATTTTTTTTTATAAAAGTATACATATATTATTTTTTCCTAAATATTTTTATAAAAATAACAGGTCAAAGTTGTGTTTTGGAGACCGTATCACTGTTATAAACGACTTTTAAATCCTATACGGAGGGAGTACATTGTGTAGTTTAAACTCCTGACTAATTCTATCAACAGACTCCTAAAGCTCTTTCTAAAAAACAAAGAAAAAAATACTCCTGGAGCAGTATGAAACTGATTGGAGTGTACCAAAGAATAGAGCAGAGCACACCTCTTTGATGACATCTGTTCTCTCCATTTCAACGGAAGCTCTGAACTCCTGAAGTTGTATGTTCTGCTGCTGAGCAGTTTCAACATGGTTCCCATTTATGCGGGAGCGAACAAATACTGCTGCTTTTCTCATTCCGTCTTTGAAGGAACAAAAACGGTCCAAATAGAATGTAAATAAAAGGAATACGAACCATTCTAGTACCATAATGGTAAGCACACCTGCTAATCCATTCTCTGGATTAGTCATATCAGTCCATTGAATCCCCGAGAAGGCCATATAATTTCCAAGCCATTCAAATCGCGAGAATTCATAGACAATTCGGTATAAGGAAAATGCAGGTAAAAGTTCCATAAGTGTGATCCAGCTTCCTTGAAATGAGAAAACACAAAATTTCCATGCAACTTATTAGAATTAACGAAAAAAACTTACATAAAAAAGAAGATGACTAATGTCGTGCATATCGACTTCATTAAGATACAGCTAGTGATCTTTGTACATACTTGAGAGGTTAGCATCTTCAACATAGTATCTGAATATAAATTGTGACAAAAGGCCAGACACAAATATGTACAAATATCCTGTCACTGCATGAAAGATGCCAGATAATTAGTTCAGTAAAGAAGATACTTCATACTATCTGATAAAATGGATATAATGCACACATTAACAGAAGCATACCAGTAGCTGTCCTCACACTAGAGAAGTATGTTGTCATAAGAAATGCAAATGAAATTTGCAAGTTCATGTAAGCAAAAAAGAATACGAACTGCACGCCATAGTTGTTCTGGCGGAAGAATGTTAAACCTGAACATAGAAATTGAAGTATCATTAGGTTTGCTTCCAATTCATAATAGTACCATGAGGCTCCTTTCCCTTTCATTAAAATTAGCATAAAAAGTAAAATAATTTTGTATAAAGAGAAGCCAAGATCCCTCATGATCAGAACCACTATAAGTCCAACCTATGTTTCATTTTGACTATTATAAAGTACATTCCTAGTATTAAAAGTAATGTATCTTACCAAGGGCAGAACCAAATAGCATGAAGGACAGCACATAAAGCAGCGACAATAGTAGAAAATAGAAATAGGATATAGTCCAATACGGTAAATCTCCAAGACCATGCATCTTCATCATTATCCTTAGCTTATTTTGTCTCTCGTATACAAGGTTTGTCAAAATTACCTGCAGAACCAACTCACCAGTTCACGAGAAAATATTTATAATTAACCACATTTGTATGCTTCTTCCAGTGACACCAAAACATATCAGATCATCCAATTCTTATTGGCTATACAAAAAGAATCTACAAAGGCATGTCGTACCGGAAAAAGAAGCTCCATAGTCCATACAAAAGGTAGCTGCCCTATATATGGAGCCAGATCAAACTGGTCATTGTGTACAGCTGGTAGAGCTGCTCTAGGCATGTCTTTCACAAATTCAAATGACATCTTGAGACCATTACCCTTTAAATGAAGGTATGCATTTGAGGCCTGAAAAATGGAAACTCTATAAAGTGTAAAACAATGATAAAAGGGTGCCACGAATAGTTTGACAACAAAGAGAGTAGTAGTGCATGAACAAAGTCACTATAAAATAAAATCAAGAAGCATATGAGAATGGACAAAATGTTTAGAGAACAAAGGGGTTCCAATGAAAGAAACTAAAGAAAAGTTTTCCAAAGAGATATACTATTATTTATCTCAACTAGGAAAAGCGATACCATATTAGCTAATCGTGGGACTTGATCCGAATTAGCTGTTTGCACTGGACCTGCTTGATTATTAAGCACAGGGACAGATTGGTCTGATTCATCATAAAAATCATAGTTCTTTGTGGAGTTGTATGAGATGGCCAGGTTGAAGTTGCTCTGATCAGAACTTAAGAAATCATATGCTGCATCACGTAGATGAACCACATATTAGATGCCAATGAGCAGTAGTTAGAGTAACTGATTGAAAGCACAAAGGTTCAAAAATATGACCTGCAGCAATTGCATCAAACTTATGGTTATTATTCCCTTGGTAATAACCTCCATATAATTCATCATTAATTAGCCTTGAACTATCACGCCAGAGCACTAATCCTTCTGTGCATTGCACATCTACTCCAAGAATTCCGGTAAGCATGAGTAATGATAGGTAAAATGTAGTAACATTGCTAAATAGTAAGACAGGAGAATTGCTTGTGGACTTATTTATCATTTTGCCATGTGCTAAAAGACCGTACTAATCCCAAATATCTTTACCAGTGTCAGCAACAACTGAAGCCATTGACACTGCAACCTTTTATTTAGTTGAACCGAGATCTTTATCTTCAGTGATGAATTCAGCATTTGATCTTGCATGAGGGATAATAGTTACCTTGACTCACGGTACGATTGCCATGTTGAACTGGATAAGAAAGTGTCAAGTTAGGGAAGCACTTGTTCTGAAGAAAAGATCCTCCATAATCTGCCTGCAGGTATTCAAACATCACAAAAATGCCCTGCCAATAAGGATCATACACAAAGAACCTAAAGAATCAAACCTACCAGAACAAAATCAGACAACGCAGAAATATCGGCTGACAAGTTCACTGAAGAATTTTGAGCAGGGAAAATATTGTCTATCACACCTGCAAGGAGAAAACGGTTATTTCAGAAACCACTCACATAAAGCTAGCACTGCACTCTGTCAGAATGGGGGGAAAAACAACAACAACAACAACAACAACAACAACAACAACAACAACAAACTTACTTTCTACAAAAGAGTGGTTGCTACCAGTGACAAGGAATGTTGCCGCGCAAGACTCATCGACTCTGCACGACGCATCTGGGAGATCAGTGTACGGGAAGAGCCCATCTTGAACCGCCCGGTACTTGGCAAATGGGATCTTGAGGAAAGGGGGCTGTTTGGGCGCGCGAGGCAACGGGCACTGGTACGCGTACGCGTATGGGCATTCTATGCCTCCCATCGCGTTCTCGTCGACGCTGACGTTGCTGCAGCTGCAGTCGAGATGGGTAGCAGGAGTAGCACCTCCGTCTTCTCCCCGCGACGATGCCGATGCGCGGTTGATGGCGATCTGTAGGCCGCCGATGACGGAGCAGAAGAGCAGCGGAAACATGATCAGGCAGCAGTTCGTCTTGCAGGCACGCCTCTGTGGATTGGGAGTGAAATAAACGAGTCGAAATTCAGTGTCATGCTGAGTGAATCTTGGTGTATTGTTCATGGAACCGCAGATTCAAAAACGAGTCGAAATTCAGAGTAGCGTCAGTGCAGGGAATTTTCATCTATGGTGACTGGGGAGAGCGAAACTGAATTTTGGTATGTTGTTCATGCAACTGCACCAAATTCTTGTCAGTCAGTGATGGAATCACGAAAGGATCAATTTCATCCATTCGACGCAACAACTTGAAAGATGCAACCTTGATTGATGATAGGAAAACAATTCAGAACAAGAGGGAGATGAAGGCGGGGGTCACCTGGATTACAAGATTTTTCCTGAAGAGAGCATTGGTTTGCTCAAGACGGCTCGCGCCCATGGCTCTTGTTCTTGTTCGCCCTTGGAGAAGCCAAGAAGAGATAGATGCTCTGACTCTGATGCTGCACTCTCGCTCTCCTGAGGAAACTGGCTTTGAGCTTCGCGGCTAAAGCTAGCAGCACTGCGCACTATGCAGCCGGCCGAGCGTATGGAATGCCAGATTTTATTTGCACTTGGAGTTTGTCGTGGCCGTCACGGACAGGGCACTCGTCTTGGGTCTTCCCGTGGACTCGTAGACCCCAACTCCTACTTGAGATTAGGCTGGATTGATTTTTTTTCTGTACTGCACTCTGCAAACCACAGGTCCCAGTACAAATGTACTAGGACACTGACATGATCTGGAATACGACGTTTAACACAGAGGCAGTAAACCAGGTCACTGTCACCTGATGAGGTGGCGCTTTGCAAAGAGCTAAAATGCAAATGTCTTGGATGGCTGACGTTTTTGGCTAGAACAATCGCCCGTCAGAGCGTTCACGTCTGCTGTTCCTCGTCGAGGGAGACGCGAACACCCCGTTCTTCCACCCGCAGACTTGCCACCGCTCCTGACGCTCCTCTCATTTGGAGATGGTCGTCTGACTCTGACCACAAATACTCTGCGGCCTCTGATTATGGAGTGCTAAGTTGATCCGGAAAACCTTGATGGTGAACTATCTCCATGCTGAACTCCTTGATGAGCTCCGAAGATCAAATTCTTTTTTCTGGTTGATGCTGCATCGTCGTTGTTGGACGGCCGAGCGCGGCCTGCAGGATGGCGACAACTGCGTATCTACGTCATGTGCCTTCAGGCCTCCGAGACGATGGGTTCAGGAAGCTTCGCTTTGGGTTCAGGCCGGTTACAGCCACCTTCAGTCGCTCTTGAGTGTTTTGTAATTAGCCCGTTCAGGTTTTGGCGCCGTTGCGCCTTCTACCTTTGTTGTTTTCTCTAGCTTGCTCCTGTTTTTGGCAACCTTTGGTTACGAGGACTGTTTGGTTGTTGACAGTGTCATTACTCTCTCTCTCTCTTAATAAAATACGTGCTAAGACACGGTTGCAGAAAAAACATGCAACTTGTATAAATATAATACTATAGATCAACTTGTATTGTATGCTATGAAAGGATTTTTCCACACGTGATAAATCTAGCAACGTCAATCATGTGTCATCAACCTACGTAACATTTTATATATATTATATTGGGAATGGCCTGGCTCAGTGCAGTACCTCCCTTCCGCGTAGTCGGAGTTTAAAACCTGAGGGACTCACGGGGAAAGTTATTTTTGCAGGCATGTGCTCCTACTCTCTCTACCACTGGATTCGCATTGAGAAGTATGCAAACACACATCTCAATGCGAATCTGCTTTAAGATGTGTGTTTGCACACTTCTCAATGCGAATCCAGTGGTGGAGAGAGTGGGAGCATATGCCCTTGAGAGCAAAAAAAAACTGCTTGCTGCTTCGGCCATAGTGACTAGAGGGGGAAAAACACTCTCTCACATTTAAAGTATAGATCTGTGGCTAACTCATCTCGCGGAACTATGATACCACTGTGTAAGATGAGTCAGAGGTTTAGAGGTTTTCTTGATCTACGTGAGATCAGTGGCGGAGCCACAAGGTATGCACCGGCATACCCTGTAAAACCGGTGGCAAGTAGTATATGTATACCATACATAATAGTATATACACTGTATTTGTAAAAAGGAAAAAAGAGAAAACATACTAGACGCCATAACGTGATGGCTGGAGCAATGACGGAGCCACCCTAGCGGCGGGGTGGGGCGGCCGCCCCAGCTACCAACGGAACCAGCCACGTGCCCGCCACCCTCGCTGCCCGCTGCAAGGAACCAGCCACGCGCTCGCCGCCACTCTCGCCGGCCGCTGCTAGCACTACCAAAATGGTGGAGTTCTCCTAGTGTTTTTAGTTAGTAATAAAACACTATCACTAGTCAAACACTAGGAAATCCTCACTAGAAGACATTTACTAGGGAAAGTTTATACTAAATTTTAAATGCTAAAATACTAGGAGAACCCCACATTACTAGGAGAAATTAAAAATTCTGGTTGTGTAGGCGCCAGCGCGGCACACTGCTCGTCCGCTCACTGCCATCGCTAGGAACGATGGAGGGAGGAGAAGCGGAACTTGGCAGGGGCATCAGCAGCTTTGCCAGTTATTTAATTTATTTTACAAATTTGAGGCAACATCTTATGTTGTTCGTCCGTCTTTTTCACAATAACTTTTGTGATTCTAGTTTTTTTCTATATTTTTTACAATCGTAGTTGATGAATATTGTGCGATTTGTGTCATAAGCTTTTTCATTCATCTTCATGTTAGAACTCACCCCAGCTATAATTTTTTCCTGGCTCATTGGACTGGAGGCCCATGTGACGCGGCCCACGTGGCAAGTGAAGAGTATATTTGACTATTTGCGCTCTGATTTCATACTTTACGTTTTAATTTCCTAATCTAATTCTGATCCGAGAGTACGGCGCCAAAGATGAACACGCCGCGTCGCCGCCTCACCGGTGAGTCGATGCCGCCCTGCCACCCTAGCCCGGCTAGTGCTCTGCCGCCGCCCTGCTCTAGTCAGAGGATCGCTATCTACTTCACAGGTCTCTTTAAGTATATACGGTCGCGTTAGTTAGGATTTATCATCTTGATTCGCTATTTGGGTTAGATAAATTTAATTTTTACTATTTGTCTTCTAGAAAATTATTGCCTACTTTCATAGCTATTTGCTAACATTAAATAATAAATTATTTAATTATTTGGCATTGTTTTCAAATATTTCTGCAGTTATGAAGGCAAATCGGATATTTATATCTTTTTTAGAAGCATACAATAAAAAAGGCGGCGGCTCCTGCTACATCTAGTCACTTTCATTGAATAAGATAATTTTTTTGAAGTTGATGAAGATGATATAATAAAGACATTCATATCTATATGAAAGCAT
>Ga0182004_10005727_pt1 | contig 10116 bp, 6 predicted proteins | sample Sormic07211540_1_FD_120479 | JGI IMG/M metagenome (GOLD analysis project Ga0182004, IMG submission 120479) | Endophyte microbial communities from Sorghum bicolor roots, Mead, Nebraska, USA - 072115-40_1 MetaG | ecosystem: Host-associated > Plants > Roots > Unclassified | place: USA: Nebraska...
CGGGAAACTGCAGGAGAAGGCGCGGAAAGGGAAACGCTGAGCGCGCCAACAGCCGGATGGCGAGCGATGTGGGCTCTCCAGGAATAGAGAGCGGAGGGGGAGGGATGGAGAGCGATTAGATTTGGATAGTCACTTAGAGAGACTGTTGGAGAACAGTTTTTTCTACTAATAGCTAAATTTAGCTTTACAAAACGTTTTAGAACATCTCTTGGAGATGCTCTGAGAGCCTATTCATTTGAGTTTATCGGCAATTACTTTGTAGTCACATACTTCCTCTGTAGAGCAAGGTCAATAATAGAGTCAAGTTCTTAGTTATAAGTTAAGTGATTAGAGTTAAGTTATACGTAAGTTGTCTCATACTTGTCTCTAAAACACCTTCTCTTTACTATTCATTCTCACAGCATTTGTTATTTGAGCCGACCACTACCTATGCATTCGTGCCCAACTTGGTGCTTACATAAGAGCCAAACTATGATCTCTCTCCTCTCCTCTCTTCTCTCCTCCACATCAGCATTAGCTTGGCTAAACCCATTATTGTACCTGCTCTAAGGCGTAATCACCTCTGTTTCAAAGGTCAAAAGCGCATTTAATTCTCTCTTTCAGCATTAGTACTACTGTATTAATGTTTGTGAGAGGACATGCCTTGTATTACGGGACATGATTAAAAAGTAGTTACGTCTTATATATTTAGAACCGAGAGAGTAATAATGTTCTTTTTTAGAAAAAAACGATGAGCCGAGCAGGGCCGCTCGGTGCACGGCAAAGTGTTGGCTACACTAGCACTCGCCACTGGCCCACTGGGCGCAACTGTGCAACGAGTGCAGCCCACGCCAACCTTGCCGAGGTGGGGAGACTCGGGACGCCTTGTACGCGAATGGGATGCGAGCGGGCGCACTTTCCGTCACGCGGCTGCGCTGCGGCTCACTCCCAGTCAGCCCCCCGCATCAGCAGCGGCGCGTCTCGTCCCGAGCGAGAACCCAGCCAGCCAGCCGGGCAACCACCGAGACCCCACCCACCACGTCCCAGTCCCACGCGGGCCACCGACCCGACCCACCTCCTCCACCTCCATCATCACTTAACGGAGGCTTGCCTTGCGCCCGCGCTGACACCGCCACCCGCCAGCCGACTGAGGCCTTGTTATATTTTGTAAAATGTGAATAGTATCAATTTTGTTTATATTTGACAAATATTGTGCAATCATAGACTACATAGGCTCAAAAGATTCGTCTCGTTAATTTCGATCAAACTGTGTAATTAGTTTTTATTTTCATCTATATTTAATACCTCATACATATGTCTAAAGATTCGATGTGACGAGGAATCTGAAAAATTTTGCAAACTTTTTTTTAGAACTAAACAAGGCCTGAGCCACCAAACCACACGCATCCTTTCCCTCTCCACTTGGCGTCTGCCATCATCCATATCCATCACCGTCTCCTATCCTACTCGCCTTCGCCCTTCGCCCACACCACACGCGTTTCCAAGCGCCGCTTCTTCCGCCCCCGCGCCGCCCCCGCGCTATATAACCCGCGGCCTCCCCGGCCAGGCAGGTTCATACTCATACACGACCTCCGCAGCGATCTCATCTCAGTTCTCACAAGTCTGTCCACCAGCTAGCCGTCGTGCGTCAACCACCACGTACAGTTCGATCCTTCCTGGTCTCGACCGGCGGCCGGCCGCCATGGGCAACTACATGTCGTGCACGCTGGCCAAGGCGCCGGGGTCCGGCGGCGGCGGCGGCGGCAAGTGCGCGAGGGTGATACTCCCGGACGGCGGCGTCAGGCAGGTGCCGCTCCCGGCGACGGCGGCGGAGCTGATGATGGACGCGCCGGGCCACTTCCTCTTCCTCGTCGACGCGCGCGGCAAGCCCAGCCTCGGGGCGCGCCTCGCCGCGGTGCCCGCGGACGAGGAGCTCCAGCTCGGCGCCGTGTACGCGACCTTCCAGATGAAGCGCAAGGGCACGCCGCTGGCGGTGGACGACGTGGCGCGCCTCGCGGCCGCCGCCGCCGAGGCCACCAGGGAGGCCCGCCGGTCCTCCGCCAAGGTGGCCAACGCCGTCGTCGCGCCGCCGGCGGCACTGGCGGCTGCTGCCGAGACGGTGGCGGAGGACGCGCCCTGCTGCAGGCTGCGGTTGGAGGAGATGGTGGACGACGAGGTGGCCGCGGAGATCGGCGAGTTGAAGCACCGGGCCAGCAATGCCCGGTCCAGGAGACCCACGCTGGAGACCATAGAGGAGGAGTACATGTCGTCGAGATAGCTACCAAGACATGCATGGCGTGGCAAAGCTTTTTTTTTTTTTTGATACTTTGTGATTCATCAAGCATGTGCTTCTCTTTTCCGTTGCATTTTTGGAGGATTATTCAGTTCAACTGAAGCTCCAAAATTTATGTGATGGAAAGTAAGTAAAATGTACAGCCATTTTGGTAAAAAAAAACATATATGAAGTATATATACTAGTATTACTAGTCAGTTGCTTAGCTTTGGTCTCTTGTGAGGTTGTCTCGTTTCAAATTCTCCTGTTTAGAGTGCAATGGCCGGTTGCGTTCAATTTCCCCATATTATGTTTGAATGAGCAAATATTTTCAGCAGAAGAGAAGATTATTGGTTCCACATTTTCACCGTACAAATTGGCGCCACAAATTGCTGCACCTATTCCTTACAGCCTAAATTTGATGCTTTTATTGCTTAGTATTAGAACATTGGGCGCGCCGCAGAAACTACATACTTTCAAGTGATATAATGTTTATCCAATTCTTTCTGTAATAATAGAAGCAAGTAATAAGGTGCGCTAATACTAAACTTTTCTCAAAGAATACGCATAATTTTTGCTCCCAAAAATGATGTGTGTCCTCAAATGACTTATACTATATGCAACCAATTTAGAAAAATACAAATCAATATCGCTTTTTAGTATTGAACTTAAGCATGAACATATGTTGATTTTGCAGGTACATTCACCTTGGTAAAAAAAACTTTCACAACATAATAACTCTGCATGTTTCATTGACTACATTATATATATAAATATCTATAGTTGCACAGCGCTAGTGACCAAAAGAAAAAGGGACATTTTTTTAATCGCAAAAAAGGGACATTTTTTTTTAGAGAGGAGTATACTATACATTGCGCAGGCCGCAGGACACAAAAACAAAACTTGTAACAATGATTTCAACATCGCTTGCAAGCATTCTCAGAAAACGACATTCAGAACCGGCATGATGTCCGTGAGGACTAGAAATACCATAACTATATGCAACTGCCGCATATATCCTCATTAAAATTCTACTAGTAGCAAAAAGAAGCCGTTTAGATTCGTCCAATGTTAAACTTTTATTTTTACCATCCATAATAAAACCTTGTATAAATTGAGTTCAAAATATAAGTGCATGGTTACAAACCTATCACAACACATGCGTGCGTAATATGCATACAGTAACTATCTAGATTTAAAATAAAATTTCTATATAAAAATGGTAATATTGGTGAAAGTGTCAGATTAAGCACCGTATGGATGTAATCTACTGAAAATGCATGCACATAACCCATGTACATAACTCGGTAAGTTTAATCAGAAGCAGCCAAGCAGGTGATCCTGGGTTTTCAGAACCAACACATCAGAAACGGAGTAACAGAGGAATGGGTCACTGTCAGGTCCCATTGCTACGAACACCATGATACCAGGCATGTTGTGACATGAACATTGTTTGTGCAGAAAGACACCATGATGTTCCCTCGGACGGACCAGGGTAAAGAAAGAGAGAGGGGAGCAGAATGACCGGTGGAAGCAAGGTGGGCTCGCCTCGGCCTGCCTGCCTAACGACGGGCTCTGCTGATTGATGGAGAAAGCAAACCCACAAAATTTGGCAGCGGAGGAAATGAGGAATGCGTTGCTCAGAAGGCGAAGAAAAGCATTCTTCCCAGCAAGAAATTAGCCGCGACATCCCCGTTAAAAAAATTCGTTTCCTTCCCCTGAATTCGCCGCTGATGCAAAAGCCATCCAGGCAGCTTGCATAGTTGCATCCAACAGCACGCACGCCTCTGCCCTTTTCCCGGTCGTCCACGGCGTCGTCGGTAGATTGCACGAGCAGCAGCCGTACACATGACGCATGACGGTGTGAAGTCGGCCGCTTATAGAACACCTGTTTCGGAACGGAACTTGGGGGGCACCTGTTCGTGTTCGCGTGCCTGTGTACGGCTGACTGGCGACGACTACGAGCCGGCCGAGTCGCGCGCGACACGGGTTACGCCGCCGTGAGAGCGAGGGGCCGCATGCGCGGAGGTCAACCCGCGGCGGTGCCGTGTGTTTTTTTCTTGTTCCTCGCGCCGCGGCCGACGCACGCCCCGCCCCGCCGCCCGTGCGTTCCACGATTCGATCGCCAGCGACCCGGGCCACTCGGCTGCGGCGCGGCGAACGTGGCACCCGCAACACATGCCGAGGCCACGGTCCGGGAGCGGAACAGGGACCCCGAGCCCGACGGGAGACGACTTCCGTGACACCGGCGCGCGCAGCCGATTTGCGTCGTCCGTGGCCCATGGAGCGTGGGTGTGGGACGTGGGAGCGACCCGTCTGTGTTTTGCCTGGGCCGGCCGGCCGGCAGTCTACTTTTAGAGTGACGGCCCATAGTACTGTTTCTGCAGCGAATAACTTGGCCCAAAGATGTTGGGCTAACACAAACAGTGAGTGATAGGACATTCCTGCGTACTAGCCGAGCATTAGCAAACTACCCATCGCTCCTTTTGAGTCTCGTCACTACTCACTCGTCACTCGTCAAGCAACTAGCCGAGCATTAGCAGATTCGCCTGGTCGCTTCAGAAAAGCAAATCATTAGATAAGATGACCATCTTTTTTTTTTCTAACATAATGAAAAGGTCATTCCGACTTTATCGAGTCCATTTTTCTAAAAAAAAGAAACAAAGAAAAGATTATTGTTCATTAGTTAAACAGCATATTCTTTATTCAAAAGTTGATCTTCTACCTCTACTAGATGAAACATGAAATCAAGAAAACATACTAGAGACTGCGTAATGGGCACAACAGATGCACACGAGACAATATTTGTTGGCAAACACATTCCATCAGGAGGCAGTCCACTATGTCGGGTGACCGGCCTGATCACTAGCTCTCTCTGTCTCACAATAGACGATGTTATTGGATATGTATTAGTCAAACTTTTTTAATTTTAACTAAATTAGTAGAAAATATGTAACATATTTATATTCCTAAATAAATTTATTATGATAATTAATAATCTATTTAATAATACTAATTATGTATTATAATTATTAATATTTTTATATATAATTAGTTAAAATTTAAAAAATAACTTCTGACGGTAAACGAGAATACTTCTATTTTGAGGCTACCCGAATGCACTAGAGCATCCAGCCATTGGCCCTGCAATGGCCAATTGTCACGTCCAACCCTGAGCATGCACCCATGTTTGTCGTCATCGTGGCTCCCTGGAAAGCAGCAGAGGCGGACAGGCGATCAGGCATCGCATCTCGCACAGTTGAACAACTGACGGCACGTCTGCACGAGCAGTGTGCTGCAACTGCAAAAGGTTCTTTGGTGTTTTGCTACTCCCCTGCACCCTTATCCATATGCTCTGGCCCTTATCCACATGGCAATTGCCTTGCATACCCATAGGCCATGCAGCCCGTGGCCCGGCCCACGGCCCAACATTTTAGCCTGACCCAGGCCAACAGCTACCGTGTCCACGCCGGTACGGCCCGAGGCATTAGGCCGTGCCTACGCTGTCACCGTAGCCCGTGGCATGGCTCAGGCACGGTCTGACGGCCCCGTACTTAATGGTCTAATAAAAAATATAGCCTGTTAAATCTAAAAAATATAGATCTGTTAGCTCATCCATCCATCTTAATTTACCTGGTAAGAAATATAGCCTGCTAATTCTAAAAAATATATATATGCCTGCTACTGACCTGGCACAACCTTGACCCGGTGGCTCGCCGTGCCTTGGGCCATAACCCCAGCACAAGGCACGGTGATGGCACAGCCTGACCAGCACGATGGCACGGCGCGGCCGGATGGCCATCTATACCCGTAGGAGTCAAAAATTTAGAACCGTGTAGAAGTAGCACTACTACTCCCTCCGTCCACAAATAAATACACGTCTCATTTACCAAATAGTTAAATTTTTTAAATTTGACTAAAAATATATCAAATAATATTAATATTTATACCTGCAAATAAATATATTATAAAAATATATTTCATGCTAAATTTAATAATACATATTACATATGATAAATATTAGTTTACTTTTGTATATATTTGATCAAATTTAAAAATGTTAACTTCTCGAGAAATTATATGTGCATTTATTTGTGGATGGTGGGAGTACTTCTAGGCCTTGTTTAGTTCACCCCAAAAATTAAAAAAAAATCAAGATTTCTCGTCACATCAAATCTTACGGCACATGCATTAAATATAAACGAAAACAAAAACTAATTGCATAGTTTGCTAGTAAATTGCGAGATTAATCTTTTAAGCCTAGTTACTCTATGATTAGACAATATTTGTCGAATAAAAATAAAACTGCTACAGTAACCCAACGAAAAAAAATGGGAACTAAACAAGCTATAAGTACTAGCTGCATTGTACGTGCTGCACGTGGATTTTAAAATAAAGTAAATGCTAAATGGTGCTTTGACCGTGATATGGAGCTGTTCATGCGTCGGGTCTCAGAAAGAAAAAAGGGGAAAAACCACACGGTGATTTCCCCGTCCCCACAACTGGCTTTGTTTAGTTTCAAATTTTTTTTGAAAAATCGATATTATAGCACTTTCATTTGTATTTAACAAATATTGTCCAATCATAGACTAAAGACTTAAAAGATTCATCTCGTCAATTCCGACCAAACTGTGCAATTAGTTTTTATTTTTGTCTATATTTAATACTCAATGCATACGTTTAAGGATTCGATGTGACGGAGAATCTGAAAAATTTTGCAAAATTTTCTGGAAACTAAACAAAGCCCAAGAAAGGAACATGTAAAATAGCAGCCGGCCGAGTACGAAATTGGTCACCTACTACTACTCTACTTGTGCCCTCGAAAATATTGGTGTGTCTGATTGTTTAGCTCATGATGTCATACATGATGAAATCGATCTTCCCTTCTGCGCAGTATAAAAATGTCAACAGCAACGCTTCTTCCATTTTGTCAATTGTCATTGCCATCTAGCCTTGGTCTGCTTACACCGTTTATATTTGTTTAGACTGGTTTTCGTAGAAGGGGTGATTGTGATTCATGTTAGGGCCGTGTTTAGTTTCTGAAGTGAAAAATTTCGCGATATAGCACTTTCGTTTGTTTGTGGTAATTATTGTCCAACCATAATAAACTAGTCTCAAAAGATTCGTCTCGTAAATTCCGACCAAACTATGTAATTAGTTTTTATTTTTGTCTATATTTAATAGTTCATACATGCGTCTAAAGATTCGATGTGACAGAGAATCTTAAAAAATTTTGTGTTTTGGGTGGAAGTAAACAAGGCCTAGGTGTCTTGGAGTTTCTTTTATTTCAGTCCATCATTACTATACTACGTCGATCACAGTCTACAAGGCCATCCGCTATTTGTTTGCATGAGTGCATCTGTCTTGGTCAGACGTTTGGTCATCCACAGTTAGCAACGTGTTTCAAGTTAATCTCCTGATTTAACACCACCAAATTTGTGTGACATCATCAACATTACCGTACCAAAAGCACGCTGATCCCCTTTCTTCCGGAGTACGCAAATCAAGACATCTATTTGTGTCATCCGCTTGATAATCAGACAATTTTATGAATAAACTTAGAATAAATCATGACGAACATATAAAACTACCATGTAATTTCTAACATAGTAGATAGGCTGAATAACATAATAACATCAACAATTATGCTATGCACATGATTGAATAGCATGACACAACACACATACTTGTTGAGGAAGTTATTTTTTATGATGTATACTGGTGCTTAATTTGGTATTTATTTAATAATATGACATGGTATTTTTTTTATATGTTGAGTTTGAATTTCTTTTATTGACTAATCACTAGGATGATAGATATTTCGCCATTTATTTCCTAGATGCACATGGTCATCTATTGCTACGCATGCAATTTTAATTTCTCATAAGTCTAAGTAATGTAGCATGACTAAGCTAGTAAGATTCTTTGTGGTAGCACTTACTAACCTAACTAGATCTATTTAAGGACTCGATGACATATTCTTTTAGGGATCATTGAAGATGTGTTCATCGACAGTGGTGCTTATGAAAACATATTGTGCCATGAGGATGAGGAACAGGGACAAGCCTAAAAGAAAGTTTAAGAAATAAAATGATGACTTTGATAGTTCATGGATGAAACTAAGTCGTAAAGTAAAGTTTGAAGATTGAAGTGCCCACTTTAGTAATTCAAAGACAAAACTTATCAAGAAGGTAAACGCGAAATAGCTACTTTAACACTAGATCAATAACGAAACTGAGAACCGAGCAATAGTTGACAAACAAAAATAGCTGTTCCATCGTGTCCAACCCATGTATACATCCCATTAGGCTGGAAAAAAAAATGGCTATTCGCTTTTGTTGAATAGAAATGTTGTTTTCCTGTTGCCGAAATTCAGAGTTGGTTGTAAGTACACATCTGTCAATCTTTGTTTGAGGAGTTGTTTTGACATCCAAAATGTGCAATACACGAAGAACCCGGGCTGCTTTCATGCCCCATTTTAAACACGCATCGACTGTATAACGCTGGGGCAGTGTGCTGTCTTGTCTCGCCGCGCCGACATTTTCACAGGAGTACCGAGTACAGGACCAGACCCACACGACTCGCCTGTGTAGTATTTAGAAGCAGGCAGGCACGGAGGCACCCAACCTGCTCTCTCCCTTCATTATTACTAGAAAAAAATCACAACCTTTGTAATTTGTACAAACACTAGTCCACAGGCATGTCGTCGCAGCCGCACGTCCTCCTGGTTTCGTTCCCACTCCAGGGCCACGTGAACCCGCTGCTCCGCCTGGGCGTCAGCCTCGCCGCCAAGGGCCTCCTCGTCACCTTCACGACGTTCCGCCACGCCGGCCTCCGCGCCCTGCGCGACGACGGCGCGTGCGTCGCCGTCGGCGCCGGCCGCGGCCGCCTCCGCTTCGACTACCTCCGCGACGACGACGTGTCGTCGCGCTCCCCGGGCCCGGACGACCCCAGCGACATGCTACGCCACGTCGCGGACGTGGGCCCGTCGGCGCTGTCCGGCCTCCTCCGGCGCCAGGCCGACGCCGGGCGGCCCGTGGCGTGCGTCGTGAACAACCCCTTCGTCCCGTGGGCGCTCGACGTGGCCGCGGCCGCCGGCATTCCGTGCGCCATGCTGTGGATCCAGTCCTGCGCCGTGCTGTCGCTGTACTACCACTTCTACAACTTCCCCGAGGCCTGTTTCCCCTCCGAGGCCGACCCCGGCACGCCGGTCGCGGTGCCGGGCCTGCCGACGGTGGCCGCGGACGAGCTGCCGCTCATGGTCCGCCCTGAGTACGCGAAGAATCTGTGGGGCCAGATGCTCAGAGCGCAGCTCGGGGAGATCAGGAAGACGGTGACCTGGGTGCTGGTCAACACCTTCGAGGGGCTCGAGCGCCCGGTCCTCGAGGCGCTTCGCTCCCACGCGCCGGTGACGCCCGTTGGTCCGCTCCTGGCGGACCATGAGGGCGACGGCGGCGACGACGACGACGGCTGCATGGCGTGGCTGGACGCGCAGCCGCCCGGGTCCGTGGTGTACGTGGCGTTCGGCAGCCTCGTGAACATCGGCCGCGGCGAGATGCTGGCGGTGGCGGAGGGCCTGGCCAGCACCGGCAGGCCTTTCCTGTGGGTGGTGCGCGACGACAGCCGGCGGCTCCTCCTCCCGGAGGACGCGCTCGCGGCGTGTGGCGACAGGGGCAGGGTCGTGGCGTGGTGCCCGCAGGGGCGCGTGCTCGGCCACGGCGCCGTCGGGTGCTTCGTGACGCACTGCGGGTGGAACTCCGTCGCCGAGGCGCTCGCCGCCGGCGTGCCGATGGTTGCTTACCCGTGGTGGTCCGACCAGTTCACCAACGCCAAGCTACTGGTGGAGGAGTACAGGGTCGGCGTCC